>Ga0209536_100010442_pt1 | contig 13706 bp, 8 predicted proteins | sample DeeMarSeWOR28_12_FD_187461 | JGI IMG/M metagenome (GOLD analysis project Ga0209536, IMG submission 187461) | Marine sediment microbial communities from White Oak River estuary, North Carolina - WOR-2-8_12 (SPAdes) (version 2) | ecosystem: Environmental > Aquatic > Marine > Intertidal zone >...
GGAAGGAATTTCAGCGCCACAGGCTGCCCAAGCTTCAGATCGTCCGCCCGGTAAACTTCCCCCATACCCCCGCGTCCGAGCAGTCCAATGATACGGTATCTGTCGGCAAGGATGGTGCCAGGCGTGAATCCTCCAGCAGGGACCGAATCTGAGGAGACAATCCGCCCTACATGAGGGGCATCCACTGGAGCAGCAGGAGCTTCACGTTCAGGGGCCGCAACTGTGGGTGCCTGCGAAATCGAGGTGATTTCCTGCCCACAGGAGGAGCAGAAGCGGCTCTCCGGCAGATTTTCCGCCGAACACTTCGGGCACTGAATCATCGTATTACCTGGGAATTAAGAGAACGGGATGATTATATGGAATCTGCGGCGGAATGCAAAGCAAGTTTACCGTGGTGTGAATGCTCCCAAAAATTCGGACAGGCATTTAAGGTGTAAAATTGTTACCTACAAGTCCATCTTGCGCTGACGACCTACAATCTCAACCAACAGCGGAATTAAGCTGGTCACAAAGTAGAACGGCAGGAAGTCCTTCCCATCCTTCAGAGGCAAGCTGGAGCAGACATTGCCCAGTATAACCCAAATCCATGATCAGACTTGTTCCTATTGGTTCAGCGCATCCTCGATCTGAATCTTGAGTTTCTCGATCTGTTGTCGCTGGGGGGCATTCGGATTTTCCTCCAGATACACTGTAATCTGCTTGAGCGCATCCTTATAGCGCTCCTGGTGCATATAAATATTGAGGAGGGTCAGTCGTGCTTCGTACATCATTCCGTCGAGGGCAAGAGCATTGAGGAGCAGCGACTCTGCCCTTCCGAGAGTACCCACCCTGTAGAGGGCCGTGCCGAGATACAGGTTTGTACGGGGATCCAACGGGTTCAGATCCAACGCCTTTTCGAGCACGTCCGCAGCTTTTCGGTAATATGACTGGATCGCTTCCGGCCCTACTTCGGCAGCCTGTGTCAGTTTCTCTCCTTCCTTGAAGTAGAGGGTTCCAAGGTTTTTCAGAGGAAGCGAGTCATTCGGATTGAGCGCGCACGCCCGATTGAGGACAACCTCAGCCTTGGAATACTGTTCGGTTCTGAGATACTCCACACCGAGCTTGTTGAGAGCATCGTAATATTGGGGCGCCAGCTCGACCGCCTTCTCAAGATGCGCCATGGCGGCTTCACTTTCTCCGTCCTCGATGCATTTCAGGGCCAGGTTGTATTCGCGCCGGGCCTGGTCCGGAATCTGTACTTTGAGTTGGCTCATGTCGATAACCTTGGGGCCGGTAATGATTTTCTGATCTACCTTTTCCCCTGTTGGAATGCTTTCGATATTGAGAGAAATTATAACCGAATAATAATAAATTCCCTGCATGCTGCTATCCTGACGGAAATCATCGAAATTCAACGAGTACCGCAGTTCCTTATAGCCGGGCTCTTTAATTACCAGGATATAGTGGGCACCGGTCGGCAAGGAGAGATTGCGGAACGAGAATTCCGAAGACCCACCCGTGTGTGCGGTCGCTATTATGGAGGAATCCTCCCCTTCCAGCCGTACCTCTATAATCCAGTTAGCCGGACGCCCGTCAGCGTAAACTCTCCCTCCGAACGAAGGCACCATAATGTTTTGTGCTACTGCTGCAGGCAGTGCAGAGGCCCAAAATAAAATAAATACAACAGCCGTCCGAGCGATCATTTCATCACCCTCCTATAAATGGATATTTTAATATTTAAATGGCGGTGGGTATACAACAGAGCTTTTTCTGATGAATGCGGATCGGTTCAGCGGATAGAAAGAAAAAATCCCTGATTTTTAATTCTGGCTCTCTATCAAAATCCATCCTCCAATACACCACCCTAACTTTCAAGGTTGCGGGCACTACTATAGGGTGTTTTCTGCCACACAGGGCTGGTTTATTCGACCCGTGTAAATTCTAAAGTGAATGGATTCTCTATAGGCCCATCTTGGTCGGTTTTCGGAGTAACCAACAGATTGTCTTCCTCAAATTTGTACTCCAAAATGTTAAAATCACCCGGCTTAATATTCGGGCTTTAACCGACTATAGGATGTATCGTTATGGTATTTCCTTCTACCTCGTATGTTGAGACACTTGCAGCAAGGGATTGCCATGCTACAACCAGTTGGTCAATATTTGGATTGTCGGGCAATTCGGGTCTTGGCTCCTTGCCTCTAACTCCTACTAAACTCATGTATTTCTTAGTGAATATACAGATCGAGGGTTGTGGATTCGTTATTGTCTCGGCATCAGGGCCAGTAATCGTGACTTCGGAATATGCATCCTACCCTATTTTCATACCCCAATATTGTCAAGAATTTCCCTTCCTCCCTCCGCCCCATCCGCATATAATAAGCATAAGCTCCACCAAGATTTACAGAAGCAGCACGTAACCGACCTCTAGCCGGAGGATCGCATGCCCGAGATCGGCCAAACGATTTCGCACTTCAGGCTCGTCCAAAGAATCGGCGGCGGGGGTATGGGTGTCATCTATAAAGCTGAAGACACGAAACTCCACCGCAAAGTCGCCCTGAAATTCCTCCCCGAAGAAGTCTCAAAGAATCCCCAAGTCTTGGAGCGCTTCCGGCGGGAAGCCCAGGCTGCGTCCGCCCTCAATCATTCGAATATATGCACCATCCACGATATAGATGAGGCTGAAGGCCGGACCTTCATCGCAATGGAGCTTTTAGAGGGTCAGACATTAAAGCAGCGCATTGCGCAGAAAAGATTCAAGACGGAAGAGCTTCTCGATATTTCCATTCAGATTGCAGATGCCCTAAACGCAGCCCATGCGAAGGGCATTATCCATCGCGACATAAAGCCCGCGAACATCTTCCTGACCGAAAGCGGGCAGGCGAAGATCCTTGATTTCGGATTGGCAAAGCTCCCTTCTGAGGGGGGAGGAGCAGAAAGTAAGGCTACCACGGAGGAGTTTCTCACGAGCCCTGGGAGTACTCTGGGAACGGTCGCATATATGAGTCCGGAGCAAGCGAGGGGGGAAGAGCTTGATGCCCGAACGGATCTGTTCTCTTTTGGGGTGGTCCTTTATGAGATGGCTACGGGACAGCAGGCCTTCACAGGGAGCACCTCGGCTGTAATCTTCGAGGCTATTCTTAATAAGGCTCCCACTTCACCGGTGCGGCTGAATCCGGATCTGCCTGAAGATCTGGAGCGGATTATTAACAAGTCACTGGAGAAGGATCGGGATCTTCGGTATCAGCATGCTTTGGATATGCGGACGGATTTGAGGCGATTGCGAAGAGAGAGTAACTCCGGGCGAACACCGGTGGTAGCTGAAGCTCCATTGGCGGAAAAGCCTGGTCGGCGGTGGATGCTTTATGCTGTGGTTACGACGGTTGTTATTGCCATAGCTGGAATAAGCACATACTTATTCCTTAGTCGCGCCGAGTCCATTGATTCGATTGCTGTTCTTCCTTTTATCAACCTGAGCGAGGATCCGGAAATCGCTTACCTTTGTGAGGGCATCGCAGATGACATAGCTAGCAACTTTGTGAGATCCACCGATCTGCGCGTCATTTCGGGCGCTTCAGCACGCATGTTCAGAAACAAGGAAATGGATCCTCAAGAAGTAGGTTCCAGTCTCGATGTGAGCAGTATACTGGAAGGCAGACTTCGTGCAAGTGGCGGCGAAATCCATGTGACAGCGCGACTCTATCGTGCAGCCGATGGTAGCCTTCTCTGGGGCGAACAGTACGACCGCAAACTGGCGGATGCGCAGGGCGTTCAAGAAGAAATTGTTATGGGAATCGTGGATAAGTTGCAGATGAATCTTACAAGTGACCAGCAGAAACTGCTGACAAAACGATACACTCAGAACACCGAAGCTCATCAGCTGTACCTTATGGGACGCTATCACACGAACAAGAGAACCTGGGAAGGCTTTGAAAAAGGCATTGAATTTTTCAATCAGGCAATTGAGAAGGATCCTGATTATGCCCTCGGCTACGTAGGACTTGCTAGTTGCTATAGCGGTCTGGCGGATTATAGCAAGGTCCCGCCTATAGAAACATACCCCCGCTCAAAGGAAGCATCGTTGAAGGCTCTTGAATTGGATCGTAATCTTTCGATTGCCCATGCTCGCCTTGCGGATGTGCTGTTTGGCTATGAGTTTAAATGGGAAGAGGCAGAGAAGGAATTTAAGCTCGCCATTGAACTTAATCCAGACGACGCTACTGTTCATCATATGTATGGGCACTATTTGGTTGCTATGGAGCGTTTTGATGAAGCCATAGCTGAAAAGAAGCGAGCCAGGGAGCTGGATCCTACATCACCAGTGATTGCGGCTTTCTATTCATGGCCTTTTCTTCATAGCCGTCGCTTCGATGAGGCGATAGGGATCTTACAGAAGGCGCTCGATCTTGAACCAAATTTCTGGGTTACCCACTGGCTGCTTGGACAAGCATACATAGGTAAGCATATGTACGAGGATGCTATTAATGAGTTCCAATACGCAAATCGGCTTTCCGGTCTGGAACCAGGATTTATTGGCGTTCTTTGTCAATCTTTTGCTTTAGCCGGTAGAAGAAATGAAGCGCTGAATTATTTGCAGCAAATGAAGGATCTAAAACAAAAAAGATATGTCCCTAATATTGAATTCGCTTCCGCCTATATAGGACTAGGCGATAATGACAACGCGTTATATTACCTTCAAGAAACTTATAAAAACCGCGAATCCATTTTTCTTTACGCCAGGATGTCGCCGTTCTTTGATGGCGTACGCTCCGATCCGCGCTTCCAGGAGATCATAAGTAAACTGGACTTCCCGGAAAAATGACAGGCAAAACCATGATCGGCAAAACACTCGGTCACTATAAAATCCTCAATCAGCTAGGCCGTGGAGGCATGGGTGAAGTCTACCTTGCAGAAGACCTTTCCCTCGACCGCAAGGTAGCTCTGAAGTTCCTTCCAGACGCCTTTACCAGTGATCCCGAGAGTATGGCCCGTTTCGAGAGGGAGGCCAAGCTCCTGGCATCCCTGAATCATCCGAATATCGCCGGAATCTACGGGCTGGAACAGGCAGACGGAAACCGCTTCCTTGTTCTGGAGTATGTGGAGGGAGAAACGCTTCAGGCAAGCTTGAGAAAGGGAGCGTTACCGCTTGATGAAGCCCTTGAGCTATGCCGCCAGATAGCGGAAGGATTGGAGGCAGCACATGAAAAGGGAGTCATTCACCGCGACCTCAAGCCCGCCAACGTGATGATTACGGCTGAGGAAAAGGTCAAGATCCTGGATTTCGGACTGGCGAAGGCACTCTCCGATGAAACACAGAGTATAGACTCCTCACAATCCCCCACCCTCACGGAAGCGATGACCCGGCCGGGCGTAATCCTGGGAACTGCCGCCTACATGAGTCCTGAACAGGCGAAGGGCAAGAGTGTGGACAAGAGAGCCGACATCTGGGCCTTCGGCTGCATCCTGTATGAGTGCTTGACCGGTAAGAAGGCTTTCGAGGGGGAGACGGTTACTGAGGCATTGGCTGCAATTTTGAGAGCAGATCCGGATTGGCAGTTGTTGCCAGATAGTACTCCGCAGAACATTCGATTTGTGTTGCGTCGTTGCCTGTCTAAAGACCAGAAACATAGACTGCGCGATGTGGCAGATATACTCATACTCATTGACGAACCTGTCTCTGGACAACTTGGAGCGGACTCGGTCCGGTACGGTTTTTTCCGCGCTCCCAACATAATACTTATAATCATTTGTCTTGCGATTGGCGGTGGGCTTTCATATTTGTGGCACATAATCAATGACAGTTCCAAAACATTAATTCAACGAACGGTATCCCATATCAAACCACCCCCTGGATTAATCTCGGCATTTCACAAAGGATTTGCCCTATCTCCTGATGGACAGACGCTTGTATTTTCGGGGCGCACTGTCGATGGGCATCGGCAGCTCTGGAAGCGACCGCTGGCAGATGCTCATGCAGTACCAATACCCGGAACCGAAAATGCCGTTCATCCTTTCTGGTCACCGGATGGATCTCAGATCGCCTTTTTTATTCCCGATGGGCTTCAGCGTATTCCGGCCATTGGCGGTCAAGTGATAACCATCTGCACTGGAATCGGAACACTTCTCGCACATGGCACATGGGGAGATAACAATATTATATTGTTCTCAACTTTGCATGCCTCCGGTAGATCCATATTCCGTGTGGATGCCGATGGAGGTGAGCCATTGCAGGTATCAGGCCTAGATGGTGAGGCTGTTATTTCTCCCCACTGGCTACCGGGAGGTCGTACTTTTCTTTACTGTAATATAGAAGAAGATTATTCAGGACGCATTTACGCTGCCTCAATTGACGGCAGTCATGAATCTATTCAGGTAATGAACACCGAAGCCATTCTATTTGCCGAACCTGCCTTTTTTGTGTCACCAACTGGTCACATATTCTTTAATCGCGGAGGTTCATTGTATATCCAGCAGTTTGATATGAAATCACTTTCCCCGGTTAATCGAGCTGTGGCAATCGCAGGTCCTGTAGGTTCTCCCCTTAATTGGTTTGCTCTGTCAGCCGCCAGTGACAAGGCTGTTATGCTTGCGCGCGAGGATCCTGACGATATCGGGAATCCTGGCGATCCTATTTCCAGCCTGAAGTGGATAAATCGCCAAGGCGATCCTGTCGGAACCCTTGGCCCCCCGCAACGATACTGGACACAACGTCTTTCGCCTGACGGACTTCGCGCTGCAGTCAATCCTGAAATGAACATATGGGTTGTGGATGCTGAAAACCCGCGAGTTAAGGTAACTTCACGAGTTGATCACGCCTACTCTCCAGTCTGGTCTCCGGACGGTGAAAAAATTGCTTTTGCGTCGGGAATTTCTGAACAAAAAGTCTTGCTCCAGCCTGCTAAACAGGGAGGTCAGGTAACCGAATTATTGAATAAAGTAGATGTTCCCATGGCTCCGGTCGACTGGTCACCTGATGGCAGGTACCTGTTTTTGGTCAACCAGGCTACAGACAAGTTTCAAAGTCAGGATATTTGGGTTTACGACTTCGAGAAAGAATCCATCGACTCCTGGTTGGATTCAAAATTCAATGAATGTCAGGCAAGGTTTTCTCGAGATGGGAGGATGTGGGTTGCCTATTCATCGGATGCCAATGGCCTGCTTGAAGTATGGATCCGTCCATTTAACAAAGATGAAGGCGATGCTGTTCTGGTGTCTCCGAATGGGGGAAGACATCCGACGTGGCGGGAAGACGGACTTGAACTGTTTTATCTGGGGCCGGATAACGAGCTTTTGGCTGCGAGCCTGACATGGAGTGGTTCCATTCCAGAGGTTGTTCAAACGCACAGTCTGTTTAAGGTATTTATGAACGATATCGGAATCGATGTAAGCTCTCCATATGATGCCGCTTCGGATGGCCAGCAATTTCTAGTGAACATACCTGAAGCCCCTGAATCACTGTTGTTCATTCAAGGTCTTGAAGAATTATTGCAGAGAGGCCAGTAGCTGAAAATGACACTATCAACCGGAACAAAACTATCTCATTACGAAATCACCTCCCAGATCGGCAAGGGCGGCATGGGCGAAGTCTACCAAGCCACAGATACAAAGCTCGGTCGGGATGTAGCCATTAAGGTCCTGCCCCAGGAATTTGCTCAGGATACTGAACGTGTAGCGCGTTTCCAGCGTGAAGCGAAATTACTTGCCTCTCTGAACCATCCGAATATTGCGGCCATATACGGATTAGAAGAGTCAGAAGGAACAAACTTCCTTGTGATGGAGCTTGTCGAGGGGCAAACGCTGGCGGAGTGGATAAAAGGTGGGCCAGTAGGTGTTGAAGAGGCTCTAAAACTGGGCCTGCAAATTGCAGAAGCCCTAGAGAATGCCCACGAAAAAGGAGTTATTCATCGAGACTTAAAACCTGCCAACATAAAAGTTACACCCGAAGGCAAAGTGAAGGTTTTGGATTTCGGTCTTGCCAAAGCCTACGCCGGGGATCCCGAAAATATAAACCTATCCAATTCTCCTACCCTGAGCGATATGGCTACGCAGCAAGGAGTGATACTGGGAACTGCTGCATATATGCCGCCCGAACAGGCCAAAGGAAAAACCGTCGATAAACGAGCAGATATTTGGGCATTCGGAGTGGTTCTGTTTGAGATGCTGACAGGTAGACAGATATTTACAGGCGAAACAGTATCAGAAACTCTAGCTGCTGTAATCAAGAGCGAGCCTGAATGGAGTAGTCTCCCGCCGAATTTGCATCCCCGGATCCGTTTAATGCTTGAACGCTGTCTGGAGAAAGATCCCAAGAACAGGTATGGAGTAGTAAATGATGCGAGGGTAGATATTGAGAAGGTGCTGGCCGATCCCGGCGGAGTGTTGGCACAGCCTGTTACGCCAGTGGAATCTAAGCCGAAGCTGCGACAGATGCTTCCATGGATTGCGGCTATCGTCCTGGTTGCCATCATCGTCGGAGCAGCTGTCTGGAACCTGAGAACACCAGAACCTGCCGGGACCGCACGATTGACAATTACAGTACCGGAAACCGAATCGCTGGGGACGATGAGCAACCGTCTGATTGAACCGGTTGTAGCCCTTTCGCCCCAAGGCACCCATATAGTTTACGTTACGAACCAACAGCTTTATCTGCGCAGACTTGACAGTTATGAGGCCATACCCCTTCCAGGCACCGAGGGGGCTGAATTTCCATTCTTTTCACCAGACGGCAAGTGGGTGGGATTTTTCGCTGATCAATGGATCAAGAAGGTCTCGATTCAGGGCAACACGGTGCTTCCCATATGTTTAAGCGTAGGCGGCCCCAATAGTGCGAGCTGGGGGAAGGACGGCACCATTGTTTTTTCGCCCAGGAGCGGGCCGGAAGGTCTGTGGAAGGTCTCGGAATCTGGGGGTACGTCTGAAAAGCTTACGACTGTGAACAAAGAAAGCGGGGAGCAATCGCATATGTGGCCTGAAATCCTGCCGGATGGCAGGACGGTGCTGTTCACAATCCTATATTCCTCCAGTTTGCAAGCCCCGAAGATTGTGGCGAAATCGCTGGTGAGCATGGACGGACACCGGGAGTTGTTCCAGGGCGGCACTCATGCCCGCTACGACGCTGCCTCAGGACACCTGATTTATATGAGTAAAGGGACTTTGATGGCGGTGCCCTTTGATCTGGCTAAAGTTAAATTAAGGGGAGATCCGGTCTCGATTCTATCAGGCGTGATGCAAGGCGTCAGGGGCGCAGGACAATATAGCCTGTCGGTTAATGGAACGCTTCTCTACATTCCCGGCAGTATTCAAGAGGAAATACTGCACAGATTCGTCCTGGTGGATCGCAGTGGCAACGAAGAACAGCTACCTGGACAACCCCAGCCCTATAGTCAGTTCAGCCTGTCACCCGATGGCAGCAAAGTCGCCACATTTATTGCTAAGGGCGGTATTAACGACATTTGGATTTATGACATCGCCAGCGACAACCTCGACCGGCTGACGTTTCGGGAGAGCGCCGCTTTCCCGGTTTGGACGCCAGACGGAGAGCGGATAGCATATTCATCAAACACGGTTAAAACCCAGGGTGTTGTAGTCTGGAGGGATGCAGATGGCACTGGCGACAGGGAAAAACTGGCGGAAAGCGAATACGGGAGCGTTCCCGATACTTTCACGAAAAATGGCGAGGTACTGATCTTCCATGAGGTTAGTCCCGTTACCAGCGGAAACATTTGGGTGAAGCAGCTGGAAGGTGACAGCAAGGCTAAGCCTCTCCTGAATGAATCCTATTTTGAAGAGCTGCCCAGGCTCTCGCCTGACGGAAACTGGATGGCTTATGTGAGTAAGGAGTCTGGTCAGTATGAAGTATACGTTCAATCCTTTCCCGCCCTGGGCGGCAAGAAGATAATCTCAGAGGCAGGAGGCACAGAGCCAGTATGGTCACCGAACAGCAATGAAATTTTCTACCGCAGGGGTGAGAAAATGTTCGTCGTGGACTACGCTACGGAACCAACCTTCAATGCCAGTACTCCAAGGGAACTCTTCCAGGGACAGTTCTACGGACCGCTGAATCCTCTCGGGACATACGCAGTCGCCAAGGATGGTAGATTCCTGATGCTTAAGCCGGTCGAAACAACTGATGATGAATCTGTATCGCCAATCCCACGTGAAATCAACATCGTCCTAAACTGGTTTGAAGAACTGAAGGAGAAGGTGCCGGTTCCATGACCCTATCCCCAGGAAGCAAACTCGGCCCCTACGAAATTCTCTCCTCCATCGGTTCCGGTGGCATGGGAGAGGTGTGGAAAGCTCGCGACTCCCGCCTGGGCCGCATTGTGGCCATCAAAAAGGTGAAGGAACAGCACTCAGAGCGCTTCAAGCAGGAAGCCCGATCCATCGCGGCACTGAACCATCCGAACATCTGCCAAATTTTCGACATCGGGGACGACTACCTGGTGCTGGAATACGTAGAAGGCAAGCCTCTATCCAGCCCACTGCCGGAACAGGAAGCCGTAAAGCTAGCTATTCAGATTGCTACCGCCCTTGAGGCAGCACACAAGAAGGGCATCATCCATAGGGATCTCAAGCCAGGCAACATCATGGTTTCCGACGAGGGGACCGTTAAGCTGCTCGACTTCGGCCTCGCAAAGCTCTATGAGCAGGATCAGTCCACATCCAACCTGCCGACCGAATCCGTTCCAGCGACACAAGCAGGAGCGGTACTTGGAACTGTAGCCTACATGTCGCCTGAACAAGCACAAGGGAAACCGGTGGATGTACGGTCAGATATTTTCTCCTTCGGACTGGTACTATACGAGATGCTGAGTGGGCAGAGAGCGTTCCTCGGGGATAGTGCACCTGAAACCATGGCAGCACTATTGAGGGATGAGCCTCCTCCGTTACAGACTTCTCCTGCCCTTGAAAAGATTGTGAAGCGATGCTTGGAGAAGAAGCCTTCAGATCGGTTTCAGAGCATGTCAGAGGTTAAAGCGGCCCTGGAGAAGGTGATTAAACCGAAAGTGGCGGTAAGTTCAGAAGAACGTCCGCCGTCAATAGCAGTGCTTCCCTTCGTCAACATGAGCGGCGACAAGGAGCAGGAGTACTTCAGTGACGGGTTGGCGGAGGAGATTATTAATGCCTTGACGAAGATTCCTGGACTTATGGTGATCGCCCGAACGTCGGCATTTGCCTTCAAAGGTAAGCAGGAGGATATTCGCAAAATCGCTGAGATGTTAGATGTCGACAATATTCTTGAGGGGAGTGTGCGTAAATCCGGTAGCCGTATCCGTGTAACTGCTCAACTGATTGAAGCTTCAAAGGGGAGCCATCTATGGTCTGAGCGCTACGACCGTGAGTTGACGAATGTATTCGAAATCCAGGACGAGATCTGCCAGGCGATCGTTGACAAGTTGCGCGTACATCTGTCAGAAGATCGCCCACTAGTCAAGCGATATACGGAAAAAATTGAAGCCTACAATCTATACTTGAGAGCTCGCTATCATTTGTTCAAGTTTACGATGGAAAGTTTGCCCAAAAGCAAAGGATATCTTGAACAGGCCATCGCCATGGACCCAAATTACCCGCGAGCCTGGCACGGATTGGCTTTGTATTACTGGTGGTTGGGCTATCTTGGATTCATGGCGCCGAAGGAAACAAATGTGCAGTGTAACCAAGCCATAACGAAAGCCCTGAAACTTGATGAAATGATGGCGGAGGCCCATTCCCTGATGGCAATACTTCACACTAGCGAATTTAGTTGGAAAGAAGCCGAGAGCGAGTTCCGCAGGGCACTGGAGCTGGATCCCAAGTCAGCCGATGTCTGGGCGAATTACAGCCAATTTTATCTTGCCCCGATGCGACGCTTGGATGAAGCTGTTGCGGCGTCGCAAAAGGCCTTGGAATTGGATCCACTGTCACCGCATTTGCAGTTTCACCTCGGCCAGCGATACTGGATCATGCGGCAGTATGATCGAGCGATCGAGCAGTTCCGAAATGCACTGGACCTTGACGCACAATGGTATTGGGCCCATGCGCTTCTCGGTCTTACCAACATGCAGAAAGGGAAGTTTGATGAGGGGATTCAAGCTGTTGAAACCGCCGAAAAGCTTGTGGGACAAAATCCGCTTATTTTGGGCATGGTCGGTTGGGCGTACGCATTGGCGGGCCAGATCGATGAAGCCCAAAGACTTCTCGATAAATTGCAGGAATTTGCTAAGCAGACATACGTATCCTCTGTAGCTTTTATGTGGATTCACAGTGGCCTTGGAGAAATCGACAGAGCCCTCTACTGGGCTAAGAAAGCAGTCGATGAGCGCGATAGTATGATGCACATGGCCAGTGTCGCTCCCATGCCCGATCAGATGCGCTCCCACCCGCATTTTCAAGACCTGTTGCGCAAAATGAACTTGGAGCCGTAATCCGTTGTTCCACTCCAGTGAAGCACCTGAATTCACAGTGGAATGGGCGCGCCGCAATTTTCCCCTATTTTGGTTCCAGTTGGCTGGAGTTGGATAGAGTGAGTTTCTCGCGGACACAGTTTTGGGCACAGCAGATGTATTTTGGGGGTATTTCAGGGTTATCTGAGAAGTGGTTGGATCTGCGTAAGTGCTTGACGGACGCGGTTTTGGAGGTGGTGCCGGGGGGCGGAATTGAACCGTCGACACACGGATTTTCAGTCCGTTGCTCTACCGACTGAGCTACCCCGGCACATATCGGCAATAATTATACAGGGTGAGTTTTATATCATTGGCCGGGTGAAAAATCCACCCCGATATTGTCTAAAATATACAACACAGGAGTAGCAACAACGGCATTATTTTAAATGACTGTCGTGGACAGGATTGTCTGAAATCCCTTACAATACGCCTATGGAAAGACTCCAGGAGCTGCTCCGGGAAGTTTTAATAAACTTTCAAGACGTCAAACTGTGTGTTGTTTTCGGTTCCGCCGTTTCCGATAAGTCTACGCTACAAAGCGACCTGGATATTGCAGTTGCCGCAGAGCAGCCCTTAACCGGAGAAAAATTACTGGAATTAGTTGGGGCATTCACGGAAGCCACGAATCGTGAGATTGATCTTATCGACCTGGCAACAGCAACCGGTCTGATATTGAAACGGTCTCTTTCTACCGGAGTGGTCGTTCAGAATCTTGAAAAGACTCTTTATGCAAGGCTGATATCCCGGATGCTTTTTAATGAGGCGGACATGATGCCGTATTTCCACCGAACGCTTCAGGAGCGGAGAAAGCGATTTCTCGATGGATAAAGAAGTCATTGGTGTGAAGCTTGAGTCTCTGCGGCGATGTGTTCAACGGATTGAAGAAAAAACACCCGAAACGGCGGAGGCCTTGCTTGAAGACAACGACCTCCAGGATATCATCTGCTTCAACCTGGAACGCGCGGTTCAGATCTGTGTGGACCTGACATCTCACATTATCGCAGACTCTGACATGCCTGCAGCCGGCAATATGGGAGAGAGTTTTGAACAGCTTCGCGAACTCAATTTGATATCTGACGAACTGACTGCACGGATGAAAAAAGCCGTTGGATTTCGTAATGTAGCCGTTCACGCATATCAGGAAATCAATTGGAAGATAGTATACGCAATTATTACGACTCGTCTTACAGATTTTGTTGATTATGCGAAAGCTGTATCTCGGGCTTCTGATCTATAATAATTAATGATGACGGTAATCCGCTGATTCTCCTGGGAAATCAGAACTGTGTCACGGGCGGCGGCCTG
>Ga0209536_100010443_pt1 | contig 13704 bp, 13 predicted proteins | sample DeeMarSeWOR28_12_FD_187461 | JGI IMG/M metagenome (GOLD analysis project Ga0209536, IMG submission 187461) | Marine sediment microbial communities from White Oak River estuary, North Carolina - WOR-2-8_12 (SPAdes) (version 2) | ecosystem: Environmental > Aquatic > Marine > Intertidal zone >...
AACCACGCATGGCTTCATCCGCCGTTACCCGCAGGCTCGCCAGAGCTTTGTCAAATTTATCTTTCTCGGTTCTGATATCGTCAATTCCGGTCTCCGGGGTGCAGTTCCTGCGAATCTCATCGATACGATCATCCATTTCCGCGATAAGCATATGAAGATCCTCGATATTCGAATGCAGTTTTTCCTTTTCACCTCCCGGCAGCTCCTCCAACTTGCGGACGATATCATAGACGTTGGCCTTCCAGGCCGTGAGCTCCGCCTCCATCGTCTTACAGCAGTTTAACGCTTTCATGGTATTCTCCTTTCGTTGCCTGTGAAAAATTTTTCAGCCATCCCGGATGTTTTGAATTCTTTTTCTACTCATCGTGCACCGTTATGTCGGTTTCTCCTTCGGGCAGCGGTATGATGAATATGGGGATGCGGCTTCGGCGCAGAACCCGCTTGGCGACACTGCCCAAAAATGTATGCGCGACAAGCCCCTTGCCGTGGGTTCCCATAACGATTACATCGCATTTCGATTCAGCGGCCTTTTCCAGGATTGCATCTGCCGCAAATCCTTCGCACACGTCAATGGATTCGATCCGTTTTTCTGCATTGGAAGCGTCCATCAATTCCTTGTCTGAAAATCTGCTCAGCCGCCTCTTTATCCGATCCAGGGTGTAAGCGCTCCGTTGATTGAAGATCTTTTTCCGTTGCGCCCCGTTGAGTGAAAACTCCAGGTGAGCGCGCACGGCGGTGGAAATGGATTCAAAAACATGCAGGATGATGATCTTCGCGTCATTCTGGGTGGCAAAATCGAGCGCGTATCTGAAAGCGTATGCCGAATTCGGGGTCAGATCGGTGGCATAAAGAATTTTTTGGATCTTTGGAATCATGGTTGGGCTCCTCCTTTACTATTTTGGATGGCAGCCCGTTAACAATGTCTAAGCGCAACCTGTTGTCATATAAATTGGGTATCCATTAGCCTGCCCAACGATAAATCAGACACCTCCAGATAGGGGTGGCGTTGATCGTTTCGTCCGGCTTTTTTTACAGCTGCTCTGACGACGGGACGCCCGAGCATTTTTTCATACAGATCAACATATTGCATTCTGGTCAAATGATCGTCTTTGCATGCACTGCAACCGACGGCCATTTTATCTGACAGTACCTGATCCAGCGGCGCCCGGGGAAACCGGACCAGATTTTCACCGATTTTTGCCAGCAAGGCCGAACCGGCGATGCAGGATTGGTCGGCGGCAAAAATGCCGCTTAAAAGAAAGTCAATCAAATTGGTTTCCCGCGTTTCCTCGTAATTTGCCGGAAAGCGATCGAAAAACAGGTGTTGCCAGAAAGCCGCGGCATCGATACCCGCGTCTTCGATTTCCGCTAAAAGGCTTTTGCCGGTTTCAAGGCTTTGAAAGGTAAAAACACAGGGAATCTCCCAACCTTTAGCCATAGCCGGAATCAAGCCGCTCATCCAGCCGTGACAATGAATCAAATCCGGCTGTACCAGCGGGAGGACTTGATGGATGACCTCGCGCTGAAAGGCCACCGAAATTCTGATATTTTCCCGCTGGTCATTTGATTGGGGTCGCTTGGCGTAAAAAAACACCCTGTCCTCGGTCAGATGCACATGGTTCCCTGGAATTTTTCGAGCCGCCGGTTGGTTTGAAACGCGGAAAATATCTGAAAAAACGTTACGATAATCCGGTTGCGTTATATGAACATCCACGCCCAGGCAATACAGATCGTGGATCAGATGGGACAAAAAACCACCGGATCCGCCCGGTTTGATGTTCCGATAATCGGAATCTTTTCTGCAACCGGCAGGAACAAAGCATACTTCCGGTGTTACGAAAAGAATTCGAGGTCGATTAAATGTCGCGGACATGATCTTGCCTAACTTTTAAAATTGCCTTTCACCCAGCTGGCGGCGCTCAGCCGGCTCCATGCTTGTCGCCCGCCGGGTCCAAACTCTAACCATTTTTTGTATTCAGATATTCTTTATACTTTGAAAGCTGACCTGCCATCGGGGAAACATCATCATCCAACCAATTTCGGTATTCATTGAGCACCCCATCGTCTATCACTCTATCTTTAGGGTGCTGCTGTATGCTTTGAACCTGCTCGAGCTCTCCTGCACACTCCCGACACAGACGAGTCGCCGGCAGCGCTTTTAACCGTTTTGATTGAATTCGCTTCCCACAGATTTCACAGATCCCGTACGTGCCGTCTGTCATTTTTTCCAACGCCAGATTTATTTCTTTGATCTCTTCGATGCCGCGTTCAATCAGTTGATCCGCCAGACGCATCATGTCTTCTTTTTGGGCAGCATCGATGATCTCGATCTCGCGTCCTTCGTCGACCTCACGTCCCAACTGTAAATGTGCGGTCTGCCTAAAAATTTCCTGTTTGCGTTTTAGCAGCAATTTTTTAAATTTGAGCAACTGAGAAATTGTCATAATTCCCACCTTTGTCCGGAGCACAAAAGTCTGGTTTTCGTGCAACACAGTTAAAATAAGGGCAGGCGTAATTCATCAATATGCTTTTTGTTTTTGCGGACAAAGTCGACCACATAATAGGGCACGCTCTGATGTAATAAATACGCTTTAAAATCCTGTTCGATTTTATCACTTGGTATCGGCCAGCTCTCTGCCGATTTGCAGAATACATCATATTCACTTTTTCCGGTCACTCGGGCAATCTTGTATAGCTGGTCTTCAATTGTATCCGGTCTGTCGCGAATGATTGTTTTCTTTAATCCATGTCGTATTTGAAACAAAGCGCCCCCAAAGATCACCGCAAACAATGCTTTGGCTCCGGATTTTATCCGGCCGACCATTTCAAATCCTCCATGAAATTTGCTCACCCGGTTTCCATCAAACGGTTTCTGCAAACGCCGTTATGTTTTCTGGAGCAAATTGTTTTTGAACTAGATAACAGCACAAAGCGTGCCAGTAAAAATGCAATGACTTAAAGGTAATTAAATCAGCTTTTTATAAAAGTAGGGGCACAGAGAGAATTTCTCAATTGCCTTCTGTATTTGAAAATTTTCGAAATTTGGTTTTGAATAATTTCAAATTCATCGGTCCGAGATCCGCCGGCGAAACCGATGGCTTTAATTATGCTTCTGGGTGCCGATGTCGTTCAGCGAAAAGATATTGTACTGGCCCGGGAGGGTTTTGAACGCTAAATCGAAAAATGAGTCGGCTGAATTCAAGAACAAGGCCAACTGCCAGCTGAATGCAGGTTAAATGAAATGTCGGGGCGTTTTTCCGATCAAGCTGCCCCATGTTGCAGGGACTCAATCGGCGCTATTGCTTCTGCTAAAATAGCGGCTTGATGGCATCTGCCTCTGTCCATTCGGGAATATAGCAGCCGATATTCATAAATTCTCGCGCTGTGCGACATTCAGGGCAAACATCCGGGGCGACTGCGCCGATCAGAGTAAAACCACACACACTGCAGTGCCAGTATGTTATGCCGCACCGCGGGCAAATATCTTTGATGAATCTGCGTGTAGAACTATATCCACACTCTGTGCAGACCCACAATTCGTTTTCATCATTCATTTTTTGTTCCTCTTTATTCCCGTAACGATCAAAGAATGTTTGATACGGCTACACTTTTTCAGACAGTCGATTTTTCATCAATTCACCAATCTGTTGCGACGTCGCAAAATGATCATGCGCCAGAATTTGCCCTATACTTTCACTGAGTGGCATATCCGTGTCAACTCGGATATGCAATTCGTCACGTATTTCGGCAAGTGGTTCAAACCGAGATCGAAACTGCTTTAAATGCTGTAAACGGGCGTCAGACAGGGCAACAGCTGCCTCCCGCTCAATCAGGCGTTTTTTCAAGGTTTGATAAGGCGCCACACATTCAACGAATATGATGTTTGCGTCCATATCTTTGGCCAGGCAAAGAACGCCGTCCCGCTGGTTCTCACTTGTGTAGGTTGCATCTAAAATCACCGACCCGCCTTTTTTAACCTCTTCCTGGGCCAGCAATAACAGTTTGGCGTAAGTATGGCTGCTGACCTCTTTTGAGTAAATACCTTCTTCAAATGCTTCTATTTGGGGCTCTTCCGGATCCAGACCAAATAACGCTTTGCGCACCGCATCCGAGCGCAAGACAACGATCTTGAGTATTTTGGCGAGCTCGCCGGCAATCGTACTCTTGCCCGAAGCCGGCAAGCCGCAGATGACCCAGATCGTCGGACGTGTAAACTGGACGGCATACCGATAGGCCAAATCTACGTATCGCTTCGCTTTTCTGATTCTTCCGGGCGTATCATGGTCTGCATCATTGTTTTGCTGCAGGCGAAAACAATTCACTTTTGCTCGGACCCAAGCGCGATAACATTTATAGAAATCGAGGAGAATAAACAATTCCCGATCTTTGGTATAATCTACATAGTCATTAATCAGTTTCCGGGCAGTTTCCGGATGCCCTTCAAAATCGATATCCATGGCCAAGAAGGCAAGGTCCGAGGTAACATCCGCATATCTGAAACGGTCGTTGAATTCGATGCAATCAATGATCTGAATGCCGTCCGAAAAATAAATATGCCCGCTGCGCAGGTCACCGTGGCAGTCCCGTATTCTCTGCTGTTCAACGCGCCGCTCGAAAAGCGCGATGCGGCGAATCATAAAGGCCCGGGTGGCGGCCCGAATAATCTGAAACTTGTGATCGTCAATGATTTCTCCGACAAAGGGCTCCGCCTGCCGGAAGTTCTCCTCACAATTGGACCAAATGGTATGCCAGGAGCCGAAGATATTGATCTTTTTGTCATCGGCGCCCTGTTGGTAAAAGTCAGCCAGCTTGAGTGCCAGCGCATCGATCGATTCGCGGTCGAGTTTTCCCCGTCGCATTAAATTCCGCATGGAGAGGCGCTCTGACAGCTGACGCATTTTGACCGCGTATTCAATGGCAGTGCCGGATCCGTCCAGCTGATACTGTCCGTTATCAAATGTGATTGGAACCACTGCCAGGTAAATATCCGGTGCCAGACGTTGATTTAAGATGAGTTCCTGCTCGCAGTAATGTTTTCGGCTGTCCAGTGCGGTAAAGTCGAGATATTCCAGATCGACCGGCTTTTTAATCTTATATGCAAATTGGCCGGTTAAAAAGACCTTTGAAATAATCGTATCCCGTTGCTCGATCTTATCGGCAGCATGAGGGTAGAAATCTGGCCTCGACATGGCTTTGAAAATATCGGCTTGATTTTTTCGATGGGTGTTACCGGTCAACATGGTTTTAAAATTTCGGATACGGCCCCGTATTTTTTGCACTGATATTCATAAATTGGCATCTCGATCCCTTTATCAAATGGCTTCCTTATTATAATTTCTAATGACCATTATCGGGTAATTGGATCTCTGCAAAAGACAGGCAGCAACACTTCGGCACATGTTTTGATATGAACTGCCCAAACCATGGCTTACCAGTGCGATGAGATCGACGCGCTCTTTTTCGGCGACAGCCAGCAGGGTCCCCACCACGGGCCCATAGGCGATATACCGTTTGGTATGGATCCCTATCTTTTGAAATCTATCTTCGATACGGCTTAAATAGGATTCAATTTGCCTTATTCGCTGCTTTTGCTCGTGTGATGTTGACGCGTCAATGACCTCGTCATGCCCAAGCATTAGGGGCTCTTCTTCAACCTGAAGCAAAAACACTTTTGATTGGTACCCCTTTGCCAGCTTCTCGACAGGATCCAGAATTTCTTCTGCGCGTTGTGAACCATCCAAAGGGACCAGTATTTTTTTGTACATCGGTCCTCCTATAACAGGCTATCTCTTTTTATTTAGACGAATCGATGAACATTCTTTTCTTATTTTACTGTGAGCATAAAATATGCCAATGGATTGCAAAACTATGTTTTCGTTTGAATCCAAATAGTTGTGCATCTATGCGGTGGGGTCGGCTGAAGCGCAGGTGCTGTTTTTCGAAGGATTAAGAAATGAAAGTTCGCAAAATTTCAACAAACGGACAGCATAAACTTAAATTCATCGTCAGACATGCATCTGAGAGAAGTTTCTCATGTAAAACTTCTTTCCTTCATATTCTGCTTCGACGAGCTGGCTTTGAGCCATCAACCGGTGAACGATTTGCCAATCCGCACCGGCTCGCATCAAAAATTCATTGACCGCATCCTGTCGCATGGGATGCACGGCCGTGATGCTCAGTAGGTCATTCTCGGGATCACCTGTAAAAGCGAAGGCATTGCCCTCGTAACCGATCAAATACTCCACCTGCAATCGCTTTTCGTCTAAGACTTGGAAGGCCCGGTTTAAAACATTCTCCTCGGGCGGTCTCACCCACTTCTCTGCGGGCGGTCTTGTCGGAATGGCTAAATACGATTTATGCGGTTGCAGGTTGTTTAAAAAGACGGCAATTTTGCGAAGGTTTTTAACGCTGTCATTGAGGTCTCTGACGAGCATGGTTTCGGTTACCAGGGTTCCTGAATAATCATTGGCAAAAGCAGCCATGTCTCTCAAAATAGCCGTCTGCTTCAGAGAACCCTGCGGGCGATTGATGCGGTGCCATTTCTTTTCAGTAAGTGAGTCGATTTTAAAGGAAACCCAATCCGCCTTGGCAAGCGCTGATCTCACATCCTTCCGCCAGATCAGAGAGCCGTTGGTGATGACGGCTACTTTAGGACCCAGCGATTTCAGAAGCTCGATTTCCTGCCCGAGATTGGCATCCAGAGTGGGCTCCCCATCGGGCACAAAGGTCAGATAATCGATCGATTCGCCCTTCCGCTGTGCCTGTTCGATTTTGTTTTCAACATCTCTAAAAATTTCTTCCGGCCGGTAGAACGGAGCTCGCTCGATCTGCATTCGGGTTGTTTTGCCCACCTGACAATAAACGCAGGAATAGGTGCATATTTTGGCCGGAATATTATTAATTCCTAAGCTGCGTCCCAGACGCCGGGAGGGTACCGGTCCAAAGGCAATCATAATGTCTGACACCTTTCAGCACATCGCAAGGTTGTAAATAAGTGACATCCGGTTTGCACGAATGTAAGTGATCAATGACGCGTAGCCCAATTCTTTTGGATTGATAAATCCATCAACTCCAATTCCTTGATAGCCAACATAATTCCCGCCAGCATCGCTTTTCTCAATGAGGGTGTACCCGAAGTTCTATCCTTGGACGCTTGTATCCCTTTTTCTTTTTTCAATAGGACAACATTGTCAAAAATTGAATCGATCCCGGCGCGTTGGGTTAACTTATCTAATACAGTGCTTGGCATCCTTCCCAGACCTCTTTCATTCCACTCGTCAAAATAGAGACCAAAATGCTGCATCAAATAATCTTTACTCTGTTTTTTAGCCCATTCATAACCGGTTTTGAAGCCATCTGATTCAGTTATCGCTTTGTCGTACCGAACAGCCTCTGCTTCTGTTTCAAATCCCCAACGCACCAACAAATCTTCTATATCTTTTTCACAAAATTGAGATTTGATTGTACCTGTGTGCAAAACATATCTTGCGATCTCGTGGGCGATGGTATAAACGACCTGGTGTTTGGGCGCTGAAATGATCTTCGAATTTAAATAAACCAACACGTTGACCGGTTTGCCAAAGTCATAACGTAACGCACCGGCATTGAACATATCCTCATCCGCCAATATCTGAAAATGCTCATCGTTGAGAACGCCATCCCGCACCGTTTGCGGTAGACGTTCGAATACGGTTGACAAATAGGGGAAAAACCGGAAATCACAGATTTTGAATCGATTTATCCTATTGTCCATGACGCGTTCCTTTCCATACTGGATTTTACCCAATGACAATGCCATACTCCGCTAATTGCTCAAAAACGCTCCCGGATTGGAATCGATATATTCATTGAGCACTTCATAACCCATTAAATTTTTTGCTGACAGCGGAAACAGCGCTATTTTCTGGGTGTTGAATTCATCTTTAACTTTTTCAGGAATTTTCATATGTTGCATTTTGTTGATGACAACTGCAGCAATATCAATTCCAATATCTTTCAATTTCTGTTTGATGCGAAAGGCTTCCGAAAAGGACAAATCGTCGTCGTTCATAACCAGATTTATCCGGGTTTTTTTTGATAGAAAATGATCACGCAGGTGCTCGTATTCGTTAATTAGCAGGTTCAATCTATCTTTTATTTTATCCTGCTCGATTTCTTTTCCAAACACCTTTATTTTAGATACAATTTCTTTTTTGGCGTAAATTTGATTCCTCAGTTTTAGCAGCTCCTCCAGCCAGATTAAGGTGATCGCCGGCAGGCAAAAAAATCTCAGGGTGAGGGCGGTGGGGGCCATGTCGAAAATGATAATATCTTTATTTTCGAATGTGAGCAGGACGTTTTCAAAAGCTAAAAGTAAGGCATATTCCTCAAGGCCCGGCGAAAACTGCAGAACGTTGAAATAATTTTGTAGATTAAACGCGCTTTCATAGGTATAGGTTTGCTTGATCGTTTTTTCGGTTTTTTTCAGGTATTTTTTCATCCAGTAGTCGACATCGACTTCTTTGACGTGCAGGTGGTCGGCCACACGCTTGGGTTTTTCGGAAAATTTTTGTTGAAAAATATCGCACTGGTTGTGGGCCGGATCCATTGAAACCAGCAGGGTATCCCGGGAATTTTGCGCGTATTTAACAGCCGTAACAGCGGAGGTGGTCGATTTGCCCACCCCGCCTTTTCCGATAAAAAATTGAATTTCAGGTTTCATATTTTAATTCTATTGCCAAAGAGAGCACAGAGATTGCGGGTCATTTTTAAACTTTATGTTCCTGGCGATTTCTGTGGTTCGAAGTTATTCTTAATCGATGTCCAGCACCGAAAACAAATCCCCCAATGGATCGTGCGCAGTGGTTACCTTTTCCAGCATGATCTGAAATTCTTGATCCATAACGGGTAAAAGTTCCATGGTGATGTGGATCGGCGGTGATGGTATGCCGATGAATGCCCCCAGCACCAGAATGGCAAAAATATTATCCAGCTCTTCGACCTCGTATGCGATGGTCTCGACGGCCTTGCCCCGCATGACTTCATCGCTGATTTTAAACGCCGCGACGATTTTATCTTTAAAGGCTTTTAAAATGAATGCCATAGACATGTCTGCTTTTTTTCTGGAGGCAGATTCATTTGACTCTAAATATACGCCGGTCAAGTGCCAGTCGTCTTTTTGAGGGAAAGAAATAATAAATGGCATAAAGCCCCATCAAAATTGCACCGGTCGTATAAAACTTTGGAAATTCCATCACATAAGCGAATAAAGCCAGATAAGGTGTTACCAGTGAGATAGTTATCAAACGTTTTTCAAATTTGACAAACTCCGCTTCTGAAGCCATTTTTTGGTCACGTTTTTGATGGGCAAAGAGGGACCGGGAAAACAGCGGTAAAGCCACTGCCAATGCAACGCAAACAATAAAAATGGCCAGCCCCAATATGTTCGAGTGGCCCACCTCGCGATCGATTCTTAAAAGATCGAATGCCTTCGCCCCATACGCAAGGATAAAGCCCAGGACGGATGGTATTAAAATGATAAAATAGGTCTTCTTGAGTTCTGCCGTCATTATTGTCAATCCCTTTAAAAATAGCCGTTTGCCCAGGACACCTTCGCCGAAGTGGCCTCAGCGGCCCGGGCCGGATCGGCAATGGCGTGCTGGCAGGAATCGGCGTCTTTGCGGTCGCCGATCGACCGATTCTGCCAGCACGCGACACGCCAAAGCATTGCTCAATGTTCTCCCTATGGTGTGGCAGGGACTGGTTCCGCCGGTGCTTCATGGGTCACAAAGAATTTGATCACACCTTCAATTGCAATCCATACGGCAATCGTCAGGATGCATAAGTTGATGACCTGCAGCAGCACATTGTGAGACGCACCGTAGGAGACCTGGTTTAAAACCAATGCCCATATGGTCATGACCGACATGAAGACAGCCGGCAGACCGGCGATCAACCATTTCACTCCCCCCCTGGCTTTGAGATAGAGCGTGATGATGATCAGTGCTAAGGCCGCCAGGGTCTGATTGACAGCCCCAAACAGCGGCCAAAGTTTCAGGGCGCCCTTGCCGCTGGCCCCTGTGGCAAAGGCCAGGATAAGCGCGCTGCCAACCGCTATAAGGGTCCCGACATGCCGGTTGCCCAAGGTTTCAAGTTTGATACCGCTTCCCAGCTCGCCGATGACGTAGCGCTGTATCCGCGTGGCGGTATCGAGGGTGGTACCGGCAAAAGATGCCACAAACACGCCCATTATGGCCAGTGCGAATTTCTTGGGAATCCCCACCGCCAGGATCATGTTGGCAGATCCGTCCACAAAGGCACGAACGGTGTTGCCTATCCCGCCTGCGGCCGCCCACGACTGGTAGTGCGTTGTCCAGGCCGCAACACCGGTGAGTGTTTCGCCTGATTTAGACAGGTACCCGAGCCCCACGCCGGCAGCGCAGGCGATGATCACCAGGGTGGCCAGAGTTCCTTCCATGAGCATTGAACCGTAGCCCACAAAAAGCGAGTCCTGTTCGCTGCGCACCTGCTTTGCCGTTGTTCCGGAAGAAACCAGGGAATGGAAACCGGAAATGGCCCCACAGGCGATGGTGATGAACAGAAACGGCCACATGGGCGGGGTTTCAGCCGGCTTTAACTGCACCGCCGGTGCAACGATTTCCATACCCTTGCCGAAGCTGGCGAAGATGACGCCCAGTACCAGGAGGGCCATTGCAACCAGCAGTTGATGGGAGTTGATAAAATCGCGCGGCTGCAGCAGGGTCGTAACCGACAAAGTCGAGGCAATGTAAGCATAGACCAGTAAAACGATAGTCCACACGCCTGTGTCGGGGATCCCGGCAATGGCGGGCATCGTGAACTTCAGATAAGGTCCTAAAAACACAAATACGTACATCGTGATGACCGCATAAATGCTCCAAACGGCAATATTAGCGCCTTTTTTGTAGATCATATAGCCCAGCACCAGAGCAATGGGAATCTCCAGCCAGACCGCCACTACGGATTGGGGATACATAGAAAAAATAATAGCAATGAGCAAACCGAAGATGGCAATTACAATCCAGAGCTCCAGAAATACAATCAGGAAAAAGAGGTACTTGGTGCGCGCGTTGACGTATCTGGATGTGAACTCGGATATTGATTTGCCCTGATTGCGCATTGAAATGATCAAGGCCCCGAAATCGTGGACGGCTCCCATCACAATGCTGCCGACAAAGACCCAGATCAGAGCCGGTACCCAGCCCCAGATAATGGCGATAGCCGGGCCGACGATGGGTCCTGTGCCGGCAATGGACGTGAAATGATGCCCGAAGATGACCTCTTTTTTGGTGGGCACATAATCCCGGCCGTCCTCGAGTTCAACCGCTGGTGCCTTGGCAGCGCCGGACAGCGCAAAGATCTTGCTGCCGATGTATTTGCCGTATAAGTGGTACATGACAATGTACCCGGCAAACGCCAATACCATAATTGCTAACGCATCCATGGCTCATTTCCTCCTTTTCGGTTTATCGTCGTTGTCAAAAAAACGTTCCGATTGCAGGACGTTTTTCACGGTAACACTTACGCCTTCATCTTTTTTTCAGGAAATTACAGCGACAAGCGGTATGGCTTTTACGCCCGCTGACGCGCTAAAATCGTCTTTTTAATGGCAATCCCTTTGTGAAACATTCAGGGGTGAGCACCGCATATCTGAAAATGTAAATTATGCCGACTCGAGCTCCCGGCGTGCGGCCATGTCCACCAGAATTCTCTTTCTGGCCCTGTCGATGCCGAGCTCGCTGCGTTTCATGTCGATGTGGGCAATCATCTTGCGGGCATGTAGTATCGGATCAACCTCCAGGTCCCACATCCCGCCGTACATTTTTTCAAATTCTCTGAACAGGTAGTCCTTGAACACCGGTGCGCCGGACACCGGAAGGGTGACCCCGAACACCGTGTAAACGCCGGAGGCCACAAAATAATGGCCAATACTAATGGCTTTTTCACTCATCCATTCCGGCGCGCTGCCGGCCGCCGGCAGGTCGCTGATGTCGTCGCCCAGGCCGCCGGCTTTGACCACTTCGGTGGCTGCCAGCAAAATGCGGCTGTTGTCCACGCAGGACCCCAGATGCAGCACGGGCGGAATACCGACGGTCTCACACACCTCGGCCAGACCGGGCCCGCAGAAAACACGGGCGGATTCCGGTGTCAGCAAGCCCTCCATGGCGCAGGCAATCGCATTGCAACCGGTTGTCAATACGATCACGTCGTTTTTGATGAGCTCTTTTACAATCTGAATATGACTTTCGTTGTGCCGGGTCCTGACGTTGTTGCACCCCACCACGCCGCCGATGCCGCGGATGCGGCCGTTAATAATGTTGTCATTCAAGGTATAGTAGGACCCGCGAAAAACTCCGCCCAGGTGGTATTCGACGGATTCCACACCGAAGCCGGCCACAATGGGCGATTTTTGCTTTGGAATCATCACCTCGGATTTGCGGTTTTCGAAATTGTCAATCGCCAGCTTAACGATTCTTTCAGCATCCTCCAGCGCATGGTGCTCGTCGAATTCAATGTGGATGACGTTGTCCTGTTCCATGCGGGCAATCGGGTGGGTGGTGATCAGTTTGGTGTGAAAGCATTTGGCCACATTGGCCAGATTCTGGAAAATACATTGGATATCGACCACCATGGCATCGCAGGCGCCGGTGATGATGGCCAGTTCCTGCTGCAGGAAGGTGCCGCAGAGGGGCACCCCGTGGCGCTGTAAAATTTCATTGGCCGTACAGCAGATGCCTGAAAGCTGGATGCCTCTGGCGCCCTTGGATCGGGCATATTCATGCATCTCCTTTTTCTGGGCCACCGCAACGATCATCTCGGATAATACCGGTTCGTGACCGTGGATGACGATGTTGACCATGTCCTCTTTCATCACCCCGAGATTGGCTTCGGATGCCAGCGGATACGGCGTTCCAAAAAGAATGTCCTGCAGCTCGGTGGCCAGCATCGAACCGCCCCAGCCGTCGGCGATGGCCGCCCGGGTACCCTGTTTCATCAGATTTTTATAGTCCTGATCCACGCCGATGTGAGTGCGGTGCATAATTTCAACGATTTCGCGATCGATGTTACGCGGTAAAACCCCCTGCTTTTTCCACAACTCATAGCGCGGCTCGGGGGCGCGCTTGGCAAAAAGCAGTTCGCCTTCGGCCTTACCCCATTCATTGAGCGCCTTTTCACCGACTTCTACGGCGATCTCATCCACATCCCGATCCAGCTGCCGGCCGTCGACGTCCACCGTTGTGTCGACACCCAGCACCCGGGCTACTTGGATAAGCTTTTTCGTATCCTTTATTTTATAGGCGTCGGTTTCTTTGCGCGCGGCAGCCATAAAGACTTCGGCCACGGACCTTCCATGATCCGAATGGGCCGCCGCACCACCGGCAATCATGCGGATAAAATTACGGGCCGCGATGGTGTTGGGCGTTGCGCCGCAAATCCCTTTGCGGGTGTCTTCGCCTTCGATGCCGCCTTTGGGAAGCGGCAGCCGGCAGGGGCCCATGCCGCAGTTTTTGCAGCAAATCCCCTGGCTCCCGATATTGCAGGGTTTCAGTGTGACGGCCCGGTCAAAGGCGGTCTCCACCCCCAGCTCATGGGCACGTTGAATCATCTGCTGGCTGGCCGGGTCAATGGTTGCTGCCACAGGATCGGCTAATTTCTTCGCTTTGGGCGCTTCTGTTTCCGTTTTTT
>Ga0209536_100010444_pt1 | contig 13704 bp, 16 predicted proteins | sample DeeMarSeWOR28_12_FD_187461 | JGI IMG/M metagenome (GOLD analysis project Ga0209536, IMG submission 187461) | Marine sediment microbial communities from White Oak River estuary, North Carolina - WOR-2-8_12 (SPAdes) (version 2) | ecosystem: Environmental > Aquatic > Marine > Intertidal zone >...
GGACCTCCCGGCCATCATCAACCGGATCGAGACTGCGCGGACGGTTGCGATGGGCCTGCGCCTATTCACGAATGGCATCGAGTTCCTCACTGCCTGTCTGGAGCCGTTCGCCAGGCAGAAGCGTGGTATTGACCGGTTCCTGTGAGTCGCCACCAGCTGACGTTCGAGGAGGAAGGACACGTCTATCGGCTAGGCAAACACGTGTTGCCGAGCGTGACGACCGTCCTCAAGGCGACCGGTGCCTACGATTACCCGGAGGAAATCCCACGACATCGGCTGGAGGCAGCGGGGATCCGGGGTGACCGGGTCCACGCTGCCGTCCATCACTATCATCAGACGGGCACTTGGAGCCCGGACCCGGAGATCGAGGGATATCTGGATGCCTATCGGTGGTTTGAGTCAGATACGGGATTCGTATGTCACGCTTCAGAGCAACGCCTGTTCTGTCCCAAACTCTACTTTGCCGGGACTATCGACGAAGCCGGGTCGATATATGAGGACGACTCGATATTGGACTTGAAATCAACCGTCGATCTGAATATCGAGGCGACGCGCATTCAGACAGCGGCATATCACTGGCTCTGGACGGTGAACGACGAAGATCCGCCCATCGACCCGGACAACCGATTCGGCCTTCACCTCAAGCCTAACGGACGTTACCGGCTCGAGCAGTTTGACGGCACGTACAGTGAGGACCTCGCTAGTTTCTTCAACCGCTACCGCACCTACTGCGAGAGGGAGGGATTCGATTGGACAATCCTCAGTTAACCCCGAGTGCCGAGGTGACTCTCGCCAGGCTGCACGTCATCGCTGAGGGTGATCGAGTTCGCACAGCGAGGATCACGATTGCCAACTGGGATGAATACGAGACTGCCGGCCTCCTGCTCCGGGACGTGAAGAAGAACAAGGAAGAGGGGCTTTCTGAGTTCAATGCGATCTACGAACCGCTCTGGCAGGCAGTCAAAGCATTGCGTCAGCGCAGGGCAGAGGTCATCGGTCCCTGGGAGGCAGCGGAAGAGCGGCTTCGGGAAGCGATGACGGACTTCCACGTCCGCTATCAGAAGGAACAGGAAGAGAAGAGTCTGGCGGCGGCGGAAGAGGCTATGGCGGGAATCGACGAGCTGACGGATCCGACGGAGATCCTCGACAGGGCCGCGACAGCAAAAGCGGAGCTCCAGAAAATTCAGACTTTGGAACCAGAACCCGAGGGAATTTCCTACCGGGAGCATTGGGTGGCCAAAGTTGAGAACATCCGTGTTCTGGCAGCTGCCGTCGGAGATGGGTCGGAAGACGAGGATCTGATTCAGCCGAATATGAAACGCCTGCAGGAACTGGCCCGCTCGCTGCGTGGCAAGTTCCAGGTACCGGGCTGCAGCGCGGAGAACCGTCCGGTCATTCAGGTCAGGAGTTGATTCGGTGGGGGCAGTTTCATATACTCGTCGAGGCACACGGAATATGGTCGGTCTGTCGCGCCCTTCCGATTAACCTCCGGGTTAGGGTCACAGCGTTACCGGCTTGCGGCAGGCCGACCTTTCTTTCACAGACATAGATGAAGGCAGTAGATGGGCGGGTCCGGTCCGCGCAACCGGATAAGCCTTCGGGTAAAATCGGCTCCGCGTGTGTCGATGCCCGCCCACTTTTTTGTTAGCCCACCTACGCGGGGGTCGGCAAGTTGGCAAAGGTCAGATACGAGGCGGGCCGTCCAGCTCCCTACCTGCAACTTCCTGTTGCGCTGTTAATGGACCCCGATATCGACCCTCACACGCTTACCACATATGCCGTTCTCAAGAGTTACTGCGACTTCGGTTCGGACAGCGGCGCGTATCCGTCAGACGAGCAGGCGGCGAAGCGGGGTGCGATGTCCAGGCGCGTGTTCATCGACCGTCGGAACCGGCTGCGCGAGAAGGGCTGGATCGAGTGGCGCAACTCCCCGGGAGGACCTAACGCCTACAAAGTACACGCAACTTTGGATGATAGTACCGACATAAGTACACAAAAGACACAGGGTGTGCAGGAGGTGCATACGGGGTGTGCAGGAGATGCACAGGGGGGTGTGCAGGAGATGCACACTACCTATATCCATCTTACCAAGATCCAAATACCTAAGAGCAGATTGGACGAGGTCACCAGATTTCTCCCGGAACTCGATGAACTCTGGGGGTTCTGGACTGATTGGCGGGCCCGGGCCCTCGGACTCGGGACACCTCGGCAACAGAAGGTGACCTGGAACCGGTTGCGCCCGGTGGTCGACCGGCTGCTCGAAGGCTACCAGCTGTCGGATCTCAAGGAAGCCGTCCTTGGCTGCTGCCACCGGGAACACAACGTGAAGGGTGGCTACCTTGATATTGAACTCATCTGTCGTGATCAGCAGCACGTGGATATGTACGTTCACCACTGGCGACAGACCCAGCGGTCGCTGAAATCACCAACGGTGGAGCAAACCAAGATGGCAATCGAGGCGATGTATGGATGAGATTCCCGGCCTTCCAGCGACGGAGACCCAGAAGATCCGCGAACGAGCTCGCGACATCAATCGGTATTTCGAACCGCCGTTCAATGCGTTCCGACCCCTCAGCATCGATTCGCTCGCCAATCTTCGAAAGCGAAAACAGCAACCTCCCGATGCGGTGCCCACCCCGTTCACGTCGTGGAACCATCTGTGTCGGGATTCCGGTGGAGGCCAAGGCCTGGCGCACGGCTGGTACGTCATCATCGGGGGAGGCTCGAATACCGGGAAGACGCTGGTCGCGCTGAATATGGCTGTACAGGCGATGCGCAGCGGAGAGAACGTGACGATGATCAGTCTCGAGATGGCGATGTCCGAGATAGCGACCAGACTATCCGCCATCGCATCGAACGTCGACGTGATGAAGCTGGAATACGGCGCGACGTTCGATCCCGTTCTGGCTGAATCAGCAGACGAACAGCTATTGGAACTGCCCGGTACGTTCACGCTCAACGATATCGCTATCCGAAATCTGGATGAGATCGCGGCGGTGATGGAGTTCTTCAACAAGATGGAGAACTCCCGGTTCTTCATTGTGGATTTCCTGCAGCTCGTGGCCACAGGTAAGCCAAAGGACATCTACGATAGGGTCACCGAGATCTCCGAGCGACTACGAGACGAATCGAAGCGGCTGGGCGTGCTAACGATTGCCCTTTCCCAGTTGCGCCGCGGAGCCAGCAACGAACGCAACGTACCCCCGACCATTTATGACCTCCTTGGCGGGTCCTCGCTGGAAAATTCCGCCGACCAAGTACTCCTCCTCAATCACGCGAACTACAAGCGCGATTGGGAGAACAGAACGGCAACGACCGAATTCATCCTTGGGAAGAACCGATTCGGACCGGACGGATCCTTCCCGATAGTCTGGGACTATCGACAACTGCAGTGTCGGGAACCCTACCAACACGAGACCTGGGGAGGACAATGAAACTCGCACCACTATTCAACGTCCGACTGTTCGAATATTGCGACTGTGGCCATACCGTCTACTGGCTCGTGCATACCTACAAGATGGACGACCACTTCGCACTGAGCCTCGGCAATCGGATCTCGATCAATTGAAACGCTCGGGCCCGATCAAGCGGAAGACGGCGCTCAAGTCGGGGGATCCGCCTGCCAGAAAAAAGCGGATCAATCCGAGCAATGCTGCCAGAAAACGGCGGATGCGCCGGGATCCGGAGACCGGTTGGATTCACACATATGGGCCGTATCATCGCTGGCTCAAGGGAAAGCCGTGCGACGTTTCCGTGTACGGCAATGGCCATCGCTGCGACAACAGCAAGACGACAGGGCATCATCGAAAGACCGTGAGATCGGGTGGTCGAGACTACGGAAACGAGATGGTGCTCTGTCGCAAACACCACTCGCTTATTGAGGCGGAGGGCGAGGCAAGATTCAAACGCAAGACCGGGGTCGACCCGGAAGCAGCTGCCGAACGATGGAGGATCGAATGGGACAGGACGCATCCAGCACCCCGTACTTCCAAGGACCCAGACCAAAGCTAGATGAGGTCCGAGTCCGCCGATCACAGGACTACGTCGCCATTCGTGTGGGCACGAATTGCTTCGAGGTCGTCCACAAGACCGAACACAAGGAGGTCCGGACCGTCACCGTGGACCCGCTGAACTGCGACTGTGGAGACGCCGTCTATCACAATCACATCTGCAAGCATCTCATCGCGGCCCTGTATGCCGACGGCGACCAGGATGCGGTCCGTGCCTACATTGAATTGGAGGACGTCATATAAGATGGTACGCCGGTCGAGAGCATTCATCGTCGTGCCGCTCTCTCGAGATGAGGCGAATGCGTTCGTTCGACGATGGCACAGGCACCACCAGCCGTCACTCGGTGGCAAGTTCCATATCGGTGCAGCCCCGAGTGACGATCCTCGTATCGTTGGTGTGCTGACAGCCGGACGTCCTGTCTCACGTCATCTGGATGATACGTGGACACTTGAGATCACACGCTGTTGCACAGATGGCACGGAGAACTGCTGCTCATTCCTGTATGGTGCTGCCTGGAGGATTGCTAGAGAGATGGGCTATCGGCGCGTGATCACCTACACGTTGCCCGAGGAGGGCGGAGCCTCTTTGCGCGGAGCTGGCTTTCACATCGTGGGACAGACGAAGGCTGAGAGCTGGCATCGGGAGGCCCGCCCTCGCGTAGACAAACACCCGACTCAGCTGAAATTGCGCTGGGAGAAAGTCGTATGAAGGCTGGCAGTCTCTTCGCGGGCATAGGCGGCTTTGATCTGGCCCTCCGGAATGTGGGCATCGAGGTTATCTGGCAGGTAGAGAAACACCCGCAATGCCACGCCGTGCTCGAAGCACGGTTTCCAGAATGCAAACTCTACGAGGATGTGCGTGATGTCGGAGCAAATGTCCTTGATCCCGTCGAGCTCGTCGTCGGAGGATTCCCTTGCCAGGGACTCAGTGTGGCTGGACGCCGTGAGGGATTGGATGATGAGCGGAGCGGACTTTGGTACGAATTCCATCGTATCCTTGCTGAGATCACTCCCGATTGGGTTCTCATCGAAAACGTCCCTGGCTTACTCTCCAGCGACGGAGGTCGAGATATGGCCGTCGTCCTCGGAGGGCTGGCGGAACTCGGGTATTGGTGGACCTACCGGGTACTTGACTCTCAATACTTCAACGTCCCACAGCGCCGCGCGAGAGTCTTCATTGTCGGGCATTATGGAACGCCGTGTCCACCCGAGATTCTATTTGAGCCCGAGAGCGTGTTCCGGGATCCTGCGACGCGCCGAGCGACGCGGGAGGCAATTGCCGATGGGACTATATCACGCGCTCTTAGCCGCGTCGGGGGAGGAGATGACCCCGGAGCCAACAAGGGTGCGCCCATCGTCACCGAAGGCTCCCGAATCAACTCCGGACCAGATGGGATTTCTGGAGCCGTAAGCGCGAAATGGCTCAAGGGGACAGGCGGGCCAGCTGGCGACGAGGCATACAATCTGATCGTGGACGGGGTGAATGATCGCGTCTCCCCGGCACTGGACGCTCATTACTGGAAGGGCCCCGGGGAGAGGGGCGGTGATGAACGGGCCGTGCTTGTCGATCGCCAGGTCGGCGCACTGAACGCCAGAGATAGCCAGTATCCGGAAAACCGGGACGCCGAGCAGGTCAAGCTCATCGTCACCCCTTTCGATTCAACGCAGATTACCCACCCGGCCAACTATTCTTCGCCGAAGCCGGGAGACCCCTCCCCGACCATTGCTACGACCGGACATCCGCCCAAAGTAATCGGAGTGAACGTCTATCCGGAGTCCGGACAGGGCGCTGATCTTATCGCTCGCGAAACCGAAACAGCAATGGCACTGACACCGAACAGCCACGAACGAAAGACAGACCGCGGCACGTTCGTGTTCAAGGCTTCTCATTTCACCCGGGGCAAGGATGGAGCTCCGTCCGAGATCACACCCCCGCTGTCAGCTGATGCCGATAAGGGTGATCAAGATCTTCTCGCCCACGGAGGTCACGGGTTCGTGAGGCGATTGACTCCTCGGGAGTGTGAGCGTCTACAAGGCTTCCCGGATGATTTCACGCTCGTCGAATATGAAGGCAAGTTGATGAAAGACGGCCCGCGCTTCCGGATGCTTGGGAACGCGGTAACCGTGCCCGTTGTGGAGTGGGTCGCCCGCCGGCTACTCCAAGCTGCGAATGTCCAACCGGACGAAGGGCTCTGAGTCCGTCTCTCGACGCACGAATTGGAAGGCGACGATCTGATGATCGTCGTCGTAGCACACACCCTGCAGGGAATCGAAAAGGATCTTCGAGTAGTTCGCGATATCGGTCTTCCTGCCAAGCGCCGTCCGGCCACCCGGTTTCAGAAAAAACTCGGCATCGATCCGCACTGGTCCCGAAATCGCCGTGCGCCTCCACTGGTTGATCGCCAATAGGTGGATGGCGTTCTTCGCCTGGCGGTAGTCCTTCGTGAGAATCATCCGGCCATTCACCACGCCGTACTTGCCGTTGTCGCGAACGAGAACATCAAGGGGCAGTTCGATCTTCATTTCGTTAAAGCGTTCGTAAGTAGGATTGTTGTCGCGACGGTTACCGGCACAGTGAAAATGGCCTTCTCCCAGATCGCACGCTTTGACTTCCTTTCCCACTGATCCGCGAGATCCAGCGCCTGCGCAACAGCCTCGTGGAGCTGGCCATTGATTCGCTCGAAGTCAGCGTTCATCTTCGCAATTCGCTGGTCTTGCCGCTCGATGATCCTGTCCTTCTCGGCTTCTCGAGCAAGTATCGCTGCCACCTCGCGACGGTGCTGCGTAATCAACGCGTCGAACTCCGCCCGGAATTGAATCGGTAGGCGAGCTCGCAGTTCCGCTGCTTGACGCTCGCCCTCCTCCTTGGCCTCCTCTACGTCCTCGGTAAGAGTTGCGATCGTCGTCGAATCTTGGGTCCGGCGCTGCTGCCATTCCTCGTGTTCGCGACGGTACTTCGCTTCTTCCTCGGCAATATTCTGGCGAAGCGTAGCTATGGACGCCTCAAGCTGGATGATTCGCTCGTCCGCTTCCCGGCGATCATCCAGCCATCCGCGCACGTAGAAATAGGTCGCTACCCCAACAGCGAGCAGCAAGACTATCCCCGCAACTTTGAACCACCGCGTCACGTCGGTGTCACATACTGCGGCACATCGGCATCTGTCAGTCCAAATACGAACGAGCCGATCCCGAACCCGGCTGGCTTGGGCCAGCAAGGGTGGCCCTTGAGCGGAGCTCCGTCACCGTTCAAGTAACCGCCAGCAGGATTGAGCCGTCGTCTGCCTGTACGTGTGATCTCCCACAGATCGAATTCCCGCCGAACGGGGTTCATCCAGCCGACCTTCCAGCCAGCGACCCCTGTCCGCATCTGTCCCTGATCGCCCGACGTGCCGACCGCCAGGCCACCCATAGTGAGGCAGCAGAATCGGACATCCTGCTCTGCCATACCTGGCGGGCGGTCAAGTCGGATGAGGGGTTGGTGGGTGTAGAACTCGTGGAGTCCGTAAACCTCCAGACGAGAGATCCGTTCGTGCGGCAGTTCCTTCCAATCGAGTACGTTCCGCCCCGGGTGCCGCGTTTCGGGGTAGTACGCACCAGCTGCAGGCTGGATCAGCTTGAAGTTGGTCGGGACTGATTGAAAGATCGGATTGTCATCGATCCAGACGACCCAGCCGATATAGCCGGAATCTGCGATCGACAATCCTATGGCTTCCCGCGCATCAACAGTCATTCCAACCCGCCTCGCCCGTTATCGACGCTTTACGTCGCCGAGATATGCCTGCATTCTCAGCGGCAGCGTGCGGTTCACGTCTCGCAGCTGACGATCGTTCCAGTTCGCGCACGGAGCACCGAACTCCTTCTCGACTTCGGCCACGATACTCGGGACCTCTTCCTCCGGAATGTTCCTGACTGCGGCGTTCTTCACGAACGACAGGCAGGTACGGTGGAGGTAGGAGTCCTCGCCTTCTCGCGCTTCGCCGAGAAGCGTGGTGAACTTCTTCGGTGGCATAACTGCCGTCTCCCCTCGATCAAGTGTACGTGTACTGGATCTGATAGACGAATGCCGTCAGTCCAGCCGTGCTGTCGTGGGGAGCGCAGGCAGCGAGGTTGAACTCCTTCGTGCCGCTTGCGGCAAGCGCGGAGGCGCACGTCACCTTCGCCGTATCCCCGTTCAGTTCGTAGGTCGACGTGGTGTGCGTCTGCGTCGTCCACGGGGTGCCGGGGGCACCAGCCGTGGTCTCGATCGCACGGATCACGCTGACGTTCGACGTCCCAGACGTGCCAACGAGCAACCAGACGGTCGGTGCCGTCCGGTTCTGCCCGTCCGTGGCATCGTCGTAAGCGGTGAACTCGGGTGGGTCGGCGGTGCCGAAGCTGCCACCCGTCTCGTCTGCCTGAAGGACGTTCTGGTTGGTGTTGCGACCGGCCTCGTCGATCTTGACGTCAGTGCCGGTCGTCTCGTGCCACAGTTCGCCGTCGTTCGGCGATGCGGCGTCGTCGAAGAAAGCATCGTCGCCGTCTCCGATCGGGGCGGGGAATGGATCGTTGAGTGACCCGTCCGCCGCATCCGGTCCCGTCCAGCGAATCGCGGTGTCGATGGCCGTCCACGTAGGCGTGCCCTCGGAACCGTGGTTCACCTTCAGGACGATGGTCGGTTCTGCCATTGGTTCGCTCCTATGCGAGTTCTCGTCTGATGATTATCGGAATGTCGCCGCCGTTCGGTACGGTGGTGATCTTCGAGGACGCATCGGTAACCTCGAATTCCCCGAGCCACTTGTTCCCGGCGGTGTCGGTATCACCCGTCACCCAATCATACTTCACACGACCGTTGACCTCATCCAGGATCGTCGCTGCCTGATCGACCTTGGCGGATGTGTCTCGCTCGCGACGCATATGGAATCTCACGGTGGCCCCCGTCAGATCAATCGCCGTACCATCCGCGTTTCTCAGCGTCGCAGTGATGGGTGGGGTGGTGTCGCCTTGCTTGATCGTGAATTCGTCGGCCATACCGTCAAGCTCCACGTAGGTAGAAGGTGAATCAATATCGCAAGTCGTCTCGGAACTGTCCACGTCAGCGATTGTCTCGCTATCGTCGAGGACCGCCGCAGTCTCGCTATCATCGAGTACGTAGCTGTTCTCACTGTCATCGAGATCGGCCACGGTCGGCGGAATGACGACGATTTCCGGCTGGAAGACGTTGACGCTCGCGGCAGCTGATACCTGGCTCCGCAGTGCAACATTGAACGAAGCCTGTTCTACCTGCTGCCCCGGCAGCGCCACGGTCACACTGGCGGGTCTGGCGACCTGTGACCGCAGTCCGATGTTGACGCTTGCTAGGGCGCTCGTCTGGCCGTTTCCTGCAACCAGGACACTGGCCAGTGACGACTGCTGCCCGAGAAGGGCAATGTATGTGGAAGCATCCGCCGCCTGCTGGCCGGACGCTGCGATGTTGACGGAAGCCTGCTCTGCAACTTGCCCCGCAACGGAGATCAGTACGCTCGAGTCGGCCTGTGCTTGGGAGCGGAGCGCAATGTTCGTACTTGCCGTGGTCGCGGTCTCGCCACGGAGCGCAATGTTAACGCTTGCAGGTTCGGAGACTTCACCAACCGGTGCGACAAGTTCGATATTGACGCTGCCACTCGCAGCGACCTGTCCGCGGAGCGCGACATTGAGGCTGGCAGATTTTGCAGTCTCGCCACGCAGGGCGACGTTGAGGCTCGCCGATTCGGCGATCTGACTACGACGCGCGATCAGTGCAGAGGCTGCAATCTGCACCTCTCCGGGCAGGGCAATGTTCGCCGAGGCATCAGCCGCGACTTGTCCTTGGTTTGCAAGGACGATATTGACCGATGCTGCAGCCTGTATCTCGTTCGATACGGAGATCAGCGCCGAGGCACTTTCCGATACCTGACCTCGAAGCGCGACGTTGACGGAACCGACGCTCGCCGCTTGTCCACGCAGCGCCACATTGAGGCTGGCAGGGGCCGCTATTTCGCTCGGAACCGACACAATTATCGATGCGTCTTCGGCTACTTGTCCCTGCCCCGTCAAAACGATGTTGATCGAAGCAGGTGCAGCGACTTCGCTGGATCCGAGGATGTTGATAGATGCCGACTCTGCTGCCTGACCTGGTAGCGCGATCTCGACGGACGCTGAATCAGAGACCTCGCTACGTAGCGCGATCTCTGCGCTCGCAGACTCGGATACCTGCGATTGAAGTGCGATGTTGACTGAGGCGTTCTCGTTGACTTGACCGGTCGTTGCGCCGGAAACCGGAGTCTCAACCTTCGCCCAGTAGACCCGTGCCTTCCGGGTATCGCCCGCTCCGTATGCTGCCTCGAATTGCATACGGAGATCGTTGTAGTTTGTGATCGAATCGGCCTGCGGACCCGTGAGCTCCACAATCCGATTGAGGGAAACCGGGACGTCCGTCTCTGTCGTGCTCCAGATCGTGGTCGTGCCCTGCATCAGACGGACAGTGATGTCTACCTGCTGACCACCCGCGACGTCCTTCCCGACCCGGTACTTCACAAGGTGCTCGATCGACGAGACGGGGTCCGAATTGTTGGTCAGTCCTGCCTCGTAGATGTGCTGGACTTCGATGTTGACTGAAGCCGCAGCGGAGACCTCCGAGTTCTGCTTGACGTTGACCGACGCCGCTTCGGAGACTTGGCCGGTCAGCGCACCGAGCGAGATGTTGATGGAGGCCGGTTCGGACGTCTGGCCGCGCAGCGCAGCATTGAGCGAAGCGGTATCCGACACTTCGCCGCGTAGCGCGACGTTGGCCGAACCTACCTCTGACACCTCACCGGGCAACGCGATATTCGCAGACGCCGGTCCCGATTGCTCGCTCTGGAGCGCGACGTTCGTGGATGCGGTCTCGGCTACTTGGCCGAGCCGCTTGATGTTGACCGATGCCGCTGCGGAAACCTCGCTCGGCACCTCGATGATCGCAGAGGCATCGCTGGCGGCTTCTCCGCGAAGTGCAGCATTGAATGAGGCTGTGCCCGCCACCTCTCCCGGCAGTGCGATGTTCGCACTGGCGTCTGCGCTCACCTCGCCAGCCGTGATCACGCTGACGTTCATCGAGGCGGCGGATGCCGTCTGTCCAAGCAAGGCAAGGATCGCGGACGCGACCGCTGCGACCTGTCCGCGCAGTGCTACATTCGCGCTGGCGGACTTGGAGACTTCACCGGGCAGACAGACGTTGGCCGAACCTGTTTCCGCGACCTCAGACGGAACCTTGATATTGGCGGACGCGGCTTCCGAAACCTCGCCAGCGGTCGCCCTACCCGCGACGGTGATCTGGATGTATTGCGGGTTGACGGTGCCAATGTCGCCAGCGCCAGTAACGCGAAAGTCGATCGTGTCGCCGTTGTTGAACGGCGTACTTCTGATGTACGTCCAGAATACTATCTCACGATAACTATTCTTTGAAATTGTAAAATTCGGGTTCGTATCGTTGCTCGCCGACTGTCCCACTTCGGCAGAGCCACTACCAGCCGATAGCACAATCGCGTCAGGCACTTCGTCTGCGGTGGGCTCCGTCGAGTAGAGGTAGTTCGGTTGCCAAGCCGTTTTTATTGAGTTCCACGCGCACGCAACCGCCCAAGAAGCAACGGTCCAACCTTCGTGAACCTGTGTCCAACTACCACCGTTGATTCGGTATTCTAAGGTGAGCGTACCCGAGCCGTTTTTCCCGCCAGTTTCTTCGCCTTGAACAATGACGCCGATACCAACGTCGTTGCCGTCTCCCCCGAAATTGATCGTGATATTGGCATTACCGGTCGAGCCGGTTTCCTCGCCCGAGCCAAGTAACGTGCAGGAGTCTACGTCTGTGTTGTTGCACGCAAACAGACGCATTTTCGTGATGGTGATGGAGGCACTTGATGCACGCACATCCGGCGGATCACGACGCCACTCGAAATCCCGTGGCGTGTGAATCCACCAATCGTCGCGCCAACGCCGGTCGTCAGCCATCAGTCAATCCCGAACTCCGCTTTCTTGGCGGCGAGGTCTTCGCGAGCCTTTTCCCACCGCTCCCTCCATAATCTCTTGCGCGGCTCCCACCAACCCGGTCGATAGCACTCGTAGTACCGAACCTCGACCCGCAGCTTCGTGGCGAGCGACACGAAGTCGTTCTCCATCTCCATCCAGCCGTATCGCTTGTCGAAGTACCACTGCGCTCCGTTGACCTGTATCTCCGGTGTCTCATAGCCGATCTGAATGGCGATGATGACCGGCATATCGGGGATGGCCCACGAATCCGGGCACTCGTCTGACGTGATCTTGTGGTACGTCTCCGTCGTACCGTCGTAGTAGGTAACTTGCCACCACTTATCCACCGGGACTCTCCACGTAGTCGCTCTCGTTGGCTCGTGTTTCATCTATGCTCTGATAGATGTTGCTGGTCCCTGCGAGCTCGTCTGTCCAGGGGCCCGAGTTGATCGAGTCAGCGTTGGGCGTGAATACCTGGTGCGGCCCCTTCAAGCGCATACTCGCGGCAGCAGCTACTTGACCTTGGAGCGCTACGTTTACACTGCCCGCATCGCTGACCTCACCGCGAAGTGCGATGTTCGCCGAAGCGTCTTCGACGACTTCGCCTGGTAGCGCGATGTTCGCCGAGGCTGGCTCACTTATCTGTGAGCTCAGTGCAATGTTGACGGACGCTGTGGCAGAGATCTCTCCGCGCAGAGCAATATTGACTGACCCGGACTCCGCCACCTCGCCCGGTAGCGCCACATTCAGCGAGGCCAGCTCACTGATCTCACTTGGCACCGAGATGTTGACCGAGGCGGATTCGGCGACCTGTCCCTGTCCCGTGAGCGAGATGTTGACCGACGCGGAGGCGGCAACCTCGCTTGAGACGAGAATGTTGGCAGAGGCGGCAGAACTGGATTCGCCGCGTAGCGCGAGATTGACCGATCCGGTTTCAGCCACCTCGCCCGGAAGCGCGACATTGATCGAAGCGTCAACCGCCGTTTCGCCAGGCAGACCGATGTTGATCGAGCCTGTGGCTGCTACTTCCCCGGGCAACGCGATATTGACCGAGGCGGGCTCCGATACCTCACCCGTCGCCGTTAGAACGATGTTGACTGAGGCAGTCGCGGCAACTTCACTCCGAAGCCCTACAATCGCGCTGGAGGCGTTCGATACCTCTCCACGCTGTGCCACCAGGACCGAGGCCGGATCGCTTGTCTGCGAGCGCAGGGCGGCTATCAACGAGGCTTCTGAGCTTACCTCCCCGGGCAGTCCGACGTTGATACTGGCAGTGGCGGCGACCTCACCCGGGAGGCCGATATTAACCGAGGCGGGAGCGGATACTTCACCGCGCTGCGCGATATTCGCCGAGGCGTCGTTCGCGGTCTGGCCATTCAGTGCGATGTTGACCGAGGCGGACTCCGAGACCTCACCCTGCAGCCCGATGTTCGCTGACGCAGATGACGCTGTTTCACCGCGAAGTGCGATGTTGACCGAGGCATCATCGGCCACTTCGCCCGGAAGGCCAATGTTGGCACTTGCGGACTCCGCCACCTGTCCGCGTCGTGCGATATTGACGCTTCCTGTCTTCGCTATCTCGCTTGGAACAGAGACATTGACGGAGGCGGATTCCGACACTTCGCCAGGTGTCGCTGACGGGATGGGTGCCGGGACAATGAGGTGCGCCCACGACACGTAGATCCTGCGCTGCGGT
>Ga0209536_100010445_pt1 | contig 13703 bp, 12 predicted proteins | sample DeeMarSeWOR28_12_FD_187461 | JGI IMG/M metagenome (GOLD analysis project Ga0209536, IMG submission 187461) | Marine sediment microbial communities from White Oak River estuary, North Carolina - WOR-2-8_12 (SPAdes) (version 2) | ecosystem: Environmental > Aquatic > Marine > Intertidal zone >...
TCCTCGAACCTCCACCTTAAAAAGTCCGCTGTTCGATGAAAGTGGATCCAAGGAGTTCTTCTAGCCCAGTTCTCGTAGATCTCTGAGGCTTCTTCAGGGGTTGCCGCGGATAGTTCGAGGTTGGTACGTGATGGAAGGCGGCTCTCAATCTCATTCCTGATTGACGACGCTTCCGTAGCAGACAGGTGTTTTGTGCGAAGATCCACGGCATACCCTAGCGGGTGAATGACTGTTGTGTGCCCTTCTTCTGTTCCTCCGGTGATTATGCAATCCCGCCCATGCTGCATAAATATTTCTGAGATGATTGGCAAAACCCCCCAAATCTCTGGCTTTAGCCCCTTTACCTCCGGCTCACCAACACCTTTTTTGAAGCGAGTACTCATAATCATCGCCTCGCCAGGAAGTACACAATAAGCCCCACCATCGTTGACATCGCCGCCGAAATGAGCAGCGAGTACACACGCTGCCGTGCTTCGTTTGCAGCCGCAAGCGCTTCTAATATACGAAAGCGATCTCGAATCTGGTCTAGATGAATATCATACGCATTGCGTGTGATAAATGTAGCCGCCTGCCGGTCGAGTTGCGACCGAAGCTCATTCATCCCCTCAAGACGTCGGTTCATTTCTGCGCCAGCGAGCCTAAGTGCTTTTTCTGCCTCGTTAAAACGAAGATCAACATATTGTTTCCAAGTAATCCCAGGATTATCTTTTTGACAGTCCTCAAAGTTATTCACTGCCCCTCACTACTCATACTCCTTTTTTGCAGCTTCTAGTATGTCAATTTGCTGATCGAGTGTTCGGACGTTATCAAGTTCCCCAGCCTTCTCCGCCTTTGTACGTTGGCGCTTTGCTTCTCGGATTCTTTTGTTCATCATGTATCCCCAATACTCTTTTTGCTTTTCATAGTTCACTGGATACGATCTGCCAACCGCAGGACGAAAAACGGCACTAATCCACCCATCACGGTCAAGGGCCTCCAACACGCGGTCGGTTTCGTTTATGATCCTTGCGGTACGAAGGAAGTGCTCCAGACGTGCTGGTAGCGCCACTTCCTTTTTGCCTGTTACCTTTTGCACCAAGGCCCCGGCTGCTGCACCAGCAACTGCGCCTTTCAACCCAAACTTTGAACCTGCGAGCATCCCCGTAGTAACCGCTGGCCCACGAATTCGTTTTGTCTGTCCCTTGTACTCGCTAATTGGCTTTCCAAGGAACAGGTTGTAGTTGAAAAACGCCTCGATCGGCACCTTCTGTATTGGGCTCCAAAGTCCCAAGAGCTCCTGCTTGGCACGCTCGCTATTAAAGAGTTTCGTAACGTCTGCTGCTGGCCACCAGTTATCAAGAATAAAGTATTGGTAGTCGCCCGTTTCTTTGTTGTGTCTCCATCGAACCTTGAATGCCCGCTTCATCCAGTCGGCCATGTAGATTTCGTTTGGCTCTGGCCTTCCAAACTGGTCTTCAATTGCCCGCTTCGCTTTTACCATCGGCGTGAATTTCCGTGGTTGCAAAACTATCATTTCGAGCTGCAACGGTATGTTGAACCGAGTCCATGCCCAGAACGGGAACATAAAGTCCCGAAACCACTTTCTTTCAAACTGTGTGAGTCCGTACTTGTAGTCAAAGAGAAACTTGTTGACACTCTTCGCTGCGTCTGCGGCGCTCATCCCTTTACGCATCTTGAAAAGGAAGTGCGCAAGTCTTGCCTGGTCTTCCAGAAATGCCCCGGTCTTATATCCAGTCTGCACCCACGGGTTTGTTGCGGGGTTTATCATGCGGTATGCAAAGTTCTTTGAGTAGAGGCCCCTACGCATCCCAGCTTCCAGCTCACCCATGAACTGTCCGCCTCGTACAACGCGCTCTTCCATTGCGCGTTTCCAAAGCTGGGCTTCGGTCATACCGCCAATTACTTCGTCTGTGGCATTCAGTGCCCCGGCCTTGGCCTTATGTAGCATATGCCACGCCGCCTGGTAGTCCCATTTCGAGTTGATGTGCATTCCAGCAAGAAAGTTGTTAAACACGTTAGAAATTACATTCCTCGAATGGTATGAGGGGAAGATAGATAGCGTCCACGCTTTCCACATGTTTTGTATGGTGGTATAGAGGTTCGTGTACTCGGCCAGGAACTTCGGGTCGGTATACGCCTTGTACGCCTGCTTTATCTCAGTAACGAGGCTTGCCGGGGCGTATTTGCCATCAATCGGAGTGCCGGTGCCAGATATCTTTCTGAATCCTTCCCGTACTCGTTTTGCTGCTTCTTCTGCGGTGTTCTTTCTCCTGAGCATCTTGTACAAAACTTCGGGGTCGCCAGCCACCGGAGCATCTACTACGAGTCCCTGCTTTTCCATAAAGCTGGACAGCTTTGTTATGTACTTTGTTGATGCAACGGCTCGTGCAACTTCGGCGCTTTCCCTGCCGAGCACTACCGCCATGTCCTGTTCGATATTCTGGGCAATTTCTGCTGGCAGGTCTTCTACCTTTCCGACAGTCTTGCGTTTGAATAGAAACCGCACACCGGCACTAGAGCGGAAGAACTCCTTTATAGCTTCTACCTGGTTTGCAGGAAGAACCTCATCCAGCTCCTTTATGAACCTGATGGATCGCTCGATTTCCTTTATCGACCCAACAGCTGCCACTGCGGGATCTCCGGCTTTCTTGGCCGCAAGAATCCCATCGAGCTCTCGAAGCGCCTCGCTACGCCTGGCCTGCATACGGGGTACATACCTGATACCATGCTTTTGCAAGAACCCAGCAATACGCTCTTTGGTTAGAAGCCCAGCCTTTTGCTTCAGGTACTCTAACTCATCCAGCTTTTTCCCAGCCCATCGGAACGCATACTTTTGCTGTGGTGTTAGCTCGTTGAATTCTCGAACGAACTGAAGAAAACTTGGATCTCCACGGTCAACGTTGCCTACGGGCTGGCGCTCAAGAAGATTGAAAATCTTTACACGCATGTTTTCGTCCGGCTCAAGTCTCATCATCTGCCTGGTGAGCTCTTCCTGTGTGTAGTGCGCCGCACCGTCAACCTTTCGAATGTACTCGTTGTTTGCGGCTAGCACTCGTTTCGGGTTGTATTTCTTGAGGTAATATTTTGGCGACACCACAGAACCAAGTGCGTCCTTCAGGCGGCGGATATGGGGCTGTACTTCAGAAATTTCTCCCAGCACCCTTCCCGCCTTTGCCATTCCTGTTATTCTTGCCCCAGCCTTTATTCCGGTGCCTACTTTGGCAAACGCAGCCCCCGGAACCCAGGTAATTGGATCAAACAAAATGTCAGCCACAAACCCCGTTACAGGGTGCCCGGTGAGGTCTGACCAGGATTTGCGCTGCTTTACCGCGCCCTTTATCACGCGCCCGAGGGGTTTTCCTTTGAGTCCTTTTTGGCGGCGAATCGTCTCTTCGGCAAGCCCCGCAGTGATGTAGGAGCCTGTAGAAAGAACGTCAAGAAATTTGGCGAGCGTACTGCGCCCCTCGCCTGGGGGGCCTGTAGAAGCGGCAAGGCGGGAGTTTTGAAATGGGCCACCAGACGTGGGGCGTATCGTTCTTCCGGTCTTTACTGGCATCTATCATCGTCTCGGCAAAGGCCCTGGGGGTGGCGCAAAGAATCCAGACGGCATAACTGGCGGTTGAGGTGGAAGCGTTCCAGCCTTTAGCCTGGATTGGTACACACGCTCTTCCCTGAACCCGATTAGCTTGGAAAGAAGTTCTTGTATTTGTTTGTATCCCCAGCCTTCCTCAGTAAGCCCAAGAACAATGTCCTGGTAACTTGCGAAAAGGCCCTCTTCATCGAAGAGCTGCGTTTTTGCTGGATCGTATTCCGCAATAAGATCGTTCACCTGTTCCGGGTCAAAGAGTGGCGTTTTGCCGCGTCCCTTCATCTCCGGGCCAATGGCTTCATCTTGTTTGAGCCAACCGTAGTAATCATCGGCCTTTACCATGTCTTTTGCTTTTTCACGGGTCATGTTCGGGTCGCTTGTCATAAGCGCCGCCATGCGGGTAGTGATACCTGCGTGGCCCTGCTTTTCGAGCCCTGCGAGGCTTTCCCCCTCAACGATGTCAGACCCCTTGAGGTCACTGGCGAGTTTCTTTTGAGCCGTGGCTTGTTCTGCGGGAGTCAACGGTTCTTTTGGCTTGGACCCCGAAGGCCCCAGTCCAAGTGCCGCACGGGTCTTGAGGGTCTTTCGTTCCTCTTCGCCACGAGCTCGGATGGAGATAAGCATCTGGTCGATCTTTGCCTGGGCGTCTTTCACCTCTTGGGGTGTAGACACTCCGGCGTTTTGAAGTTTCTGTTGCAAATTCGCCATGTCACGTTGCAACCCAACGATTATGGGGTCTGCGATTTTCTGTTTTGCTTCTTCTGTTTCGGCACGCTCCATTGCATGCGATCGAATGGAAGACTCTTCTTCGGCTTGTCTGCGAAGGCGGTCCTGGGCTTCTCTCTGTGTGCGTTCCTGTAGAGACAGCATACGTTCCTTCATCGCCATTTGCTGATCTTCCTGCCGAAACTGTCGCCTGCGAAGCTGCGCCTGTAGAACGCCATCCAGTATCCCCGCCGCTACGCTGTATCCCATATTGTATCCAGCCATTTTCTTTCTCCTATCTACGCACCGGAGGGTTGTAGCTCTGGACGAACTGATCGGTGCCGAGGTAATCGCCAGCCCCCATTGCCGCCTTCCCCATACCGCTCGTGAAGTACATATCTGCTATCTGAAACCCCGTTGATAAGATTCCTTGAAGCCACCCCGCCTGTTGCTGGTTTGCGGCAAGCTGTGCCTGGAACTCCATCATGTCACGTTCAAGGTCAGCCTGAATGAACATTTGGTTCATGGATTGGAGGTACTGGAATGACTGCTGTCTGAATGCCGAGCGTTCGGCTTGCTGTGCCAGTCGAAGTTTCCCCTCGAACTCCTGCAATGTGTTTGCTGATGCCGCTTGAAGAGCCTGAAGCCCTGCCTGCTCTATACCCGAACCAGTGAGTCCAGCCCTGCCAGCAGACCGCTGGAATACACCTCGGGCTGTACCAAGTTGCCGACCAATCCCGACCAGAGCACCACGCCTGGCTTCCGCCGCCTCTTGTTCTTGCTGGACGAGCATCTGTTGACGCTGTTCTTCAAGCATCTTCTCCGACTGTGTTTTCGGTGACGTGCTCTCAAACTTCCGGTATCCTTGACGCTTTCCAAGAACACCTGCGGTTTTACCACCATACTCTTTGGTCCTGAAAGGGAGGTCTCCGTTAGCCATGATCCTATCCTTCTACGATAATGTCAGCGCTTACTGATTCCGTTGCGGCGATATACACATTCATGTTGTCTGGTTCTTTTGTTTGCCACCACGCGCTAGAACCGCGAAGAATAACGTTGTAGGTGTGCGGCTTCACTCCCAACGCATGCCGAACCGGGGTTTCGCTTGTTCCAATCAGAACGTTTGTTACCTTCGCGTGTCGTATCTTTTTCGGGTCAATCCCCGAACGAATATTGTCATTCCAGATGTTCCTGTATAGGCTATCCAGGTCTTCGTTGATCGCCCGGATAACGTTGTCATCAACAACCGCCTCAAGGTCGTCCTGCACTTGGCCGTTTCGCTTTATCACGACCTTTGCTTCTTTGATCTTGTTGATTCGTTTTGCCATCTACCTTCCTATAAACATCAGGTGTTCATACCATGTCCCGCCCAACGCACCTGCATTTGTAACATTGTACCTCATTGCACAACTAGCAGAGTTTATCGAGCTGATATACCCCAGCGCAAACCCACCAATCACATTCACATGCGTAGCACCTGCGGCCAAAGGATAGGCAGAAGCAGTAAACCCTGGGCTTCCGTCTTGTGGAACCACCTTGTATGAACAGCTAATTTTCCCTCCAGATGCATAGCTGCCTGCCGTAGATGCCGAAAAAACCACAGGGTAGCTTATGTAGTTTGCCGTTCCATTTGTTTGCACACTATACGTTATGGACGCGCTCATTCGTGCCATTCCATACCCTGCTTTGCCGATTCTTAATAGGCGCACGCCGTCAGACGCGCTTCGCCACTCAATGTGCCGCTCTTGAATTGCTCCGTCTGTAATCTTGTCTGCAACAATGGCATTGTTGGTTACGTGCATGCTGTTGATTACCTGGGTATTGAAATGCTGGCTCAGGAAGCTGGACACACCGAAGTTATTGGAGTCAAGCTGCCCGTTGACCTGGTAGGATACCCGGTTAAAGTTCCCGCCGCTAGACCCAGCACTCCACACAGCACTCGCATCAAAGTTGCCGGTGGCGCCAACAGTCGATACAATCGGTATGGTTGTGATATTTGCCATTATCCAGTCGGAGCCCCTATAGCAGCAAGATGCCAAGTGAAAACGCCGTCTTGTGTCGCTGAGAACGATGCTGTGATTATTGCCGCCGTAGAATTCACTGTGTACAAGTAAAAATATGTGGGCGGAAAAGACCCATCAGTTATTTGAAGTGCGGGGTTTCCCATCATAATTGGCGTTTCCGTCCAAGTTCTCGCACCTCCATCAACCCCATTGGACCAGTACGCGGTTATCTGTGCTGTTGCTGCGTCAGAGTCAAGTGTATGTGCCCCGCTTACTCTAACCATTTCAAGTCCGTATGCCTTCATGCTATCGGACGCAGCGATTTGAATTGCACGCACTCCGTCCGAGGCCGAATTGAAAAGCATCTTGCTGTGGTCTATCTGGCTGTCAGAAATGTGCGCAGCTACAATCTGGCTGTTGGATATGTGCTGCGAAAGAATCGCATTTGTGGCGATGTTCGCACTCCCAATTCCGCTTACCTTGTAGTTTACAGAATCCAGGCCGCTACTGTTCACAACAGCCAAGATCGCCGTGAAATTGTTTGATACAACAGAAGCTAGTGGGACATCACCAGCAACAATGGCATTCGGATATGCGATATTAGGCATTGGACACCCTCATTTCCGGCACGTAAAGAATGGTGATTCCCTGGATTTCCTGGCCCTGGGACGTGGCGGTCCCGCTGAACTCAAACTGGATGCGCTTGCCAATCGGGTTTCCCTGCGGACTTGAAGTCTCGGGGATGTTGATAACGTAGTCCTGCTGCGATCCGGCGCCACCCTGCCCAGCACCAGACCAGAAAAACGTGTCATTTTCAATTGGGCTTCCTTGCCAGTTCAAATCCGTCTCATCCCATACATGTGCACTATCTCCATTGCATGCAAGCGGCGATATAGGAAGCGACCCTGTTCTACACCCGTCATCAATGTTGTAGTCTATGGTAAAGGTCGATGTGTGCCGCATACGAATAATCAGCGCCTTGAAATGCTTTATGACATCAGGGATGCCGCAATCGAAGTGCTTCGTAGAAAAACTCCACGAAACCCCGCTGGTCCCTCCGGCATCCACCTGCCCTACGTCGAGCTTCTGCACAGATCCTACGGCGCTATCGGTGGTATTGAGTAGTGCATATACCACCCCTGCCTCGTCATTACGCCTGGCCTCAACGTAGTCATTGACTCCGTAAACCGTGGGATTGCCGAACTGCTTTCTTGTCCATGTCTGGGTAACAAAGTCATATTCCAAGGTAACGGTGTTTGCGCTACCGTCCTCTGTCTCGTCTGTGAAAGAGAGCAGATACTTCCTCTTTTGCGTGTATACGCCCGTCGCATTTTGCTTCCTCGCAGGGCTGATGTTCTCTAGGATCGGGTCTATGAGCTCACTTGCCATTGGCACCGGCCTCGTGCCATTGTAGAAATAGACGCCCTTGTTGGATAGCCATATAAGCCCGCCCTCCCCGTAGGCCACAGACCCATGTGCCACACACCCCACCGACTCGTCTATGGCGTCAATCATGATGTCTGGAACACCTGGGGCGAGCTCATCGTCAGCGCCATAGATGGCCCACATGCTGTTTGATTTCCACACAACCAGGTGCTTGTTCTCGAATCGCTCAAACGCGGTTATTGGCTCACCATCATTTATGTTGATATAAAAGAAACTCGTGAGCCTGAACTTCTCCGGCTCGTTGTAGTCGCTGAAATAGATTCCAGACGGTTCGTCGCCTATTGGTGTTAGGTACGGTGGGTATTCGAACGACGGGAACGGGAACCATCCGTCACCGTACTCTCCGTGATAGATGTTTGCCAGCCACATGCGGTTCTTGTACGTTTTTGCAAACTTCGCTCCGGGTGGGTAGGATATAGACGCATAGGTAATTTGGGTAGCAGTATCCAGATCAATGTCGCCCGTATCAGAGTACATGGTCGTTCCCACAGAAGCGTCTTCGAACTCATCCCTCGTAAACCGACCGAGATAATAGAAGTCGAAGAACTGCCGTTGCTGGTTCTCATAGTCATTCGCCGCGTCGGTACTCAGGCCAAGCGTTCGGTACACATTCACGTACTTCACATCTTCGGGGAGCGAGTAGGCGTCTGTGTATTTTACAATGTTTATCGTTCCATTGTGCGCAGTAGATGCGGGGCCTGCATAAAACCGCTCGTAGGTCGGGCCGAAACTTCCCACATAGGGACTGCTCCAGTACAGCGCCGGGCTTTCGGAGAGGAATACGTCTCCATGATACCGCTCGAATGTAAACTGGTATATGTAGTTCAGGCTAGTGTCTAGGTTCAACCCACCACCAGGCAGTGAGATGTCGAGAAACTGCCCGGAAGTATATCCACTATTTGACGCTTCTCGCAAAAGTGGAGACTCGGACTTGTTGTACGTCATCACATTGAACCTGGACACGATGTATAGCACATCACGCCATTGCTCAAAACACACCGTCCCGTCGTCGTTAGGATATAGCTGCAAAGCTGCCGGGGTTGTATCCAAAGCGCTGAACGATCCGCTGTTGTTGTCTGCATACAGGCGGTCCTGTGGTGCCCATACGGTGCTGCTTGCCTGGAAAATCAGCTCCCGCTCACCGTTAGCCTTGTTGTACCGCCATCCAGTCCGGGGCGTAGAGCCGTCTGTGTAGTGGGCTCCGGTGGCATCATCATGCCGAGCCATGCCCTTTCGAGGTTTTATCCCGCCGCTCAAGGAAAACTCAACATTTTCAGCATCAACTATGTGCTCGTCCCGAACATAGTAGGAGAGTACAGCCTTGTTTAGCCCACGTCCAAACGACGAAACCGGGTAGGCTTTTACCGAAGGGTCTCCGAATTTTGCAATCGAGCCTCTACTCACCACGTATCCTCGTCAATGTAGTCTGTGGTCCCCATTACATCCTTTATGTAATGAGGTCGATCCCGTTGTGCGCGGTTTTGGTTTATCTTCGCAACATCAATGACTCTCTGGGACATTGATATTAGAGTGTTGTGTGTGCGGAGATCCTTGTTCTTCATTGCCAACAAAGCTGCTGCGCGGTAACAAACCGCCATGTGGAGGTAAATCGGCAGGTTTGAAATGTCGGTGTCAGCCGAAAGGTCGGTCGGCATCTGGTAAAAATACACCCGAAGCGTATAGTTAGCCGTGCCGTTGTCGTCTGGAATCGGGTATAGCCATATATCTCCAGGGCGCTGAGGGTTTCCAGCGAGAACGGTATCCACGGCCCCATACTCTATTTTGTAGTATTCCGGTTCACCTGTGCGGTCGGCATCGGCATAAGAAACCGCATGAAACTGGTCAAGATCCAAGAGCTTCAGCTTCTCGTGCCGGTTCGTGTCTACATGGAGCTCTACGTGCTTTACTGTCAAATACTCCGCTGGAAGCGAGTACTGTTGCACAGTATCAGACGTAGTGTAGTCGTAGTAGGTGAGCAATGCCTCAGCCTCGGCAGCAATCTCCGGCTGAACGCGGTTTATCATGTTCTGGATCTCGGTTTCCGTATAAAACGTGTTGCTCGTGTCTCCGAGAAGAACCCCAACCTGATTTTGCATGGCTGAGAAATTCATTACTCCCTCGCCCTCTTTTCCGCCAGGATGTTGTGGATGAAACGTGCCATCCACGCTTTCAACCACACCTCTACGCTAACGGGTTCCGCTACCTTATCCCGCGTTGTGATGTACTCGTGCGCCTCGTTCGCTTCCTCCATCAGCTTCCCGTTAATCTCCATTATCCCCTCCTAAGTTTTAACTTTTAACTGCAACTCTAGCACCGTGCCAATCATTTTGTTCGCAAGCCAGGCTAAGGTAGCTGCCTGCGCATCAGTCAAATTAACCCCTTGAATTGTTATTTTATCCGCAACCGGAGATGTGATAAATCGAATAGTCTCCGAATTTATTTCAATGATGAGTTCTTCCTCAATTTCTGCCATATCTACTCCTAGTTCTAGGTTCCTCCTGCTATGTTCCGCCAATCTGCACTACCGTTAAATTACCATTATCTACATCAATGTCTGTTGTATCTGTCAGGTTCTCTACGTACAGCGATACTTGATCATTTGCCGCAAGATCAAGGATGCAGGTAGACCCACAACTATGGCTTGATGCTGCTAATGAAAAAGCTGTAACCTGAGCACGCCCCTCGTTCTTGGCGGTTCCATTAACCATTAATCCAGCAGCTAAATCTGCTGCTCCAGTTGACACATTAAAAGATACAGCCCAATCAATCTTGTAACGCCCAGCAATATCAACAGCCAAGTAATGATCTGAAAAAGTAACGTTGTTTACTTCTCCAGTTGTGAAATCAGTTCCCCCGGTATTGACTTCTGTTGGGGTACTAGAAGCACTAATTGACACTGTTATTTGCGTGTTTGTGTACATATGGCCGTAAGCCAGGCCCGCACCATCTCCAACCCAAACAACATCATCAGAAAACTGGAAATAGTCCTCGTCTTCTTTCCAGGTCAAAACACCAGTATTGGTATCTCCGACAAATTGAAGCTGTGGGTCAGCGCCAGCAGACCCGGTAAGCTGATAAATTCCGCCATCCTCGTAAAACGCCAAAGACGTGCCGGTATATTGCAGGTAGCTATCAGTTGCGCCATCTGCACCTAGAGCTAGCTTTTTGTTGTCCGCCTTGATAATCACATCGCCCAGAAGCTCGGCTGCCGTACCGGAAGCATCACCATAGATCGTGCCGTCAACTTCAAAATTGCTTGCAAACCATCCCTCACCTGTGCCTGTGGTGCTGACATGAGTTGGAGAAAGAGCAGAACAATCTATCGGGCTACTATTGGCTACAAACAAGCTACTATTGGCCAGGAGCATCTGGCCACGAGTAGCATAAAACGACAAAATTTTGTCAGCCGTAAGACCGGCTGATAAAGCAGCAGCAGGATCAGAATAAAATCCCATTGTGCGAGCCGCTGCCCCGGCATACCACGTATAGCCCACAATACCTACAATCGTGCCATCGAATGTTCCATTCCCGGTTGTTCCACCTTTTCCAGACCCAAAATAGCCACAAATTCTTGCACTAGTAGCACTAGAGGCAGAGTTGACCATTTCAGTTGAACATGCATAACTCTCCCCTGCCGTGTTTGCAGAAGTAGCTAGGACACCAAGCGCTCCCTTGTTAAAATACGCCCCTGCGTTAGTTAGCGTGGCGGCTATGCCAATTGGCGCATCTCGCTGGTCAGTGAATGAATGTACCACCGACGAGTCCCATGATACTGACATAGCCGAGCACCGAGCTGAGTTCAGAAAAACCGACCCGCTCATATCGTAGTCAATGGTCAGCCCCGTGTACTCTGGACCAGCAAGAGAGAATGCAGTGTTCCAGGCATAATCAGCGTCTATAAATAAACCAGCGTACTTTTCGGTTGTAGCCCCCGTGATGGTAATATTTACGCCAAAATCCGTTGCGTAGTCGCCAGTTGTTGCTACCTCTGCCGTCACATCGGCCAGGAACTTGTCTGCCGTGATTTCGTCACCAGCCGTCCACGCCGCCGTCAACTCCAGCGTCCCATCGCGCCGCACATAGATTTCAGAGCCGCCACTGTCTTTGATGTCGCCAGAGAGGTAAAGGTCTTGCCACTGAAACAATATAGAACCAAGATCGTAGGATGCGTCAGTGTCGGGGAGGAAATCTGTGTCAATCGTATGGTCAGCCGTAGACCATGTAAGCTGATCTAAATCAGAGTGGTTTTTGGTGCCAAGGTCAGCGAGGTCTTTACCGGAAAACCATGTATTTGCACGAGTATCATTGTGGTATTGCGTGTGGTCATCATCGCCAAGACCTGCAATTGATCCATGGTCAATAGAAGCTTCGGTAAAATGGATTGTGCTATCAGCTATATGGGTGTCGATTTGAGCGTGCGTGTTAGTACCAATGCTCCCAATATTAACATGGTCAATGTCTGCATCGTTAATCATTGTTGCATCAATATGCCCACCAGCATCCAGTTTTATTGGTTTGCCCGCGTCTCCCGCTCCAGCGCTTGTGTTGATATGCTCAACTTCGGTAAAATATCGGTTATCTAACTGTCCGGCATCTAGCTCTGTTTCAGTGTAGTAGCGATTGTCTAGTTGTCCGGCATCGAGGAGCGTTTGAGTGTAGTAACGAGCATCCCCACGAGTATCATTATGATACTGCGTGTGGTCATCATCACCAAGCCCTGCTAGATTTCCGTGGTCAAGACTAGACTCAAACGTGGAAAACGCCGTTGTCACCCACTTGGATGTTCCGCTGTCATACTGAAGCAGATCGTTATCAGCGATGCCAGACAGATTCACGTTGTAAAGCGCCCCAATACCAAGGCGTGCTGATTGCCAGGGAGAAAGCCCAAGGGACGGGGTATAAAGAACCCTCGCATCTGCAATGGCAGTGTTTACATCACTGTCCACAGTGGTATCCACATCACTGTTATGGTCAAGCACCAACAGTTGAGAGGTCCACTGAGAACCCGTATAGTACAGGTATTCATTTGCTGAAGGAGACACGCCAACATCACTCAAGTCATTGAGAGCCAGCACCTCCGCGATCATCGTAGAGTCAATCAGCCCACTCGCATCTAGCTTGATCGGCTTCCCGGCATCACCTACCCCGGCGCTGGTGTTTATGTGCTCTGTTTCAGTGAAGTAGCGATTATCTAGTTGCCCGGCATCGAGGAGCGTTTGGGTGTAGTAGCGGGCGTCACCACGAGTGTCGTTGTGGTATTGCGTGTGGTCGTCATCACCAAGACCCGTAAGCGCACCGTGGTCAGTACCAGCGATGGCGGCAGCAATGTCGCTTGCCTGAATCGCGGAGTTCACCCATTCCGTACCATCAGCCCGCAAGAAGTGGCCTGCGGTCGTGAACACGGTCCCATCATTTACATCGTCAAGGTCTGGCAGGTAACACGCCAAGGTTTTCTCCCTCGAAGTCGAAACTAGAACCGTCTTTTCGGTCGGGCTAACCGATGATATGCCCTTCTCAGTCTTTCCATAAACCGCGATCCCCTTTTCGGTGGGGGAGCACGATCCAACACTTTTTTCACTGCTAGTCGCCGTAGATACTGATTTCTCTGTTGAAGTAGCTGTGCTAACAGTTTTTCCCGATGAAGCGACCACTCCAACTGTTTTACCACTAGGGGAGGATGCTGTGACGGATTTCTCTCCGGGGGAAACTGAATTGGTTCCCTCCTCACTTGGGGCTTTTTCGCTGACGCCTTTTTCCGAGCCCGTCGGGATCGCAATGGATTTTTCCCCGTCTGAAAACTTTGGTCCGTCACAACATCGAGTCACTACTTCTTTACCACCCTGACCTTCACAACCTGCTGGTTGCTAGTCTTGGGGAACACTGTTCGTACCGTAGACTTCGCAATCAGTCCACGGCATGCGCGGATCATCTGCTTGAACTTGTCCTCATATAGCGGGGTT
>Ga0209536_100010447_pt1 | contig 13701 bp, 12 predicted proteins | sample DeeMarSeWOR28_12_FD_187461 | JGI IMG/M metagenome (GOLD analysis project Ga0209536, IMG submission 187461) | Marine sediment microbial communities from White Oak River estuary, North Carolina - WOR-2-8_12 (SPAdes) (version 2) | ecosystem: Environmental > Aquatic > Marine > Intertidal zone >...
CTCATGTGCACTTTTTGTGGCTCCACGGCATTGAGGTTTACAAAGTAAGGTCCATGGGCAGTGAGCGCTACCTTCTTCCGCGCTGCAAGTTCGCCTATAGTGACAGCAACCTGAGAACTCATCTTTACGCCCTGGACAAATTCCACCTCCATGCAGCCTAAGCCAAGCTCGGCAATACGCTCAATGCCAGCTTGTGTGGAACGAGATTCTGCAGTGAGTGGAACACCGCCTGTTCCGAAAAGGAGTTCGCTTGTTTGGTCTGAATTCATGGCTTACCTTTATTATCCGATTTTACTGCTTCGTCTACGAGTTTTTTAAAAGCAAATAGCAATTCTTTGGTCAGATAACCTGGCCTACCGGTGCCGATGGGCTTACCCTCAAACCAGGTCAGGGGCATTATCTCCAGTATGGAATTCGTGAAAAAGGCTTCTTCAGCCTCAATTAGCTCTTTTAACTCCACCTGTCTTTCGAGGATTTTGATGTTTGTAGTACGAGCTATTTCAAGAACTATGTCTCTGGTAATTCCAGGTAGTACGCCGCTTTCCAATGAGGGTGTAATAAGCTCTTTATTGCTCGCCAGGAATATATTGGTTGTGCTGCCTTCGGCTAGGTAACCATGTTCATTTAGCAGGATAGCTTCATCGCATCCAGCGGCTCTGGCTGTCATCCGGGCAAGGATATTTTCTATATAGCAGTTGGATTTCATCCGGGATAAAGGTGACTGGCTATTACGGCGCAGGGAGGATAGGATTGCCCTAAATCCTGTGTCATATTTTTTTGATGATATGGGAACAAGTTCTCTGGCAGTAACCAAGATGGTGGGATGGGAGCATTTCTTAGGATCCGGTGTCATATCGCCTTCTCCGGCTGAGACGGTGAGCCTGATGCGGGCGCCCTCGAGTTTGTTGGCTTCTAGAGTTGCCACGCAGGCATCTTTCAAAGATTGTTTTCCATTCTCCGTGGTTAGGATAATATGTGTAAGGCCGATGCTTTCAGCAGAACGGCCAAGGCGGGTGAGATGAGAGTCGATACAAAAAATATGACCGTTGTAAGCTCTCATTGTCTCGAATAAGCCGTATCCGTAAAGAAAGCCATGGTCGAATGGAGATAGCTTAGCCTGGAGGCGAGGCACAAGCTTGCCATTGAGGTAAATGATTTCAGTCATGATCGCACGTTCGAACTAATTCCAAACTGGGTCGGAAAAACGGAGGAAATTGGTTAGAATATCATGTCCCACTTTAGTGAGTATAGATTCGGGATGAAATTGAACCCCCTCCACTACGTACTCCCGGTGTCTCACTCCCATTATTGTACCCTCTGGAGTTTTAGCGCTGACTTCAAGACAGGACGGGAAACCCTTAGCTTCTATAATTAGGGAATGGTAGCGTGTTGCTGGGAATGGATTTGGTAAGCCTTGGTATATAGTTCTGCCGTCGTGATGGATATTGGAGGTCTTACCATGGACAGGTAGTGCGCGACCAATTTTGCCGCCATAGACGTGGCCAATGCATTGATGCCCCAAACATACACCCAGTATAGGGGTTTTCCCACCGAAATATCGTACGATCTCGTTGGACATGCCTGCTTCTAAAGGTGTACAAGGGCCTGGGGAGATAATGATGTGACTTGGGGCTAGTTCTTCAATTTGAGCTAGAGTTATCTGGTTATTACGATAGACTACCGGTTGCCTGCCCAATTCCCCCAGGTATTGAGCCAAGTTATAAACAAAGGAATCATAGTTATCTATTATCAGTATCATGTGTAAACTTGTTGCCAGGATAGAATAGTCCTGCTCCTCTCCCTGTAATTACTTCACGTCTCTAGATTATGTCTCCAACTGACTGTCATTGACAAATCTGCCTTTGGCGTTTATCCTATTCATCGTTGTCTCATCACAGATACGTGTCTGCCGTGCAAGCGCAAATGTGTCTGTTTGTTGCAAATGTTATTTACTGTATCATAGCTGAAAAGGGATATCTTGGCTAGGGCTTCAAATAATACACGATTCTTTGAAGTGTTATCTTGATTTCAAAAAGAGGAAAGGCAGCATCAGAAATACGGGTAAAATCTGCCGAAGGAGCAATAGGGGTTGCGTGTTATGTTGAAGTGAAAGGTCATGGACAAAGTAATAATTTTCGACACTACTTTAAGAGATGGTGAGCAAGCCGCGGGAGCGAGCTTGAACCTCCAGGATAAGCTGGGGATAGCCAGGCAACTGGACAAACTTGGTGTTGATGTTATTGAACCTGGTTTTCCTGCCAGTTCAATTGGAGAATTTGAGGCTGTCCGCCTTATTGCCAGGGAGCTTAGGCGTCCTTCAATTTGTGCTCTTACCCTCGCTGATGCTGAAGCAGTAGACAGGGCTTGGGAGGCGGTTAAAGAAGCTGCACATCCGCGGATTCATGTTTTTCTTTCAGCTTCAGACATTCACCTATCTCACCAGCTTAAGAAGACTCGGGATGAGGTTCTAAAGATGTCTCAGGAAATGGTAAGTCGAGCTAAGAGTTATTTAGACGACGTTGAGTTCTCGCCGATGGATGCCAGTCGTGCTGATCCTGCTTATATCTATCAGATTCTGGAGGCGGTAATCAAAGCCGGAGCAACTACAGTTAACATACCGGATACTGTGGGCTATGCTACTCCTCAGGAGTTTGGAACTTTGATCCAGGGCATATTGGATAATGTGCCTAATATTGATAAAGCTGTAGTTAGTGTACATTGTCATAATGACCTGGGGTTGGCTGTGGCCAATAGTCTCGAAGCAATAAGAGTAGGTGCACGGCAGGTTGAATGTACTATTAATGGCATAGGAGAACGAGCTGGCAACGCTTCTCTAGAGGAAATTGTAATGGCTTTGAAAACTCGCCAAGATTTCTTCAACCTTACTACCGGTGTTGACACAACGCAAATTTACCGCGCAAGTCGTTTAGTTAGTGAGCTTACCGGTTTTTCCATCCAGCCCAATAAAGCTATCATTGGTATAAACGCTTTTCGCCATCAATCAGGTATCCATCAAGATGGTGTACTGAAAAAATCTATTACTTACGAAATTATGGATCCCAAATCGGTGGGCATACCCTCAAGTACCTTGATATTAAGCAAGGTGAGCGGCAGACATGCCTTCAAGGAGAGATTATTCGAGCTTGGATACACTTTGAGCGGAGAAGACTTAAACCGCGCATTTCAGGGCTTTAAAGAGTTAGCAGATAAGAAAAGGGAGGTCACAGACCGAGATATTGAATCCCTGATAGCAGAAGAACTTCGTACTGTTACCGAGGTGTATCATCTTGACCATGTTGAGGTTTCCTGCGGTGACCATAGTATCCCAACAGCAACCGTTAGGTTAATCGGTCCTCGAGGGCAGACTTTGGCTGATGCTGCTCTGGGCACTGGCCCTGTGGATGCTGTATATAAAGCTATCAACCGCATAGTTGGTATACCCAATAAACTCACGGAATTCACCGTTAAATCGATTACGGAGGGAATTGATGCCATCGGGGAAGTTCTGATACGTATAGAAAGTAAGGGTGTAACATATACCGGACGTGGTGCTGCCACCGATGTCATTGTCGCCAGTGCCAAGGCGTACATGAATGCCCTGAATCGTCTGCTGGCGGCTAAAAATGTGAGAAAGTAATATCGAAGGCGATCCCTTTAAATTTATGAATAAGCTCTTTGAGAGCTATTGAATGTGGAGGTGATGAATTTGAATCCTTGGCTAGAAGCGATATTGAGGTTTCTATTAGCTGTTGCGTTGGGAGCAGGTATCGGCTATCAGCGGGAACGGTCAGGTAAAGCAGCGGGAATGCGTACGATTATATTGGTTAGCGCCGGAGCAGCCCTTTTCACCCTCGTGTCCGTATATGGTTTTGATGCTGAAGGAGTAGATATTTCACGGGTTGCTGCTGGTGTGGTAGTAGGGGTCGGCTTTATTGGCGCTGGAGTTATTTTCCGCGGTCGGCAAGAAGAAGAAGTAGCAGGACTAACCACCGCAGCCACTATCTGGGTAGCTGCCGCTGTAGGTCTGACTGCTGGTGCAGGAATGTATCTGATGTCCGTTATAGCAGCTGCAGTCATCCTCATTATTTTACTGCTTCCCAAGATTCGTGGTTAACAAGCTCATTGCAGGCAAAGCCAAGGCATCTTAATAATAGCAACGTGGTAGGGGTTTTAAAGGCACTTCTGGTAAAGGGGTGTTTGTTATGGTTAAAATTCTGCACACCGCCGATATTCATCTAGGGGCGAAGTTCCCGGGCTTGGGAAATAATGGCGACTCCCAGCGGGAGCAATTAAGAAATACATTCAGAAACATTATAACCACTGCAATAGATGAAACGGTTAATATCGTTTTGATTGCCGGAGACCTGTTCAATGCCAACCAGCAACCACAAAGAAATATAGATATGGTAATAGAACAATTTAATTTGCTAGCGTCAAATAATATTCCGGTCTGCCTTATCCCTGGCACGCATGATTCTTTTGATTCCTCGTCAATTTACAGAAAATTTGACTTCGAAGGAAAATGCTCTAATCTAAAAATATTTACTGATGAAAATGTGTCCTTTAAGGAATATCCCAACCTCGATTTAACGGTATATGGGAAACCTAATCTGAGTAACAGGTCTTACGCAAGTCCATTGAAAGGTCTCAAACCTTTGACCTCCAGCAAGTTTCATATCGCTATGGCTCACGGGTCGTTCTATATCCCGGGGAAGGCAGAAGAGGATGACCATGTCTTCAAGCTTGAGGAAGTCAAAGCCAGTGGTATGCATTATCTGGCGTTGGGGCACTGGCACGAGGTCTATCAGTGCTCCGATCAACCGGAAGGCTGGTATTCAGGCTCACCGGAGTGGATACCTGGTAAAGTAGGGAGAGGTGGAGTACTTCTAGTTAACCTTTTGGAATCTGGCGAAGTCAGAGTTGAACACAGAAAACTTGGACTCCGTGATTATGATCAACTGGAGATAAATATGCGTGGAATACAGGACATAGCGACGCTAAAAGCGAGAATCTCCGAGGGGGCCGATAAGAATTTAGTAAGAAAAGTAACGCTCAAAGGTCTTCGTGAGGTCGAACTTATAGTAAATCCTGAAGAATGGGAATTGGGGGAGAAGTTTTTCCATCTCAGTGTTATCGATGAATCTCATCCGAAGTCGGAAGAGATTGCAGAGGACGAGGAGAAGTTAATCAGAAGTAAATTTATTAAACTAATGAATGCGAAAATCGAGGACTCAGAAGGAGAGGCGAAAGAGATTGCGGAAAGTGCTCTTCAGTATGGCATAGCACTATTGGATGGGAAGGAAGTCTTATAATGTGGCTAAAGAGTATCGAGCTAAAAAACTTTAAGAGACTTGCTGATTTTCGAGCTCAGTTTCACCCCGGGATAAATGTGGTCAAAGGGCCACTAAATGAGATGGGGAAATCCACTTTGCTTGAAGGTATCGTTGTTGCTCTCTTCTATAATCCTAAAAGTACTGCAAAGTGGCTTAAAGATTATGTTTCTTGGGGCTCGACTGAGCAGTGTCGGACTACCCTTAAGTTTGAGGATAACGGTACTGGATATTTGCTGGAGAAAGATTTTGACAAAGGGAACGCTAGACTTGCTAGTGAGGATGGGCGAGAAGAGTTCGATACGTTCAAAGAAATTTCAGAGAAAATGACGGAGCTACTGGGGACCAATTCTGACAAGCTATTTTCATACACATCCTGTATTCGTCAGGCTGAAGTGAGGGCGATCTCCTCAGGTGAGAAGGAGATTGGCGAGAGCTTAGAAGAGGTTGTGACTGGTGGCAAAGAAAGTGCGCTTGCTTCAGAAATAATACAGAAGCTGGATTACAAAGTCTCTGAGATGAAGAAGGGATTAGACAGACCGGCAAAAATCGCAGGCATCTTGGCAAACCTCAAGAATAAACTACAAGATACTTCGCGCAGATATGATGAAGTTAAGGATGAGGTTTCCAAAGTCGAAGTTCAAAAAATCGAGTTGATGGAAGTGAACAAGCAGCTAATTCAAATTAAAGAAGAATATGAAAAGTCCCAGTCATTGTTAGAGAAAAATAAACGACGTAAAGAGGTCGAGGCATCTATAGAAAATCTCAAACAGAAATATAGTGAAGTAGGAAATCAACTGGACAAAATAAAAATGCTGTCAGAGAAATCTGCAACAGCAACACGGGAACTTGGTTCTATTGTAGGATTCAAGGACGAACAAAGCGTTGTGGAATTTAGACGGAGGTTGAACGAGATCCAAATTAGGCGTAACGATATTGAGAATAGCCTAAATAAGCTACAGGGGGAGATAATTGAAGTAGAGCAAAGGTTGAATAAGAGAAAATTCCTTGGATTTCTCAGTTTGAGAAAGAGCCTCGTCATCGCAGCAATAATATCCACAGGTGGCTTAGTTGGAACTCTAATCGGGCCTCTTTATCTCCTGAGTTTAATAATTTTGGGCATGGCTTTTTTAGCTGCGGGCATGTGGGCAAGAAGTGCGCTAGCTTCTGATAGAACTGAAATTTCTGAACGGACAGGGCGCGTACAAAAGATGAACAAGACTCTTAGTGAACTTAGTGAAGACGAAAAGAGGGCATTATCCGAAGCTAAATGTAGCACAATTGACGAGTATGAGAAAAGGGAGAAGGATTTCACATATTGGCTCAACGAGCAAAGAAACTTACAAAACCAACTAATGGGCATGGTGGCAGGCAGGACAGTTGAAGAGATGGAAGAGAAAAGACAAGAAATAGCGAGAAGTCTAGCAATTGAGGAAGCAACGCTTACTGATGATTTAAAAGAAACGCGCGTGAGCCCGGAAGATTATATTGGATTAGAAAAAATGGTTCGTAATTTCGAGGAAAAAAAGACTGGACTTGAAGATCGTAAAAGATATGGCGAAACAGTTATAAAGCTGGCGAAGGAGAAAGGGGTTGATGCTGAAAAACAAAATAAGCTAGAGGAAGAGCTAGACAATCTTAAGGAAGCTCTGAAGCAAGAAGAGAAATGGGTAAAGATTTATGAATTAGCCAGAGAATATGTATCCAAGGCGAGAACTGAGACGTTCTTGTCAGCTAACGAAATTTTGGAAAAGGAAATTCAGAATTATTTCTCGGTTTTTACCAACGGTAAATACAAACAAGTGCAAATCGACAAAGAAGGCTTGGAGTTCCACGTGTATTCAGAAGAGAAGGGAGATTGGGCTAAGCCTGAGGAGTTAAGTAGCGGGGCAATTGATGAATTCTACCTAGCATGTCGGCTTGCCCTCGTAAAATTGATATTTCAGGATAAGAGGCCGCCTTTGATATTGGATGACCCTTTTACTAATTTTGACTCTGTGCGCTTGGCTAATACACTAAATTTTTTCAAAACGTTGACCACGGATTATCAGATAATAATATTCACGCTGAGTGATTTATATGATAAGGTAGCCGATAACATTATTCTTTTAAGTGGAAGAGATAAGCCTTTGTAAGGAGGTAGTTGAAAATGGGTTATATTTCCCCGGCATTAGCTGTAAGGAATATGATACAGACTATTCAATTCTACAGGGAGTCTCTGGGATTTAAGATGGGAATGACCTTTCCCAATGCAGACAATCCAGAGTATGCCGATCTCTCCAGGGATGGGATGGTTGTCATGTTTATATCCGCCGAGAATATCGGTATTAGCAGAGACGAAAAACTTGGAATGGGCGTGAACCTATATATGCAAATTGATGGGGATATCGATAAATACTACAAGGAGCTAAAAGATAAAAATGTTAAGATTGTAGTTGACATAAAAGATGAGCCATATGGTATCAGGGACTTTACGATCGAGGATATAGACGGATATAAGCTAACGTTCAATCAAGCAGGATAATTGGAAGAATATGCTAGTGCTAAATCGGAGAGTTAAATATTATGGAATTTGATGTAGCAGTTTTGCCCGGCGATGGCGTAGGCCCTGAAGTAACAAGCCAGGCGTTGAAAGTTTTACAGACTGTGGGTGAGAAGTTCGGACATAGCTTTAACTTACACAATGGCCTAATAGGTGGTGTTGCTATAGATACTCTGGGAACAGCCCTCAACAGTGAAACTTTGGACATGTGTAAACAATGTGACGCGGTACTGCTTGGTGCAGTCGGTGGGTCCAAATGGGATGACCCTCAAGCTAAAATTCACCCTGAAGATGGACTTCTGGCTTTACGCAAAGGTCTAGGGTTGTTTGCTAATTTGCGTCCTGTGAAAATCTTCCCTATGCTGGTAAATTCCACTAATCTCAAACCCGAGGTAGTAGAGGGGGTTGACCTGGTAGTGGTTAGAGAGCTCACAGGTGGACTTTACTTTGGCCAGCCTAAGAAACAATGGCGGACTTCGGAGGGAAGGCGAGCCGTTGACACACTGGCCTATTCAGAGGCCGAAATCGAGCGCATATTAAGGGTCGGTTTTGAGGTAGCTCGCAGCCGACGCAAAAAATTAACTTCAGTGGACAAGGCCAATGTACTTCAATCATCCCGCCTGTGGCGACAGATTGCTATAGAAATTTCCGCTGATTACCCTGATGTTGAACTCCAGCATATGCTGGTTGATGCCTGTGCTATGAGGTTTATTCAGCGTCCTGCTGAACTGGATGTCTTGGTCACTGAAAATATGTTTGGCGATATTCTTACCGACGAAGCTTCAATGCTGGCCGGCTCTATGGGCATGCTTCCCTCAGCCAGCCTGGCAGGGATCCCCGGGGGCAGAACCTTCGGAATGTATGAGCCAATTCATGGTAGTGCCCCCAGTCGAGCCGGACAAAACCTGGCTAACCCTATTGCCACTATCTTGAGTGTAGCTATGATGCTTCACTATTCTTTTAACCTGGAAACGGAAGCCCGGACTGTAGAAAATGCTATCCTCCATGCCCTGGAGCAAGGTTATAGGACTTACGATATAATGTCTGAAGGCAATATTCGGGTGGGAACAAAGGAAATGGGAGGTTTGATTGCCCAAAAAGTGAATGGTTAAGGAAATTTTCGATGTCCACAGTGCAACTTTATGATACCACTCTGAGAGACGGAGCCCAGCAGGAGGGCATTTCTTTGTCTGTCGAGGATAAGCTAAAGATTTTCCAGAAGTTGGACGAATTGGGCATTGATTTCATAGAGGGTGGCTGGCCTGGTTCAAACCCTAAAGATACTGAGTTCTTTGTAAGAGTGCAAGATACTCCCTTGACCCATTCAACTCTAGTGGCATTCGGCAGCACGAGACGTATGAATTCCCGCGTCGAACAAGACCCCAATATCCAGGCCTTAATTCAAGCCAAAACCAAGGTGGTCACTATCGTAGGGAAAGCCTGGGATCAACAGGTAACCCGGGTGCTGGAAACAACGCTGGAAGAAAGCCTTAGTATGATTACGGATTCCATAGGTTACCTTAAAGCGAAAGGCCTCAGGGTTTTTTTCGATGCCGAGCATTTCTTTGATGGATATAAGGATAATCCTGAATATGCCTTACAGGTCGTTGCAGCGGCGGCCAATGCTGGCGCTGAATGCGTGGTACTCTGTGATACCAATGGCGGTGCCCTGGCACAACAGGTGGTAGAGGCTATCAAGGCAGCTAAAAAGGCAAGCCGTGTCCCTTTAGGTATTCACACGCATAATGATATCGAGCTTGCTGTAGCCAACTCTCTAGCTGCTGTAGAAGCGGGGGTTACTCAGGTTCAGGGTACCATTAATGGCTATGGCGAACGATGCGGCAATGCCAATCTCTGTTCAATCATACCGACTCTGAAGCTAAAGATGGGCATAGACTGTGTGACTGACCGGCAACTAAGCAAGTTGAGCGATGTTTCTCACTATGTATCGGAACTGGCCAATATGCCTCATTATGACCGGTTTCCCTATGTAGGTGATGACGCTTTCACGCATAAAGCCGGCATTCACGTATCCGGCTTAATAAAATGGGAGGATAGTTACCAGCACATAAATCCGATGCTGGTAGGTAGCCACCAGCATGTTGTTGTCTCCGAACTCGCTGGTAAGGGGAGTATTATATTTAAGGCTAAGGAGCGTGGACTACCTGTACCTAAAGGCAAGGATGTTGATAAGGTACTTGAACAAATTAAGTCACTGGAAAAGCAGGGTTTTCAATATGATGTTGCCGAGGCTTCCTTTGATCTTCTGCTACGTCGGGCTCAGCGCAACTATCGCCCACCTTTTGAACTGGTTGACTTCATGGTGGTCATCGAAAAACGACGGCGACTACCGAGAACCGGAAATCAAGAAGAGCCGTTATCAGAGGCCACCATCAAAGTCAAAGTCAATAACAGGATAGTACATACAGCTGCTGAGGGAGACGGGCCGGTCGATGCTCTCGATCAGGCTCTACGTAAGGCCTTGCTCCAGTTCTATCCCGACTTGGTCGATGTAAAACTTATTGATTATAAGGTCCGCATCCTCGAAGAAACCGCCGGCACTGCATCGCAGGTTCGGGTGCTAATTGAGTCCAGCGATGGCAGGGAAAACTGGCGAACTGTAGGCAGTTCCACTAATATCATCGAAGCCAGTTGGCTGGCACTGGCAGACAGTATTGAGTACTGGCTTGTAAAACAAACCGGCAGGTCAAAGGACTGACTTTCGTCACATATCCGCGCCTGTTATCTGAAATTCTTGCTGCCCGGGACAATGTCGAAAGTATGCAAGTTATACAATAGTGAATATGGGAAAGAAAAAGATGACGATTGAGAGCAAGATAGCAGATTTGTTTCGTATGGATGAGAAAGCGCGTCGGCGTCATTCTAATCCCTGGAGTGTTTATACGCGCTTTTCTATGATTCCTCTTATCGCTTTAGCTTTCTGGAGCCGGGTCTGGCTTGGCTGGTGGGCGCTTGCTCCAATAATTATTGTGCTAGCTTGGGTTTGGTTTAATCCGCGAATCTTTCCCGAGCCTAAAAGCACCCATAACTGGGCATCAAAAGGTGTCGCTGGTGAGTGGGTTTGGAAGAACCGTAAAGAGGTTCCGGTACCGAAGCATCACCTCATTGTGCCTAATATTTTGTCGGCGGTAAATGCATTCGGTGCAGTTCCATTTATTTGGGGATTGGTCATACTGGCAATATGGCTGACAGTTATTGGCGGCCTTGTGATGTTTATCAGCAAGTTGTGGTTTTGCGATCGAATGGTGTGGCTTTATGAAGATATGAAGGACGCGACACCGGAATATAGAAGCTGGTTATATTGATTTTGTGAACAAAAGGGTTTCGCAACCCTGTGATTACTTGTCGACTTTGTCTTTCAGGTCATAGAATTTTCTGCAAAGCCTGTTAATAATGCTCTCCTGGTTTAGCACCTAGCCTTAAGCCAGTCCAGAACGAAATCCATTGCTGCCTTTTCCACGCGCATTCTGTGCTTTGCGCCGTGCATTATTTTCAACTCTTTGGGTTCCTTAGCTTCCTGGTACAGCTTCTGTGCGTGCTCCAGGGGTATTAATTCGTCGGCATCTCCATGGACCAAAAGCAGGGAGCGGGGAGAAATCTTATCGATCCAGTTGATTGGAGTGATCGTCTCAAATCCTTTTTGCCAGTCTTCTATCGAGGGTGGAAAATCTTTGTCCCTGATTGCTCCGATTTGGCGAAACCGCTGGATAGTCTCAAGAGGTGTTTCTTTTTCGGATAGTGAGTGAAAGTCTGCGGGGCAGGCGCAAGTTACCACTGTAGATACTCGAGGGTCTTGCGCTGCAGTATAAACGGAAACCGCGGCCCCTCCGCTAAACCCCAGTAGGCAAAGACGGGTCTCGTCTACTTCATCCAGGTTATATAGAAAATCAATAGCGGATTCTAAATCTCGACCCCAGCCTAGCATATCCAGGTTACCTTGGCTTCTTCCCGTTCCCCTGAAGTTGAAGATTAGCGTGGCGAAGCCGGCATCGCAGAAGCGTGGCGCTAGTAGGGCATAGCCTCTGTCGGTGGGGTCGGGGGGTGTGGCGGGAATGCCGTGACAGATACACAGGGCAGGGTGGGCCTGGTTTCCTGACGGCACATAAAGCTCGCCGACAAGCTCAAGACCGTCGGCTTTCAAGTGAACTTCTCGTTCCTTCATCTCTCGACGGGTCAGAACAAATAGGTTCGCCTTCTTCTCCTGAAAATCAGCCCCGCTACTAGGCCCAGCACCAAACCCCCGAGGTGGGCTTGCCAGGCTACATTGGAGAAAAGGAAAGAGAGTGCCAGGAGGATTATGACTGCTATCCACAGTGGCATGGGGATAGGGATGAAAAATATGAAGACCGGCACGCGCGGAACTATTACCGCCAGGGCTCCGGCAAGTGCGAAAATACCACCCGAGGCCCCTACTCCTGTTGTAAACGGGTCAGCCAGCAGGATGAAGAAGAGGTTCCCCATCAGCCCTCCCAGTAAAAATACGGCCAGGAAATTTCTCTCTCCGGCTGCCCGGATGAGGAAACTCCCCAGGAAATAGAGGGCTAACATATTGAATAATATGTGCCAGAGACCGCCGTGGACAAACATGCTGCTTATGACAGTCCATGGCTGTTGTGGAAGCAGCACAGGCGTTAAACCCAGGAAATAGATTATTTCTGGTCTTGCGATAGTTATTATGAAGATTACGACATTTAGAGCTATCAGAAACCAGAGGATGCCTAAATTGACGGCACGATAAGTTCGCATCACGCAATTATAGATTAAATCTGGCCTTTGGTTCAATGGGTTGTCTCAGCGACTGTATTTCGCCTGTCATTGCCGCGCTTCGTTCAAAATAACAGGTTTCCATTGTCATTGCGAGGCTGACTGATTCAGCCGAAGCAATCTCGGTATTGCCGCACTTCGCTCTCAATGACAAATTGATTCTATTGAACGACCCTTGTCTAAAGGGTCCGGCACGCTATAATGTATTGTAATATTCAGCGAACTAAGTTTATAATGGGGAACATATTTAGGTCGGCAAGATATTTATTCTGCGTACGTCTTAAATGAGCGAACAAATTCCAGAACAAAGGCGAAAAATTCCCCCGGTGGCTATAGTGGGCATAATCCTGGCCGCCCTCGTCGGCATCTCATTGTATATACGCATAGCTCTGCCTTATGACCAGATATTTGTCGGTGACTGGGTCTGGTTCCGGGAGACCGATGCCTATTATTACATGCGGAATATAGAAAATCTGGTACATAACTTTCCGCACTTCAATCCTTTTGACCCTTATGTGCTTTTCCCGGGTGGCGGAGCCGGACTTGCCAGGCCTTTCTTCGCCTGGTTTACTGCCGGCATCATTCGATTGGTTACCGTTGGGACACCGACTCTGCATACCATGGAATCAATAGCCGCTCACATACCTGCTATCCTGGGCACCCTGACGCTCATTCCGGTGTACTTTATCGGTAAGGAACTATTCAATCGCTGGGTGGGTGTGATTTCGGCTGCCCTGGTAGTCATCTTGCCCGGCGAATTTCTGCATCGTTCCCTGCTCGGATTTACCGACCATCATGCGGCTGAGGTTTTATTCAGTAGCGTGACCGTGCTCTTTCTCATCATGGCCATTAAGCGGGCCCGAGAAAGAGAGATTTCATTCGGCCATCTTCTAAGTAGAGATTGGTCGACTATTACTAAACCTCTCGTCTATACCCTGCTGGCCGGCATCTTCTTGGGTCTATATCTGCTTACCTGGCAGGGTGGGCTGATGTTTATCTTTGTCATATTTGCTTACCTGGTGGTTCAATTCATTGTGGACCACT
>Ga0209536_100010448_pt1 | contig 13701 bp, 12 predicted proteins | sample DeeMarSeWOR28_12_FD_187461 | JGI IMG/M metagenome (GOLD analysis project Ga0209536, IMG submission 187461) | Marine sediment microbial communities from White Oak River estuary, North Carolina - WOR-2-8_12 (SPAdes) (version 2) | ecosystem: Environmental > Aquatic > Marine > Intertidal zone >...
TCCTGGTCCAAAACCAGCATCCAAAAAAATTGAACAATTTAAGTTATATACAACTCCAGGAACTTATACATTTACTGTTCCAAAAGGTGTAACTTCTATCGAGGCTTCTGGAGTTGGTGCTGGCGGTGGCGGCGGATATGGAAAAAGTTCAAGATCAGGCGGCGGCGGAGGCGGCGGCGGAGTAGCTTCCAAATCAATTTCAGTAAATCCAGGTGAAGTTTTAACAATTGTTGTTGGTGCTGGAGGAAAGGGAGCTTCTTTAGACAATAAAGCAACCGATGGAGAACCAAGTTATGTACTGGGCAAGAATATACTTGCCAGAGGTGGTGTAGGTGGTTCAAGTACATCTAAAGGTAGAGGTGGAGATAATAGCGGTGGAGGTGGAAAAGGCGAAGATGGAAGATATGATAGAGATGATGATAATAAAAAAGGTGGATACGGTGGAGGTGCTGGTTTAATCGGCGGCGGAAACTGTGGACACCCAAATTCAGAAGACTGTGGTGATGGAAGTTCAAGAGGTGGTGCTGGTGGAAATGGTATAAAATTTGCTGGTTCTGGTGGAACTGACGGTGAAGTACCAGATTGTGGAAACGCAAATGGCGGAAGAGGCGGCACCTATGGTGGTGGCGGCGGTGGTGGAATTGCCGGTGGTTCTGGGGCAGATGGATCTCCTGGAGCATTCCTCTTAAAGTGGAAAGAGTCGAAAGATTCAGCATCTACAGATCTAATTCCTCCTATTGGTTTGGATCCATTGGCACAATCTTTCACTATTAATTCTCCGGATGGAAGATTTGTAACTGCTATCGATCTTTTCTTCCAATCTAAAGATGATTCTCTCCCTATTATTGTAGAACTAAGACCAATGTCACTTGGTCTACCTACTGGAGAAATTTATCCATTCTCCCAAGTAATTGTTTATCCAGAAGATATTGAAATTTCTGAAGATGCTTCTGCTGCCACAAGAATTCAATTTGATGCTCCAGTTTATCTACAAGGAGATGCAGAGCACGCGGTTGTAATTAAATCAGATTCCACAAACTATTATGCTTGGATCTCTAGACTCGGGGAAGTTGATATTACCACAGCATCTCTACCAGAATCTGGAAGAACTATTATCGCAAGTCAACCAGATATTAGTACAGTTGGATCTTTATTCAAATCACAAAATGCTTCTACTTGGACTCCAAGCCAATTTGAGGATCTTAAGTTCACTCTATATTCAGCAGTATTTGTTCCTAATGGAAGCGTAAGTTTCTTTAATCCAGATTTAACAAAGAAAAACAAACAGTTTTCATCATTGCCTAATAATCCTTTAGAAATTTTCTCAAGAAAAATAAAGGTTGATATTTCAGAAACTCTTAACGATCCAACATTTACACTTGGCAATACAGTTGTTCAAACTGTTACTGGTGCGACAGGAAATTATGTTGGTGCTACTGGCGCGGTATCAAGTATATCAATTACCAATAGTGGAATTGGATATACCCCATCAAATGGAACATCATTCACTTACTTTGGCGTACCTTTAGAAAATTCTTCTTCTGAAGGCAGATTGGCAACTGCGGATATCACAATTGGAAGAGAAATTCTACCTAATGGAGATTTTAATGATGGAGTTGCAATCGCAGCAACTATATCAACAAGAGGAACTGGATATCAAAAGGGAGATGTTCTATCTGTTGCTCAGTTGGGAGATCAAACTCTTGGTAGAAACTTGTTATTGACTGTTGATGATGTTACAGATTTTAATCAAATTATTATTGATAATGTTCAAGGAAACTTCTTAACTGGAATTGGATATACTTTAATGTATACTAATTCATCAGAAATTAATGTAAATATTAATGATGGAGTAACAGTTCCAATCTATATCGACAATGTCACAGAAATAACTGATGGATTGCACATTAAAGTTAATCATCAGAATCACGGAATGCACTCTGAGGTTAATTTTGTTGAATTGTCTAATGTAAAACCAGATACTAATCCCGCAACCCTAATTGGAAATATTTCTTTCGATCCAGCATTGTCCTCAATAGAATTATCATCAACTTCGGAATTTACAACTTTTGAAAATGCCACTGTGAGTGTATTAAATCCTGGTTATATTTTAATTGATAGAGAAATACTTAGCTATACTGGCGTTTCTGGAAACCAATTGACGGGAATTGTTCGGGGGAATGTGATTGGTAGTAGTGATGGTTGTATTATACCAAAACCTTTACCACACTTTGAAGGTGAGGAAGTTTATAAGTATGAATTGAATGGAGTTTCTCTGAGAAGAATCAATACAACTCACACACTCCAAGATGCTTCCGTTTTAGAACCAATCGGTCTTGACTACTATATTCTTTATATTGATACTGTAAGACCAGATCCTTCATTGAAACCTTTATATTTCTCAGAAACTAAGTCTACAGGAGGATCTACTGTCCAAGCATCCAGTAATATTCAATTTGAAATTATTAAACCAAATGTTGAAACTTTCATTCCACCAAAAACAAGTATATCAGCAGATTTAAGAACAGTTTCTGGAACTAGTGTTAGTGGAGTTGAACCCTCATTTGTAGATCAAGGTTATCAAAGAGTTGATTTGAATGTTGATAATTATATGAACACTAGTAGACTAATTTGCTCTAAGATAAATGAAGTCACTTATCTCACAGATCAACCAGCAAATAAATCTTTAGAACTCAGAACTTTCTTAACAACTGAAAATGATAGATTAACTCCTGTAATTGATTTGGATAGAGTTGGAGCAATTCTAATTTCAAATAGAGTCAATAGACCTATTGAAAATTATATAAATGATTCAAGAGTCTCAACTTTACAAAAAGATCCAGTTTCGTTCTATTATGCTACAAAACCAATTTCTCTTGAAGTTCCAGCAACTTCTCTGAGAACTTATATTGCCGCATATATTAATAGAAATGCTGACATTAGAGCATTCTATGCTTTAATGAAGGATCCAACAGAGACTCCAATTTATTATCCATTCCCAGGATATTCAAATAAATTTACTTCTGGTGAAATTATTGATGTTAATAACAGTGATGGAACTTCGGATAAATTTGTTCCAAATAATGAATTATTCGGAAATGGTAATACTGAAAATTACTTCAAAGATTATGAATTCAGTATTGACAATTTGGCAGAATTTAGATATTTTAGCATTAAGATATCTGTTTCTTCAAATATTCAAGTTTATCCACCAAAATTAAGAGACCTAAGAGTAATCGCTTTAGCATGATGGAATATAGTAAAGTAAAGGGACACGAAAATTTAGTTCGTGATGAAAACACAAAATCAATTATTAATACAAATATTAATGAGTATGAAAATTACATTAAATTGAGAAATATTAAACAAACTGAAGTGGAAAGAATTCAAAGTATTGAAAGTGACTTGATGAGATTAAAAAATGATATTAGTGAAATTAAATCTTTATTGGTGAATGCTTTAAAATGATTAATCCCGAAGACATTATCTTAGAAGATATTTCAAAAATGTTTTCTTTTGAAAAGATATCAAGAGACATAGATAGTATAGAAAGTATTGAAGATGCTAAAACTATGTGTAAGGCATTCGCTAAATTATACTTATGTCAACAAGAAGCAGTATCTAATCTGGCTAGAATCTAATGGCAAAACCATCTACAAGGCAAGAATTAGTTGATTATTGCCTAAGAAAACTTGGGTATCCAGTTCTGGAAATAAACATTGCCGATGAGCAAATTGATGACCTTGTAGATGATGCTCTTCAGTTCTTTTATGAAAGGCATTTTGATGGTGTAATACAGAATTATTTGAAATATCAAATAACTCAAGATGATATTGATAGAGCAAAGGGTCAAGTTGGGGTTACAACTTCAACTGTAAACAATACAATAAATGGTATTCAGACTCAATATGATTTTAAAGAAAATAGTAATTATTTACCAATACCCCCAAACGTAATTGGAGTTAATAAGATCTTTAAATTTGAGGGTGCTAATTCAATTTCAAGTGGAATGTTTAGTGTCAAATATCAACTGTTCTTAAATGATTTTTATTATTGGGGCAATCTAGAGCTTCTTACATACTCAATGATAAAAACGAAACTTGAAGATATTGAATTTTTACTGAATACAGATAAGCAAATAAGATTTAATAAGAGACAAGATAGATTATATTTGGATGTCGATTGGAATACTCTTAGAGAGGGTCAATGGTTAGTTATTGATTGTTATCAAATAATGGACCCAAATAATTATAGTGAGGTTTGGAATGATTCATTCTTAAAACCATATTTAACAGCACTTATGAAGAGGCAATGGGGATACAATATTTCCAATAAATTTAGAGGTCTTAAACTTCCTGGTGGTGTTGAATTGGATGGAAGAACTCTTGTTGAAGATGCTCAAAGGGAAATTGATTCTCTAATGGATAAAATGTCATCAACATACGAACTTCCACCTTTAGATATGATAGGATAAAAATATGCTCAATCCATTTTTACTTAACGGTTCAAAAAGCGAGCAAGGTCTGATGCAAGACCTGATAAATGAGTCATTAAGAATGTATGGGATTGATGTATATTACTTGCCCAGACAATTTATAACCGAGAAAACAGTAATTAAAGAAGTAGTAGAGTCTGAGTTTAATTCTGCATTTGCAATTGAGGCATATGTTGAATCTTATGATGGTTATTCTGGACAGGGGACAATACTTTCAAAATTTGGAATACAAGAACTTGATGATTTAACTTTGACAATATCAAAAGAAAGATATGAAAATTATATTGAAAATCTGATTAAAAATATGCCAGATTCAAAATTGACTTCTAGACCTAAAGAAGGCGATTTAATCTATTTCCCTCTTGGAGAAAGGATATTTGAAATTAAATATGTTGAACACGAAAAACCATTCTATCAACTTCAAAAAAATTATGTGTATCAATTAACTTGCGAACTCTTCAGATATGAAGATGAAATTATTGATACTGATATTGATGAAATTGACGAACTTCTTCAGGATTATGGATACATTCAAACACTTTCAGTTGTTGGTGCTGGAGTAACTGCTGAAGCATATACATCCATAGTTAATGGTGGTGTAAATTCAGTAACGGTAGTTAATAGAGGAAGAGGATATACTAGCACTCCTGAGGTTAGATTCTCACTTCCACCATCCGGAGGAGTTAGAGCAACTGGAGTTGCTGAAATGATTGATGGTATAATTGACCTTTGCGAATCTGACCCAAATCTCAAGAGAGTCCAAAGAGTTTTGATTACAAATCCAGGTTCTGGATATACAGTTCCCCCCGAAATAACATTTATTGGTGGTGGTGGATATGATGCTAAAGCAGTTGCTACTATTGCTGATGGAATAGTAGGAGTTATAACTGTAACAAATCCTGGTTCTGGATATATAAATCAACCAAGTATTACCTTCACTGGAATATCTTTAGTATCTGCTGCTGCAACTGCTGTATTGAACAATGGTTCAATAAGTGCAATTCAGATTATAAATGGAGGTGCTGGATATACTTCAATTGATATTGAAATCAGTTCTCCTGATGTTGTTTCTGGCGGTGGAAGTTTTGAATTCAACGAAGTTATTGTTGGAAGTGTTTCTGGAACTACTGCTAGGGTTAAGTATTGGAATATTACTTCAAAACTATTGGAAGTATCTAATCTTGATGGTAGATTTAGAGTTGGAGAGAATATTACTGGACAAGAATCTGGAGCATCATATGTTCTAACTGATATAAGCGAAGATAATCTTCAGGACAATCAGTCTCTAAATAATTCAAATACTGGCGATAAATTTGCAAACAATCTTGAAATTGAAACTGAAGCAGATTTGATTTTAGATTTTAGCGAAAAAAATCCATTTGGAACTCCATAGTTTAAGAGGTTAAGATGTTTGAATATTACTATAACGAAATATTTCGCAAAACAATTATTGGATTTGGAACTTTATTCAATGGAATTGATGTAAAACATTTTGATGAATCCGGGAATGTAAGTTCTGTAATAAAAGTACCTCTGGCTTATGGACCAATTCAAAAGTTTTTGGCAAGAATTGAGCAACAACCAAATCTGAATACTCCTGTTCAAATGACTCTTCCAAGAATGTCATTTGAATTTGTTGGTCTTTCTTATGATACTACAAGAAAATTGACAACAACTCAAACATTTATATCAAAGTCTCCAACCGACAGTTCGGACTTGAAGAAAACTTATATGCCCGTTCCATATAATATGCAGTTTGAACTTAGTATTATGACTAAGTTAAATGATGATATGCTTCAAATTATTGAACAAATATTACCATATTTTCAACCTTCTTACAACTTGACAATTGATTTAGTAAAAACAATTGGCGAAAAAAGAGATGTATCGATTGTTTTAGAATCAATTAATATGGAGGATAATTATGAGGGGGATTATTCTACTAGAAGAGCTTTAGTTTATACTTTAAGATTTAACGCAAAAACTTATCTTTTTGGTCCAACATCTTCCGCAAACAAGGATATTATCAAGAAAGCATCTATTACTCTTGTTTCTGGAGATTCAAAATCAACCTCAAGAGATCTTACATATTCTGCCACACCTGTAGCAACAAAGAGTTATAGTAACTTACAAATTGCTACATTATTATCCAATATGTCAGAATCAACAACAGAGGTTACTGTTTCTCAAGCAGCAAATATTCCTATCAATTCTTATGTTACAATTGATAATGAAACACTGAAAGTCGTAGATAAAATTGATAGGACTGATGTAATTAATCAAGATACTTTAGTTCTTGCTAGAGGACAATATGGGACACCTATTACAACTCACGTAAGTGGAACACCAATAGAATTGATTACAGAAGCTGATAATGCTCTTATTCAACCAGGAGATGACTTTGGATTTGATGGGAATCTATTTTAATTGAACCTATGAAAGAATTTGATAAGTTGGATGATATGTTTAATGTTTCGGGTGAAATTGTACCTAAGGTAGTTGATGTTGAAGTTGAAATAGAACAAAAGAAAGTTGATGATAAACCTGTTGAGAATAAGAGGTCTTTGGATGTTGAAAAAGATTATGAATATGCCAGAGGCACAATATACTCTCTCTTAGAAAAAGGAAGAGAAGCGATTGATGGTGTCTTAGAACTTGCACAAGAAACAGAATCTGCTAGAGCATATGAAGTTGCCGGGCAAATAATAAAGAGTGTTTCTGATACAGCAGATAAACTTATGAATCTTCATAAAGATGTTAAAGATGTTCAAAATGAAAAGGGAAAAGGTCCTACAAATGTTACAAACAATGCATTATTTGTTGGGTCAACTGCCGAATTGTCAAAACTTCTAAAGCAACAATCTAAAGAAAATTCTGAAGAATAAATAGTTAGAAAGAGTATAAAAAATGTCCGTTGCTCAGATTAATAACATAACTATTGAGAGAGGAACCGATTTTGAAGTAACTTTTGACATTTTTACTGAAGATTTTGGTCCAAATGTTTTTGGTTTGGATTATTCTGGACTTTTTTCTATAAAAAAATATCCTGGTGCAACTACGGCATTTGAAAAATCTGCTGTATTTGATCCTGGAACAAATGAAATAAAAGTTTCTTTAGCAAAAACTGAAACTTCAACTTTAAAACCCGGTAGAAATTACTTCCAAGTAAGTATTTTATCCTCACCGGCATCAGGGTCACTTACGAATAGAGTTGTAGAGGGTACCATTATAGTTTCCGAGGAAATTACTAATTATGTCCAACTTTAATGTCAAGTTAAAATCATCAAAAAGATTTAAAGTAATATCAAATGTTGGAGGTATTCAAGTGCCAGCAAGATTTCAAGATTTAATTGATTTTGATGATGGAAATAGTGGCAATGGTGCTCCGGATACTTTTGTTTTAATGTATAATGCATCCACTCAAAAATGGACGGCAGTGAATCCTGATGATATTCTATCAGCAGCTGCAACTGATCAATACCAAACTCCAACTAGTGGAACAGTTGGACTTTCGACTGCATTCTTAGATAGAATTGATACGGATCTAGATGATCGTATTGATGTTGATGCGGGGACATTTTAATACTAAATAATAATAGTAAAATTATTAGGTAATAGTAAGCATGGCTACACCCGTAATTCAGTTTAAAAGGGGAGAAGCCGGGATTGCGGGAACAGTCCCAGCTTTGCGTCCAGGTGAACCAGCGTTTTCGACAAATAATTTTGACTTTTTCATTGGACTAACCACTTCGGTAAATGGAAACAAATTTTTTGGTTCTCATCGTTATTGGAGTAGAGAAGATGGAACAACTTCTCTTGGACTTAATTTGGTTGATAGAGATGGATCTAAGTTTATCCAGATAAAATCACCAAATCAACTTGGAATTGGATATACATTAACTCTTCCTCCGACTCAGGGATCGACATCAACTGTTTTAACAAATGATGGTCTTGGTAATCTATCTTGGGATAGCGGTTCATTTAATGCTGAATTTACTGGAATTACAACATTTGTTAGCGGTGGTTTCCTTGATGTAAATGTTCCTGCTGATTTTTCAGGAATTACAACTTTTAGCAATGCTACTGCCAATACTTTAGGCGATCCCAACACTGGTGCAGTACAAATTGATGGTGGATTGGGAATTAATGGAAATGTAACAGTTGGAAGCGCACTTTCTGTTACTGGAACTACTTCTCTCACAACATTAGTATTTCCAGAGGGAACTGGCATTGGAGTAACTGATATTGATAATGACTTAACAACAGTTTCTGCATCTCACGACACTTTAGCTTCAGCATTAGCAATTAAGACTTATGTTGACGCACAAGTCACGGCACAAGATTTAGATTTTCAGGGAGATGATGGAGTCCCACTTTCCATTGATTTGGATAGTGAGACCTTTACTATTGCTGGTACTCCGGATGAAATCAACACTGTAGGATCCGGTAACAGTATTACTGTTGGACTTGTAGATAATGTTAAGATAGCAATTTCTCTTGTTGTTGGTTCGGCTACAACATTAAATTCTACCGGAATTAATGTTGGTATGGGTTCAGTTACAGCACAAGATTTACACGGTCATTTAGATGCTTCTTATATAGATATTATTAATGATAATACTCTTCCCACAGTCACTTCTTTAGACGATAGTGACGAGTTCTTAGTATATGATCTCAGTGCAACAGAAAATGGAACAGTTTCTCCGAAAATTATTAGGGAGCATGTTTATGCGAATATTAGCGGTGATGTATTAATCAGTGCTGGTGGTACTGCTACAATTCAACCAGATTCTGTTGGTCTTGGCACTGATACTGTTGGTCAGTATGCTAAAACCATTACTGGTGGTTTTGGTCTAAGTGCTACCACAGCAAACGCCGATGACAGTACTGATTATACAATTGATGTTAATGTTGGAACTGGAATTACCATTACATCAGACGCAGTTACATTAAAAGGTGCAGCAGACTTAACTGATAATTACCTGCCTGCTTGGGATGATGTAAATGGACAACTTATTAATAGTGGAGCACGATATACTGTAGGTGGTGGTACAACTATCACTGGTGATCTTCACATAACTGGATCTGCTAATATTGGAAGTATTAGTGGTACTGCTTCAACAGCAACTCGTGCAATTACAGTAGATACAACTGGTACTACTACTGATGCAACTTATTATATGCTCTTTGCTGACGACTCAACCAGTCAGACAGGTGAAACTATAAGAGTTAGTACTGCTGCTTCACTGAATCCAGATGGAACTGGTACTTTCAGTGTAGGAACTATTCAGGCAGATTCAATTAAGTCCTCAACAGGATCTAATTCAATTACCATTAATAATATTGGAACTGTTGGGTTTGCGACAGATGTTACCATTAGTGGAAATCTTTATGTTAATGGATCTACAACTCAAGTAAATACTTCAGAAATTACGGTTGAAGACCGTACTATTGAACTTGGAGTTGTTAATGGACAACTTCCAACAGATACCACTTGGGATCTTGGAATCTTAATGAATTATGGTGAATCTGGAGCTGGAAAGACTTCTGCTCTTATTTGGGAGACATCCAGCTCAAGATTTAAACTTGCTTCCGATATTGACGAATCTGTTGGAATTACTACAAATGCTCCACAAATTACAGTTTCCACTTATGCTCCTCTTGAGATTTCAGAATTGTGGATTAATAATAGTGATTGTGGAGGAACTTCGACTAAGGTTATTTCCTGTAGTGGTGTTGGTGGAGAATTAATTCTTCAGAATATAACTATTGATGGTGGCACATTCACTTAATTCAATTTAATTAATTAGTAATAAATACACTCAGGAAACTGGGTGTATTTTTTATGTCTGAAGAAGATTTAAAATTAGTTTTGGCAAAATATCAACAAAAATCTTTTGACCTTTTTAATAAAACAATTGTTCTAGAGACTCAGGTTGAAACTCTCACACAAACAAATTTATCATTACAAAATGAAATTGAGAAATTAAAAAAATCAAAGAGAACTACTAAGACAGATTCTGAAGATTTTCAATAATTTAATATCATTTGTCTATAAATAATAAAGACTCTTATATAAGAGTCTCTGCGGTAAATACCATAATGAGGTTGAATGGCTGATCCAAATATTAGGATAAAAAGATCTTCGGTTCCCGGTAAGAGACCAACGATAGAGCAGTTGCGTTTAGGGGAACTAGCTTTAAATACTTATGATGCCGAATTATTTTCCCGCAGAGAACGAACAGGTATTGGTACTGATGTTGTAAGAATCGGTGCCGGAGCAACAGTTACTAATGTTTTATATGTCACAAAAGACGGAAGCGACGCAAATACAGGAAAAAAACTCGGAGACGCAAAAGCAACAATTAAAGGAGCCCTTGAAATCGCAGAAGAGGGATCCATTATTAGAGTTAGTGCTGGATCTTATATAGAAGATAATCCCTTAACTATTCCAAGGCAAGTTTCAATAGTTGGAGATAGTTTAAGAGAAGTTACAATTACTCCACAGAATTCAAATCAAGACCTTTTTTATGTTAGAGAAGGTGTTTATGTTACAGAAATGTCTTTTAAGGGATCGGTAGATCCCGGAAAGGCTTGCTTTAGATTTGATCCACATACCGTTGGGTTTACTTCACAATCACCATACATTAGAAACTGTACAAATTTTATTTCTAATAGCATTGGATTAAAAATTGATGGTACCGATTGTATCGGTAAATTGAAGAGTATGGTTACAGACTCTTTTACTCAATATAATCAAGGTGGCATTGGTGTTTCTATTACAAATGAAGGATATGCTCAGTTAGTTTCATTATTTACTATTTGTAATGACATTTCAGTTTATTGTGGTAGTGGTGGTGCTTGCGATCTAACCAACTCAAACTCTTCTTTTGGTAACTATGCATTAGTTGCAGATGGCATAGGACCAAGAAAATATACTGGAATTATTACAAGCGCAGCAGCAGCAAATTCTGATACATTCGTACTGGATTTGAATGTTCCAACATTAAATGTAACTAATGCCAGTTATGATAATGTGACTGGATTAACTACAATCACAGTCGATTCGACTCACAATTTTAATGTTGGGATGGGAGTTACAATTTCTGGTCTCGGATTTACTTGTGCTTCTGATGGGGGGATTACTACAGTTACCTATCCCTCAGGAAATAAAGGATATATTTTTGAAGTAAATGCGATTCCAAGTTCAACATCATTTGAAGTATATGTTGGGGCATCAACTTTACCTCATACATATACATCTGGTGGCACTGTAAAAATTAATGCGGTAAGACCTTTTGATGGTCAAGTTGTTTATTTTGGAGAACTTTTTTATACAGTAGAGAATGTTGATATTACTTCCGGTGGAAGTGGATACACTGAAAATGTTTCAGTAACTTTTGAAAGTCCATCTACTAATTGGGGTGTTCCAGCAACTGGAGTTGGTCAAGTTGAGAATGGTCAGGTGACGAGTGTAGAAATAGTTTCTAGCGGTAGAGGGTACACTACTACTCCTAATATCACCATTTCAGGTCCTCAAGGAGCAGGTTCAACCGCAACAGGAACAGCAGTTTTAGTTCCAACTTATTATGCTATTAGAGAATCAACACCAGTAGTTTCTGGAATTTGTACAATTACTATTACAGAAAATCTACCATATTCTGTTGGAGTTGGAACTGAAGTTCCATTCTTCAAACAAAGTAGAGTTCTTGCCTCTGGTCATTCTATGGAATACATAGGAACAGGAACTAATATTGATTCTGCTTTCCCCCAGGCTGGAGGAGTTCCCATTCAGCAAAATGAAACTGATATGAGAAATGGTGGATTAGTTGTTTATACTTCGACAGACCAGGCAGGTAATTTTAGAATAGGTGATGGTGTTGTTGTTGACCAATTAACAGGCACTATTTCTGGAAGATTTTATTCTAAGAGTCTTTTCTCAACATTAACACCATTTATTCTAGCATTAGGAGAATAATAAAATGGCATTAGCACTTAATGTATTTCAGACTATCACGGCAGTAGTATCACTTTCAGATGATGAAGTATATACAGCACCAACTGGATATACTGGTGTTGTTTTATTATGCCAAGTTGCAAATATTGGATCGACAACTGAATCTGTTGATTTGATTCATAGAAGAAGTTCTACTGATACCGAGCTACTTAAGAATTTTCCCATTTCTGGAAATGATACTGCCAATCTTCTTTCTGGAAAATTGGTACTTGAAAGTGGAGATAAATTAGTATTATCTGGCAGTGATGGATCAAATTTAAAATTTGTTGCAAGCATTTTAGAATCATTAAATTAATAGTTTAAACTAATAGAAATGTCAAAATATCTCAGCAATCGCCAAAAAAATCTTAAAGTCGGTATATCTTCTTATTCTGAAGATAAAACGACATTAGAAGTTATTGGAAAAGTTGGCATTGGAACTGAATCCGCAAGTGCTGATTTGGACATTAATGGTGATCTGAGACTTCGTGGGGGGTTTTATGATAAAGATAATCAAGTTGGAAGTCGGGGGCAAGTATTAGTCTCTACTGGAGCAGGTGTAACTTGGGCAGATGCTGGTACTATTGAAGTAATCGGTGAGATTGTTAATACAGCATTGACTGGAGTTGCTGTTGAAGAAGAAAGTGTTGGTATTGGCGCATCATTTACAACTCTTAATTTTGTTGGGCCAGGAGTTACCGCAACTGGAAATGGTTCAAAAGCAACTATCACTTTTAATCAACAAGTAGGACCGCAGGGTCTTCAAGGAATAACTGGTTCACAAGGTACTCAAGGTACTCAAGGAACCACAGGTACTCAAGGTGTTCAGGGAATTCAAGGCACTCAAGGTGTTCAGGGAACTCAGGGAACTACTGGTTCTCAAGGTACTCAAGGCACTCAAGGAATTCAGGGTCTTGAGGGAACTCAAGGCACTCAAGGCACTCAAGGCACTCAAGGAACCACAGGTTCACAAGGTACTCAAGGTACTCAAGGAATTCAGGGTCTTGATGGAACTCAAGGCACTCAAGGAACTACTGGTTCACAAGGTACTCAAGGAATTCAGGGTCTTGAGGGAACTCAAGGAACTCAAGGAACTACTGGTTCACAAGGTACTCAAGGTACTCAAGGAATTCAGGGTCTTGAGGGAACTCAAGGTACTCAAGGAATTCAGGGTCTTGAGGGAACTCAAGGTACTCAAGGAACTACTGGT
>Ga0209536_100010451_pt1 | contig 13697 bp, 8 predicted proteins | sample DeeMarSeWOR28_12_FD_187461 | JGI IMG/M metagenome (GOLD analysis project Ga0209536, IMG submission 187461) | Marine sediment microbial communities from White Oak River estuary, North Carolina - WOR-2-8_12 (SPAdes) (version 2) | ecosystem: Environmental > Aquatic > Marine > Intertidal zone >...
CTTTGAGGCCGGCGGCTTTTGCCGCACGGGGATCCCGCATTATCGCTTCCGGATAATAACTGCCGCCGGCACCGTGGCATGCTTCGCACCCGACACCTTCGTACAACGAATATGATTCTACAACACCTTTTGCGGCCTGATGAAAAGCGGTCGTATGACATTTCAAACAAGCCATGCTGGTTTGAGGAGCATCTTTCAAGCCCTGCTCTTTCGCGATTTCGTACGCCCGGTCACTCGCCAGCACAGCGTATGCGCTGGCATGGTCGCTCATTCGCCATTTGCTGAATTGATAATCCATTGCAGGGCCTTTATGGCAGGCGGCACAAGTCATCGTTCCGATGTATCTATTTTTACTTTTTTGGGAATCCGGCAAATCCGGTAATTGCGGCATGGATCCGATCTTGAAGTCCTTGGGAGTCTGATGAGCAATATCAGACATGGCCTGTGCAATATCGAGCTTAGGTGATTTATGTACGGCAACGTGTGAACCCTTTACCTGATGGCACCCCATACAGTCATTCGCAGTCGGCATCATAAGGCCCGCTTTTTCCGCCGCTTCGCGATTGCTCATAACAGCCGCATCCATATACTCGCTGCCCGGGCCGTGACATTTTTCACATTGCACTCCGTTTTCGGAGAAAAAAGTCTCGTCTTTTTCCCAATCCTCTGCGTGCGCACCGGTTGCATGACAACCGAGACACATTGCTGATTCCTGCGGCTCTTGGGGTATACCGCTTAGTTCGGCGATTTTTTTTGCTTCCGGTTTTGACAGAACGGCATACGCCCGGGCATGTTTGGAAGCCAGCCATTTGCTGAACTGGTGTCCCATGCCCTTGCCCCGGTGGCAATTCGCACAGACTTTTACTCCAACGTAAACCGGATGCTTTTGCTCTGCTTCATGGGCCCATAGACTAAATGGATAAGTCGCTGTAACGATAAGAATTAGTAAATAATTCCGCATTTTATAGCTCCAGCTCATTTCATGATCCCTGGATCACAGTTAAAATTTGATTTGAATCCACATTTTCAAGTTTTATGCTCTGTCTGTCCGGCCAGCGGATTTCAACTGTGTCCGCTTTTTTGTTTTTGCCGAGGCCGAAATGGCATCTCGGATCGGCCTGGGAAAGATAGCCGGTTACCGGAATCAGATCCCGCACTTGTTTGAGCGATCCGGCAGTTACAGCAATACGTGCCCCAACAGCATCGCTTTTGCCTCCCGGCAGCATTGCCTGAATGGTCAGCCAATTGTTTCTGTTGCCGCCGTCGTTCCGCAGAAGTCTTGGGGAATCGTTCAGGTTAATGGCCAGCAAATCAAGGTCTCCATCGTTGTCGTAATCGCCGTAAGTGGCGCCGCGTCCGACGTATTTCTCTCTGAAGTAAGGACCTGATTTTACCGCGACATCCACAAAATTTCCCGTGCCGTCGTTTTTCATGAGCACATCCTCTTCGGTGTATTCGTGATGGGCGTTACCGTTTGCAATAAAGATGTCCAGGTAACCGTCGCAATCATAATCGAACAGAACGCCGCCCCACCCGGTATATTGGCCGCAGACCACGGCAAGATTTGCCGGCTCTGTGCGGTCTTCGAAATAGTCTTTTCTGTTCATTAGAAGACAGCCGTACCCCATGTCGGGAATGTAAATATCGAGCCAGCTATCACGATCGACGTCGCCGATTGCCGGTCCCATCGAAGAGACACCCTGCCCGCCTTCACCGAAAGCCAGACCCATCATAAGGCCTTCACTTTCGAATGTTCCTTTGCCGGTGTTCTTAAAATAGTAGTTCTCCATTGCATCGTTGGGAACATAAATATCCAGGAATCCATCGTTGTTAAGGTCTGCAAGTGTGGCACTCATTGCTCGTCCATTTGGCTGAAAGACGCCTGCTTCCTTCGTGACATCGGTAAATGTTCCGTCACCGTTATTACGATAGAGTGTGTCCGGCTGGCCCCTGTAGCTAAGCGGGCCTGGATAACCGGCAGCTGCATAGAATGAGCGAAATTTGCCACTGTCATATTCGAGATAATTTGCGACATAAACATCAAGGTCTCCATCGTCGTCATAATCGAACCATGGCGCCGAAAGGCTCCAGTTGGAATTATCGAGGCCTGATGATTTAGATATGTCGGCAAAGGTGCCGTCTCCATTATTGCGATAAAAAACATTCGGCCCGTAATTCAGGACATAAAGGTCTAAGTCACCATCGTTGTCAAAATCCGCCGCTGAGCAGCCGAATCCAAAACCTTTATCGCCGACGCCTGCTTTTTCAGTGACATCACTAAACGTTCCATCTTTATTATTTCGATATAGCACGTTGGAGAGTTTGCCTCTCAGGCTTCTGCCCCGATTATCGTTGACGGTTTTTAGCCAGCTTCCATTTACAAAGTAGATATCAAGCCAGCCGTCGTTATCGTAATCAAAGAACATTGCTCCAGCGCCGGTTCCTTCGACGATATTGCTGAGGTCGAAGTCGCCGTAACTATGCTTGAAGTTGATACCGGCTTCTTTCGTAACGTCAGTAAAAACCGGCGGAGTTTGTTCTGCTCCACTGCTGATTGCAACCTGGAATATCAGCACAAATATTAGAAATCTCAACGAATTCACTGATTAGCTCCTCTTAAGTTATCTGGTTCCGGGATGCCATCCCAGGGTGCCCCCATATCGATCCATTCGGCAAAGGTTCGTTTCTCATCCGGCGTTAACGCCTGATCATGAATCGGTGGCATCATAGGTACCTTTTGTTGTGAAAATTCCTCGTCCCATGGCCTTGAGGTGTTTTTTCCGAATATATGCCATATAAGCGGGCTCGTCCTCGACTTGCCCGGATGAATATATTTCCCATAGCCGGGCTTGTCTCCAGCAGCAAGAAGGTTTTTATAATTTCGATTAAAGGATGCTTTTTCTTCGGTAAGGCGAAGGATTGAGTCAGCTTTGCTATGGCACTGGATACACTTCTTTGAGATAATCGGCATAATATCCCGCTGAAAATCGACCGTTCGTCTTTGCTCAACAGGTAAGTTCAGTTTTATCGAAGGATTAGTAACAGCATCAACAAGAACGTTCTCCGGGGTAAGCTCGCCATCTTCGTGACATCCAATACACCCTCTCGGTTCATGATTTTTGGCCCAAATCCAGCCGCAGCTTCGCAGAGCCATGCCATCGGCATCCAGCATTTGAAGCTCAATGGGAGTATTGGCTGGTATTTCAATATTGAAAGAGCCATCCTTTTCGATGTCAATTTCACCGAGAATTCGCCGCTGTATTACAGGCTTGGCGATTTTTCGAAAACCTTCAATAACACGAAGTCTTTTGGCAGTTCCGCGAGGCATCCATTCAGGCATGGTAAGATCGTTAATATAAATATCTATGCAATAAAGTTTGCCGTTCGGGTCCTTTTCTGTTACTACACTTGAACGCCCATCCGGCTCTGGACGAGGAGATATAATCTTTGCCTGTATGTCATGATAGTCGGGGCTGTTAAAAATCTTCTCAAGCTTTCCGCTGGAAGGGTCGAGACGATAAACACCGTGCGTATCGGAATCATCCAGCGACCTTCGAGACACAAGTATTCTACCATCGACAAGTGGAGATGGAGAATGGAACAAGCCCTCTGATTCATGCGTGATCTGCCGATAAGAATGAAGCGGTCTTCGTATAAGTGTAGAACCTATATTGCCTGCCCCGTCCCACCGAAGCTCGTCTGTTTCGATATAAACGACCAATCCCTTTGTAGTCATGCACGGCATACGTTTCATGCGTTTTCCCTTATCGGCATGAAATAACGCATAGTCCGCACCGTCGATGTTAATCCCGAACAGAGATACTCTTCCGGCAAATTCCGAGTCGAGCGTTAAGCGATGCCGACTCGCAAACAGCAGACGCCCATCATACATAATAAACGGATCCATATTATCCGAAAGGTTGAAGGTCAGGCGGCGTACCGCCGAACCGTCGAGTTTACAGGAATAGAGGTTCGTATTACCGGCACCTTTTTCCATACCAACAAAAGTCAACTGGTACCAGGGCTCGGTAGAGACAATCGTATAAAGAGTCGCCTGATAGTCCGGGTTCCGGCAGTTACCTAAGCCTTCGGTGATCTGTCTTACATTCGAACCGTCTATTTCCATTTCATAGATGTTCCAGTCATCATCAGGCGCTCTCTTTCCGGCAAAAAGAATGTGCGAAGCGTCGAATGAAATAGATGGATCGCAGGCACTGTGAAAATCCCGGCTCAATACTTCTACGGTTAAATCAGGATTTGCTTTTACGAGACGTGCCCCGTTGCCGAACTTCAGAAACCAATCAGTTTTGGCTCTTTGATTGGCTGACGAAGGCAGTTGTGTGACGATGAAGGCATTATCAAGATGGCCTTGCGGTATTTCCGAATCAGTACTATTACCCAATGCCTGGTTGATGATTCCGCTAAAAATAATAATAAAACAGCAGATTAAAAGATATCTACGGCAATATATATTATATTCGAAACGAACCTTATTCACATAACATCCTTTGTTTTGAAAGGGGGACAAGTTTACACCCCGAAAGTCTTACTCCACAGTATCAAATTGCATGAGCACAATGCCCTATAATATATCCGAAAAAAGCAATTAGAGCAAGTAGAATTTCACAGTCAGAAAAGTGCCGAATGTGACCGGGTTTCGGCGTTATCATTCTGTGTTTTTTCGGTTCTTCCAGTACTTTTTCCGTATAATTGGCTATTGCAGATCGATTTATGCTATTATGAAATCAGAAGCATAACGATCTTTCTAAAATCGGATCTAATTATTTATCAATATGGAAATATCGGTATATCTCTTAGCTTACATTAACAATCCCAACGGTGTATTAGCTTTCTAAGCCCAGAGCATCAGAAATCCCAGGATATTATATAATTGTATTCTGACATTCTTGTATTTTTGGCTCAGAAATACGCTGATTAGTTTTCCATGACGTTGACTTTACTAAATTTTATTGGACTATATGCCGTAGTTATGCTATCAATATATGTTATGGAAACATTATTTCGCCGTAGTAGAAGAATGCTGTTTCACATCTTTGTAGGCGTATCTTTAAACAACGACCTGTGACCAAATATCTAATATGAAGAATCCAAACCGAGATCTGAAGAACGAGGCCACCGACCGCAAACGAGCGGAGGAAAGGATTCAGCATCTCAATACCCTGTTGCGGGCGATTCGGAATGTCAGCCAGCTCATAGCAAGAGAAAAAGACCGTGAACAGTTAATTCATGGAGCGTGTGAGTGCCTCATTGAGGCCCGTGGCTACCACAGTATTTGCATAGTCCTCCTGGATGAATCCCGGAAATTGACCGTTGCGGCCGAAGCGGGATTAGGTGAGGATTTCCAGTTACTTCTGGATCATGTCAGACGCGGCGATTTGAATCTTTGTTCGAAAAGGGCCTTAACGCAAACCGGGACATTAGTCATTGACGAACCGGTGTCTACATGTGGCGACTGTCCGATAGCCAAAAGGTGTCTCGGCAGGAAAGCTATGGCTGCTCGTCTGGAATACGCAGGAGAAGTTTTCGGTCTGATGGTTGCATCCGTCGACAGTGATTGCGCGATTGACGATGAGGAACAGAGCCTGTTCGAAGAAGTTGCCGGAGATGTAGCTTTTGCCCTGAACAGCATAAGACTGGAAGAAGAACGCCGGCAGACCGAGGCGGCGTTACTTCTCGAACGATCCCGCCTGGAGGCCCTCTTGCAACTGGCTCAAATGGCGTCGGCGCCAATGCAGGAAGTCACCGACTTTGCTCTTGAAGCCGCTGTTAGGTTGACAGAGAGCAAGATTGGATACCTTGCCTTTATGAATGACGATGAGACGGTTCTCACTATGCATTCCTGGTCTAAAACAGCCATGGAACAATGTGCTATTATTGATAAACCTATAGTCTATCCTGTGGAAACGACGGGACTCTGGGGCGAAGCCGTACGCCAGCGAAAACCGGTCATCACCAACGATTATTCTGCCCCGAATCCACAGAAAAAAGGTTATCCCCAAGGCCATGTCAAGGTGGTTCGCCACTTGAACGTCCCTGTATTTGACGGCGACCGCATCGTAGCTGTGGCGGGCCTTGGCAATAAAGACTCAGACTATGATGAGTCGGACGTTCGGCAGTTGACGCTACTGATGCAGGGCATGTGGAGACTCCTCCAGCGTAGAAAGGCGGAACATGCACTTCAGGAGGCTCATGAGAAACTGGAAATACGGGTTCAGGAGCGTACCGCCGAGCTGGCAAATGCCAACGAGGAATTGAAAAGAGAGATAACCGAGCGCAAAAGAGCGGAGAAGGTGATTAAAGACTCCCAGGCTTTGTATTTGTCTCTTGTTGAGAATTTACCGGTTAATGTGCTTCGTAAAGACCTCGAAGGTCGATTTACATTTGCCAATAAATCATTTTGCGATTTGTTGGGTAGGCCACTTGAAGAAATTGTCGGCAAGACCGACTTCGATGTTTTTCCGGAAAAACTCGCGCAGAAATACCGACAGGACGACCGGCAAGTAATAGAAACAGGCGAGGTGTTCGAGACTGTCGAAGAGAACAGAAGTGACGGCCAGACCAGCTACGTCCAGGTAATGAAGTCGCCCGTCCGCGACGCTGGCGGCAACATAGTCGGCGTGCAGGTGATTTTCTGGGACGTCACCGAACGCCACGAGGCCGAAGCGGCATTAGAGCAGGAGCGATACCTGCTTCACGCCCTGATGGACAACCTGCCCCACAGTATATATTTCAAAGATGCTCAGAGCCATTTCATCCGGATCAACAGGGCGCTGGCCAAATATTTCGGACTAAGCGATGCGACCGAAGCTCTGGGCAAAACCGATTTCGACTTTTTTGCTGACGAGCATGCCAGCGAAGCGAGGACCGATGAAAAGCGGGTAATGCAAACTGATCAGCCGTTGCTGGACAAACAAGAGAAGGAGACCTGGCCCGACGGCCGCGAGACTTGGGTCACCACCACCAAGCTGCCTTTGTATAACGAGCAGGGCGATGTCGTTGGTACCTTTGGCATCTCTCGCGATATCACCGAGCAGAAGAAGGCGGCTGAAGCTCTTCGAACCAGCGAGATGAAGTACAGAACCTTATATGATTCATCGCGTGATGCCATCATGCTGGTAACGCCTGAAGAAGGATTTTTAAGCGGTAATCCTGCTGCCATTGAGCTGTTCGGATGCAAAAACGAAGAAGAATTCACGGCGTGCACTCCTGTCGATTTCTCTCCGGAGTACCAGCCCGATGGGATTCTCTCCACGGTCAAAGCCCAGCAAATGATGGCCATCGCAATGAAGGAAGGTTCGCATTTTTTCGAGTGGACGCACATACGTCTCGACGGAAGAGAGTTCTATGCCACAGTGCTGCTCAACAAAATGGAGCTGGAAGGCAAGAAGTTGCTGCAGGCCACGGTTCGCGACATTACCGAGCAAAAAAAGGCGGCCGAGGCACTCAGGGCGGCCAAGGAAGCCGCCGAGGTTGCAAGCCGGGCAAAGAGTGATTTCCTGGCTACTATGAGCCACGAAATCCGAACTCCGATGAATGGGATTATCGGGATGGTCGATCTGCTGCTGGGCACTAATCCCACCGAGCAGCAGCGTACTTATTTGGAATTGGCCAGCCAATCAGCCGAAACTCTCCTTCGACTGATAAATGACATCCTGGACTTTTCCAAGATCGAGGCAGGTAAGTTCGAGCTCGAATCGATCGGTTTCAAATTACGCGATACTCTTAGCGATACGCTCCAGACTCTTGCCGGGCGCGCTTCTGAAAAAAGTCTGGAATTAACCTGCCGCATTCCCTCTGATATTCCGGATGACCTAATTGGCGATCCAGGACGACTGTGCCAGGTCATTGTCAATCTTACCGGCAACGCTATCAAGTTCACGGAGCAGGGCGAAATTGCCGTAGGAGTACTAATGGAATCTCATGTAGACGGCAATGTGTGTTTACATTTCTCTGTCAGTGACACCGGGCCTGGGATACCGCCGGATAAGCAAAAGGTTATCTTCGAAGCCTTCCGCCAGGCGGACAGTTCTATGTCTCGTCGCTTTGGAGGAACAGGACTGGGACTGACGATTTCATCACATTTGGTAGAACTTATGGATGGACGAATGTGGCTTGAGAGTGAATTAGGAAAGGGCAGTACGTTTCATTTCAATGCCCTGTTTTCCCTGCAGAAAGACGCTCCGATCAAGCCGGAGCCGGGGCCGGTAACTTTGCACGGCCTGCGGGTGCTTATCGTTGACGACAATAAGACGAATCGCCTGATCTTGCAGGAAATGCTGAACAACTGGCGAATGAATCCTACAGTTGTAGATAGCGGCCAGGCGGCATTGATTGAAATGGACAAAGCTGTCAAGGCAGATGAGCCTTTTCACATGGTGCTGCTGGATGGAATGATGCCGGGTATGGATGGTTTTGAACTGGCCGAGCGGATAAGACAAAATCCTCGCATGAGCCAAACCACGCTATTCATGTTATCATCAGGTGGAAAATATACGAATAGCACCCGCTGCCGCGAGTTGGGTATAGACTATTCCCTGATGAAGCCGGTGAAACAGTCGGAGCTGCTGGATTCCATTATCGAGGCTTTAAGCGTCGCTACCGGAGACGAAACGGACGTATCAACTGCTGAGGGTAAACCGGTCAGTACTAAACATCTGCATGTTCTGCTTGCTGAGGATGGAGTGGTAAATCAAAAGGTGGCTGTCAGTCTTCTCGAACAGTGTGGGCATAAAGTTACTGTGGCCAACAATGGCCGGCAAGCGATTGTCGCTCTCGATGGTGGTTCATTTGATGTAGTGCTAATGGACATACAAATGCCGACAATGGATGGGTACGAAGCCACCGCAATCATCCGCGAGAATGAAAAGGCGTCCGGAGGTCATATTCCCATCATTGCTATGACCGCTCACGCAATGAAGGGCGACCGAGAGCGCTGCCTTGAGGCTGGTATGGATGGATATATAGCTAAACCCATTCGAGCAAAAGACCTTTATGAAACTATCGAGATGACTGCTGCCAAAGTATGGGAATCTCAGAGACAAGATGATACAATTTCTGGTGAAAAAGAAATCCTCGATCGGGATAAGATCCTGGAACAAACAGGAGCAAATGAAGAAACCTTAAAGGAAATCGTGGAATTGTTCGACACCGAATCCGTGAAATTAATGAAAAGAATAAGGGATGCTATCGAGAACGAGGATTCATCAAAGCTGCAAAGAGCTGCTCATACGCTCAAAGGTTCCATTCGGATCTTCGGGGCCGAGCGTCCGGCAGCCGCAGCAAAGCGGCTCGAAATTATGGGCCGTGATAAAAACCTGGCAGATGCGGAGCAAGCATGGCAGGTGCTGGTTGAAGAAATCGAGCGGCTTAAGCCGTTGCTAAACGATTTGGTTAAGTCGTGAATCCGTATCCGGCAATAGCAAATGGGATCTACAAATGAAAGTGCTCATTGCTGACGACGATCCAGTGTGGCGAAAGCTACTGACCCAGAATGTCCAAAAGTGGGGCTACGAGGTTGTTGAGGCTGAAGACGGCCAGCAAGCCTGGAATATGCTCCAGGAGCACCGAGCGCCCCGGATTGCGCTTCTCGACTGGCAGATGCCTGAGCTTGATGGAATCGATATTTGCCGCCGCATCAGGAGCAGCCTCAATCTTCCGTTTATTTATACAATCATTCTTACCAGTCGTGACTCACGAGACGACATGGTGGCCGGTTTCGAATCAGGCGCCGATGATTATCTCGTAAAGCCTGTGGACATGACGATTCTTCGCAGTCGTTTGAGTGCAGCAGTACGTATCGTTAAGACTGTTCCGCCGCCGAGACAGATTCCCGGCTATAAATTGCTCGGGCGACTTGGAGCAGGCGCCATGGCGACTGTGTATAAGGGGCGGCAGCTCAGCCTTAATAGACTGGTCGCTGTAAAGATACTTCCAAAGAAGTTCAGTCAGAATCCTGAGTTCGTTAAGCGTTTTTACGCTGAGGGACGCGCAGCGGCACAACTTAACCACCCGAATATCGTCGCCGCTCTGGATGTCGGCAGACATGGTGATGCTCACTATTTTATTATGGAGTACGTCGAAGGTCACACGGTGCACGAGCATCTTGTCAAAGAAGGGCCATACTCCGAAGCCGAAGCACTGGCCATTGCCATTCAGGTCGCGAAAGCCTTGAATCACGCTCACAAGGCCGGCCTGATACACCGCGATGTCAAACCGAAGAACATCTTAATCACAAAAGACGGTGTCGCCAAACTGGCGGACATGGGCCTGGCGCGGGCCGTAAGCGACCGGGAAGCAGCAGAAGCCGAGGCCGGTAAGGCTTTCGGCACACCTTACTATATCGCGCCCGAGCAAATCCGCGGCAAAGTTAATATCGATTTACGGGCCGACATTTATAATTTCGGCTGCACATTATTTCACATGGTCACAGGAAGAGTCCCTTTCGAGGGCCCGGATGTTTCCGCGATACTGATGAAGCATCTTGATGAGCCTGTAATACCGCCGGATCATATCAATCCCCAGCTTACGACCGGCATCAGCGAAATCATTGAGCTTTGTATGGCCAAGAAAGCGAGAAAGCGCTATGCAAGCACTGATGATCTTATAGAAGACCTCCAGGCTGTCGCTGATGGCCGCCCGCCCCTGCAGGCACGCAAGCTGATCGACCTTACGACGTTTGATTCGATGGACCAGGACAGTATCTCGGTACTACCTGAAGAGGAACGAAGCGAAGCATCTTTAACTTCTACGCCGCTCTTTTGGATTGCGGTTGTCGGTTGGTTCCTCGCTGCGTTATTCTTTGTCTTACTCATTGTGCTATAAAGGTGACTCGGCGGCAGCTGGATTCGGTAAAAAACCGGTTGAGTTTTTACTACCAGCGATGTAGAATAATCTTTCCTGCGAGAGTTGCATCACTGAGATATATGTTATAATTAGTATTGCAGAGATAACTACCTGTGGCGGCTTAGTGCCGAATCGGAGGCCTTACGGCTGTGATTAAGTTTGTCTGCAAATTATGTGGTGAGATAATCAGTATCCGCGAGGAATTCTCGGGCAGGCAAATCGAGTGCCCCAAGTGCAAAAGAATCAGGGTAGTACCGAAAAAGTCGCCCAGGATGAAATTCCACTGCAAAAGCTGCGGCCAGGCGATTAAAGTTGCCCAGATCCACGCCGGCAAGAAAGGCAAATGCCCCAAATGTCAGAAGATAATCGACATCCCCGCTCATCCGGAAGGGACCACAATCACTCTTGTATGCTCCATTTGCAATGAGACGATACACGTGCCGGAAGGTACGGAAGAACATTTCATAGAATGTCCTAAATGCAGCAGCTATGTGGAAGGATTATCCAAAGACGAATGAATGTCTGTCATTATGAGAAAGTGAATAAAACATAATTCGAACTTATATTTAGTCTTAAAATGGAAAAACCGAAAACCAGTAAATTTCATAGAATATCTAAGTTACTTGCAAGCAAACCTATACTGGTTTTATCATGTATTGCTGTATTATTGGTAGGCTTCCTCTGGATATTGTTCCCTATTTGGGATGGAGCTATTGAAGTATTCTTTCCGGGATCGACTTATTACAGGATTGAGTTATTTATCCTTGCTTTTGTTGTCGTCCTATTCCATATAACTTGTTTTATTCTGGCTGGATTCTACAGACATTCCTTGAAATATCTTATCTACATGTTTTTTCCATTGTGCTTGCTGGCAGTCCTTAATCATTTTCTTTGCCCGGCTGGACGTATACGCGTTGATTATTTTCAACTCGGGGCGCGGTACAGAATTGCATGGGCAGGTGGTGCTTCAAAAGTCAGACAAGAGGCACTCATTTTGCTTGATGAACCGCCAGGAATACCTCTTTCAAGTTCTAAATGGCCTGATTCAATACGCGCATTACGTGCAAGCGCTGTGAAAGTAGACAAGGATAATAAAATCGTGGATGTTGAAATCCCGAGGCGTCGTTGGTTTTTCTGGGGTGACCAGTTAGGTTATTTGATAACGGATGTGAATGCGCCACAACCCATCATTATCAATGATCCACGTATTGCGAGTGGCCATAGACTCTGGAAAATTACAGATGGCATTTATTTGTATCAAAAGTGGCCATAAATCTGGGGGGAATGAAAATGAAACAAATCGAACAGGAAGAACCTGACATATCCGGTGATGGAACGCCTGTTTGTCTTCGGTGTTTCGAGCCTGTTGATCCTTTGGCCCACTACTGCTCTCATTGCGGAGAGGCAACGGGGCAGTTCACCCACTATATCCCGTTTGTCAATATCCCCTGGCAGACGCGCATCTGGGGGCAGGTTTGGCGTCAGATTTGGTCTCGTGATGTATCGCTCGGCGGTCGTGCTTTCCGTCTGTTCATGGTCGTATGGAATGTTCCTGTTATGCTGATAGGGTTATTATTCATGCCCCGGCAGGAACCGGGGCAAGAGCAGCACCAATATGGGACAAACCAGGACAGGTACAAATAACTGTATCTACCACAATATTCTTGAGATTGAGATGAAATTTGGGCATTATAGTTTTTGAACCGGATTAAGGATGTGCTCGAATGTGCTGAATAATTTAAGAGAATGAGCGACAAAGCAATGCTTTGTTTGCATCTTACCAATATATGGAGCAATTATTTATGGCAACCAAATCATTAAGAAATATATTCTTTGCCGTAATTGGCTTGCTCTGCGGCGTTGGCTATGGCGGGGAAGTTGACGATCTGGTCGCCCGGCTTCAGAAGCTTGAGGGTAAAGATTCGATTCGTGCGGTGGTCCACATCGACGATCGTGTATCCAAGGTTCAGGATGAAAAATCCAAGCTGCTCGAAAAGGTGGATTTTGTTATTACAGCCGATGCCAACACACTGACACTTACAGTTGCCGGCAAGATTTCGAATAACAGGCTCTTTCGGGAATTTTCTCTGCTGCGTGCCGGGGAGCTGGTGCACTACGGCCCGGAACTGGCGAGCGAATTGGACGGACTCAAGCTTATTGAGAACGCACCCGATGTACACCAGGGCGTATCGTGCAAGCGCTGGCGTTTGAAATCCGAACTCAAACAATCGAAGTTCGGAATAAGCTCGACAATCCTGCGAGATATTGAACTTTGGATCGATGCTGAAGGCTATCCGGTAGCAGGTTCGTTCAAAACGCAGACAAAAGGCAGGATGCTGCTTTTTAAGTTCAATTCAGAGTCGGCGCGACAGCAGCGTTATCAGCGGCTGGGAAGTCGCCTTGTGCTGGTTTTCGACAAAAACGATACGGATATAAAATCCAAAGCAGGAAATCAGAAACGAACCATCACTACTACGGTCGAAGCAGGGCAGCATTGATTCGGTAAATACTTATTGCGTCGGTTATGTGATTAGTGCTTGCCGTAGTTCATTTCTGTTCCGCTGCGCTGGGCCGTGATATACGCTTCCAAAGCACGCATACGCGGATCATCCGGTTCCAGATGTTCACCTCGTACCGGATTATCTATGCACCAGTTTATCATATCACGCAGTAACACGACCCGTCCTAACTGAGTTTGAAATTTGGGATATGTTTCCGGGTGTGTATTTTCAGCGTGGGGATGACACATGTCACACGATACGGAGACGGTACTTTCCAACAAATCAGCGCTGTGAAAGATTCGCGAGCCTTCGAGAACGAATTTTTCAGTCTCC
>Ga0209536_100010452_pt1 | contig 13697 bp, 5 predicted proteins | sample DeeMarSeWOR28_12_FD_187461 | JGI IMG/M metagenome (GOLD analysis project Ga0209536, IMG submission 187461) | Marine sediment microbial communities from White Oak River estuary, North Carolina - WOR-2-8_12 (SPAdes) (version 2) | ecosystem: Environmental > Aquatic > Marine > Intertidal zone >...
CGCAGCGTCGGTGACGTAGTTCGAGCCGGCGCGGGCGATGATCTCCTGGCAGATCCCACGCATCTGCCCGTGTGCGTCAGACGCACGGGCTTCACCTGGACCGTAGAGAATGAGATCTTCCAGTTCGCCCTTGAGGCTCATCAGGATCTCGGCTTCCTGCCGGTCAAGTTCTGCCTGAGCGTAGCCACGAGGCTTGCCCTGCATCATCGAGTCGGTCAGCTTGATCGTGTGGGAGATGATTCCCGTGTAGTTGGTCCTGCGTACTGTGCCCTTGTACTCGGGATCGTCGGCTTCCGAGCCTTCTGGACGGGACCGCACGATGCGGAACACTTCGCCGTCCGTATGGGCTTCGCCGGAGGTATCACCGATTCCACGGATGATGGTGATGGTTTCGTCCGCCAGAGCGTCGTCCACCTGGATCACTTCGCGCTTGCCGGAAGCGGTCGATACCAACATATCGCCGTTCTGGAGGTACACGTGCTCACCAGTGGATACGTCCATCGTGGACGCATCGTCAGCAATGTCACCGTCGAGGTTGACGGTGCGGACCTTCGTGAGGTCTTCCATCCAGTAGTAAGTGGGGTTCAAGAGGGGCCGACCCTCTTTCACCATGTCGAGCATGACGAGCCGATTGGCGGGCTCTGCCATCTTCTCCCAGACATCGGAGTAGTCGTCCTCGTACTGGTAAGAAGTACGGTCGAGAGTGCCATACGTGCCATGAGCCGGGATTGCCATGTTCTTCTCCTAGTTCGTGCTGAACGTGTCCTACCGTCCGCACGCCAGATCGAACATAGCATCGGCCAGTCCCGCTACTACGGGTATCGCAGTTTAGGTCACATACGAAACCCATTAGCCTTGGCGTACAGCTACTGTATAGCACATCGAAGCGGACGAATCAAGCCCCTTGCCCTATGGCTGGCGCGCCCTCGCCCTTGCCCTGATGAAGCGCGCCACGTTCTCTGGGGAACGATCATCGCTCAACCTGGCCGCTGCTTCGGATACCTTCTTGTCCTGGTACTGCCCGCGACGTGGCTCTTTCGGTGAAGAACGGAGCGAGTTTACACCCCACCTCTTCTCCACTTCCTTCATCTTCTCGGCCACTTCCGCCTCAAGGAGAGCATCGAGGATCTCGGTGATCCTTGTGTTCACGTCGATCATAGCTTCGCTGAACCGACCGGCATCGGTGAACTCTAGCTCGACCCCTGCGTCCGAAAGCAGATCAAGGAAGGTGACGGCTACGCCGGCCTCCCGCTCTGCCTCCATGCGGGCCACCTTCATCTCTGCGGCCAGAACACGGCTGTTGTAGTAGGCTTCCCTCTGCTGCGGCGTGGCCTTGCCGTCCTCGCCAAGCTCTCCCAACTCGGGATGGGCGGCTACCCAATCCTCGGCGCTCTTGGGCTTAGGCGTTGCCTTGTCGCGCTCTGCGCGGACACGCTGAAGTTCAGCCTGAGCCCTGATGAACGCAGACCTTAGATCCTCGGGAGCTTCCTCCTCATCGTCAGACTCGCCCTCGGTAGGCTCCAAGTCCTCGTCGGTGATGTCGTCCTCGTCATCGAAGTCTGGGTTGTCGGTGTCCTCGTAGTCCTCCGGTTCGCCTATGTCGATGTCGTCTTCGATGTCCTCTTGTCCCGGCCCAGGCTTTACCAGGCTCATAGCTTTGTTCAGATCGGTCTGGTCTGGCACGTCCCCTCCTTACCCCGCGATACGTTGCATACTGAAGACCTTAGAGCCGCCGAATGGTGTGACTGTCAGCCATCCGATTGCTGTGCCGGCCCCCAGGTTGTAGATTCTTGCCGCATCTTCCCTGTCTCTGTGCTCCTGAGCTATACGCATCTTCTCGTCTATTGCCCCCCAGCCCTCGTAGCGACCCAATAGAGTCTCAACGTCGTCTATGGTGATCCCCGGTATCCCCTGTGCCTCCCAGTAGTCGCTGTAAACGCGCAGAAGCTCGGCCCCATGAGAGGCTACGGCTTCCTTGACCTCAAGCTGCTTGGCAAGCTCCTCTGGCCCAGCCATGCCGGCCCACTCCGCATACTGTTGTGGGGTAGGATCCGTCTTGGCGTAAAGCCGCCATACCGAAGTGAAGCGGTCAAGCTCCTCTGCCGCCTTTATGAGCGCTTCGTATGCGCCGGAACCCTTGGCCCCTTGCGCCACCTTGCGCAGCATATCCTTGTCGGCATGGTAGCCGTATACCCGCATGAACATCTCGTCTATCTCTGGGAACATGGCGTCGGCTTCTTCGATAGCCTGCATCTTGACTGCATATTCCTGCGGCGAAACGAAGTTAGACTCCAAGTATGCGTAGTCAGAAGCGGTCGGCTTCCTGTCGTTGTAGATGGCAAAGACCGTATCGAACTGCCTGCGGTTCTCGGCTTGGATCAACTCAGCCCTTATCTTGCCGGAGCCCTGCGCCCCAGAAGCTACCAAGTAGGCGTCCTCCCAGGAGTAGCTCTTGCCCAGAGCCTCCCCAAGGTAGTTCATGGTGGGCAGGTTGGCCCAGGCATCCTCGGTCCAGCGATAGCGGTTCTGAAGTTCTGTGGGAGAAATGCCGGCCTCTAGGTAGAAGCCGATCTGAGCGTCATCGAACGTCCACACGTCGGGCCTAGTGGGCTCGTACCACATACCATCTCGGTTCTCCCAGCCAGCGGCCCTCATCCCAGCCGTGGGGTCTGCAATGTCTGGGTACTGAGCCCGTATGTCCTCGTCCGATATACGAGGCGTCCACGTTATGTCGTAACTCTGGAACGGCGCGAAGTATTGCCGGCCCACCTGATTGTAGGCGTCCCTCCAGCCGTTGAACTCAGCTTCTCCCATCCAGACGGGCTTGTAGCGATACCTCTGCTCATACGCAGGAGTCAACCTGATCTGCTCGTATAGCTGGTCTGGGGTCAGCCCTTGCACAACCCACTCTTCAAGCTCCGACTCGCTGACTGGGATACGCATGATCTCAGTGTATAGATCGCGCAGGTTGCGCTTGCTCGTTGAAGCCTCTGGCCCTGTGATCCATTCAGGCTGTTTACGAGCCCAGTCCTTCACTACGGTCCAACTGGCGCCCTTACCAAGCTCTCCCCACACCACGTCATCTATATAGGTTGGGTTTATGTCCAGCTTGGCCTGCACCACTCCCCATCCCCAGGAAGAGTAGAGCACGTCGAGTGCGTCCTGGCGCATCGCATCCATCTCAATGCCCTGGTCGTAGGAGTCGGTTGTAGTGATCCACCGCTCCCATTCGACGATGGAGCGACCTTCCTTGAGCATCTCATCGCGCTTGAGCCGCGCAGTGTAGGTGAGTGGTATGCCGGTCTTGTCCTCCCAGAGCACCGTCCAGTCGATAGCCTTGGTCTTGTACTCGGTACCGTACTTGTACGCCGGCAGGTTCTCTATCCGCTGGATGACTTGATCGGTACTCCAGCGGTTCTTCACCCAGTTCATCATCTCGGACTCAGGAACGGGGGTATTGCCCACCTTCCTGTTCCAGATAAGCTGATAGGTGGCTTCGTACTGCTTGAAGCCTGGACTGTTCTTGAACTCGGGTAGGTTGGAGATGTAGCGGAAGATGTGATCGTCGGACCACTGACCGTTCACTATCTGAGAGACTTCGGCAGGAGTAGCCGGTCGGCCCAAGATCTCGTAGAAGATGTCGTTGATACCTTCCCTGTCAGCCGCCGATATTCCCTGCGCCTGAGCCGCTTGATTGTAGGCGCCCTCTCCACCACCTAGCTGCCCGGTAAGACCATCATAGCGACGGGCTCCCTGGTAGCCAGGGTAGGTTGAGAGCTTAGAGATCTTCACACCGCCAGAGCCGGCGTGTATAAACTGGTCGTTGCCGATGTAGATACCCACGTGGCGCGGCACACCGGGACTGCCCAGACTGCCGGTGAAGAAGACCAGATCCCCTACCTGAAGACTGCCCTTGCTCACAGAACTGCCCATGTTGAACTGAGAGGTAGAGTAGTGCGGCAGGCTCACCCCGAAGTTCCTCATCACGTACTGAGTGAAGCCTGAACAGTCGAAGCCCTTGGGACTCTCGCCGCCCCAGACATAGGGTACGCCGATGAAACTCTTGGCGTAGTTTACGAGATCGACACCAGAGAATGATGGAACATCGGTACCTACGCCGGTATCCGGCCCCTCCTCTTCGTCATCGCCCCACGCATCCTTTAGGTCGGTGTCGTCGGCGCTGCCAGGTAGCTTACCCGGCCCGGTTACTTCTGTCATCGCCATGAGCTACCAGTCCCTCTCGATGTTCCAGAACGAAATCGGGAATCTCTCGAACTCTTCCTTGAACTCTGGGTTGTCTCGCTTCCACTGCTCCAGCTTCGGACCCACCACTTCTGCTACCCTACGGGCAGTCTTAGAGGTGGCCGATAGCTTGCCGTCCCGGTCTATCTGCCATCTGAACACCTGGATGTCGGTCTGCTTGTCGGTGCCTTCCCTCCACTTGGCGCGGTTCTCGTTTATACGAGTGTTGACCTGAGTCATAATGTCGAACCACTTGTCCCACTCGGGAGATGTGAGGGTGCCGGTGTTCCGAAGCCGTTCCCACTTCGGGGTCTGGTAGTAGTTCCAGATGGCGGCGAAACCCTTGTCCTGTAAGGCCAGCGAACGCACGTACTCGTAGTAGTGTGTCCGTATACCGGAGGCGTCGTCGTCCCAGAAACTCGCACGATGTTCCGACAAGAAATCGTCTATCTCATTACGCTTCTCCAAGGCGCGTGCTATGTACTCATCCGTCTGCGGAGTAAACTCAATCTTGTGGCTTCGGCGCTCCTCGTCTGTGAACACCCACGGATCGGTGCTGTAGAAGGCAACAGCGTCCCGCCACAGCATATCCTCTGACGTTGGAGGTTCGCTGTAGTCCAGCCACTTCGGATCCAGCCCCTCCTCTTCAAACTGCATGAGATACTGCCGCTTTAGGAAGGCAGCGTTAGGGCTACCCTCTGGGAAGAACGCAGCCTCGTCTTTGTACTGAGCCCCAAGTATCTTGCCACGTCGCTCTAGGGACTCCTCTATCTCCTCGTTTAGTAGCTTGAAGGACGGTCGGGACCAGCCGATGTCTCGGTACGGAGTCTCTGGGTACTCTGTGCTGTACTTGGCGTACATGGTGGATCTGAGAGCCTGATGCGCCTCCAGATACTCCTTTGACCCAGGCAGTTTGTTCTCAGCCTTCATGCGCTCCTCGAAGTCCCGCCACATAGCGGATCCCTCCAAGTAGCGTTTAGCGTTAGCATAGTCCTGAGCCATATATTCGATGTAGTTTTCTGGATTCCGCATGGGATGAAGCCCACGGTTGCGCTCAACGAGCCATGCCTCCAGGGAATCCGGCTCGGCCTCCAGAACGGCTGGGTCTATCCCCCTAAGCTCATCGTAGAAGGATACGAAGTAAGCCACTACCTCTGGATACTTCTCAGTCACTTCCTCGAACTTCTCTTTGTCCCCAGTAGCCATCGCATCCATATAGTCGAAGAGCGGAGCATACTCTGGGTACTCGTCCCGCACTTCCTTTCTAGCGTTCTCGCCGGTTTCGTGGGCAGCGTTCCAATATTGCCTGATTGTTTCAGGCGTAACCGGCCCCACGCCGGCGCTCGGCATCCTCTCCTCGCCTGAGTCGTAGAAGGTCTGACGGTAAGACCTCAGAGCATTTAGAACGTCGATGTCTTCTGCCATCTTGAAGTAGGGGATAACTGGTGTGATGAAGCCGAAGAATCCGCTCCACCACTCTCGACGTGCCACCTTGGAGTAGGCACGCTCAAGAAGCTCCTTCTTCTCATCTTCTGTAGCAGTCGCCATGTCCATGCCGGCTTCGGCAGCTTCAAACTGCACGGCAAGAAGCTGGGCCTTCAGGCGAACCTCCCTGTTGCGTCCGAAGAAGAACGGGAGATTACCCCCCTCGGCCTTGCCGGTAATGGCCCAGTTGAGCATTGCCGTGAATCCCCAGTAGAACCTCTCCATGCGAGAGGACGCTGGTATGTCCCTGACGGAGAACTCCAGCCCAGGAACATCGGGGATCCAGTCGGCGTTGTCTGGTAGCCAGGATAGGTCAAGCCCCCACAGCGAATCAGGCAGCGGGCCGAAGTGCTCAGGTAGCCCACGAGCAAGCCATCCCATCGGCATAGTCACAGCCGGCGAGAATCCTGTCCACTGAGTTTCGGCCATGTCCCACACGCCGATCTCGCTGAGATCCTTGCCCAGCGGACCAGACCCCCCGGTAATGAAGGAGAGAGCACGTGGGTTGTAGCGGATCTCGTCGGATGCGGTAAGAGCGGTAGCCAGAGCGCCCAGACCGAAGAGGGTGTCATTGTCCCACTTGATCTTAGCCTCTTCCGGCATACCCTGGAGCCGGTAGAAGAGCATCCCCCGGCTTGGCCGGCGCGCCGTTTCCCTGATCCAGAAGTTCAGGAAGTCTCTGGTAGCCGGCAGGAACGGCACGAAGTCTCTCAGCGCATACTCTACTACGGTGCGGTTGGCGTTGTAGGTCATGAAGTCCACCATCTTACGAGCCTTCATGTCGCTCATTCGGTGGATCCGTTCGTAGTTGGGCACCTGATTGCGGGCCTCGGCCAGCCGCACGTATCCCTTCTCAGCGGCTTTGTACTCACGAGCATAGATGGTACTGCGCACGTTCTTCTGTATGCCGCCGAAGAAGTCCTCGAAGAGCCACTCGTAGAAGGCGCCCGGTCGTATGGTCATCCCCTCCTGCATCTTCCAGATACCGCGCTCGTCTTGAGCGGCGTTGTGGAAGAGGAACTTACGGCTGGGACGTGCATTGATAATGGGCCGTTGGTCTATCGGGATCTTGGCTAACTCCTTCTCGTCGATTGAGATGGTGCCCTTCTTCGGAGAAAGCATCGAGTGCATACGTGGATGCTCACGGTACATGACCCAGTTACCGTCTAGGTCTAGGCGAACGTCCTCTATGTCGGGGTCAATCCAGCGCGGCGGTCTGATGTCTTCGGTGCCAAGATCTAGCATCCTGCGGTATTCAACCCACTCGTCGGCAAGATCCTTGGGCAGTATCCCGTCCGCGATTCCTACCGATGGACGGCTGACACGCAGATGCGTCACCTTGTATAAGTATTCCTCGGTGATGTCGGTGATCTCATCCACCGTGTAGCCGGTAGTCTTACGCAAGGCTTTGCCTCGTGGAGCGTGTATCATCCACTGCCGAAGCCCTTCCTTGCCGCCCTCGTACCAAGCACGAGTAGTGCCCTGTTGGGCTACCACAGTGGCCCAGTGTATAAACGCTCTGGAATACCCTGGAGCATATGGCGAGAAGGCCACATGATCGGTCGGGCTAATGGAATCGAGAAGCCAATGTAGCATGGACTGGCCGAGGTCTTCAGAATACGGTCCTAGCTTGGTACCCTCCAGGCTGAGAGCCCTCATGCTGCGCGGCGTTGTCAGCTTGTTGAAGGTTTCCGTACCCCGCTCTCCGAACATACTGAAAGCACGCCGGCCCCAGGGTATCGGCAGTACGCCCCATGACTGGACCGCTTCGCGCCCATACCCACGCGAGAACATACGCAGCGGTTCGTCGGTAGCGATTCGGATAAGCTGCCCGAAGGAACCCAAGGCATAGCGCTTCCAAAGCCTTATCAACAGGTCGAGGTTGAGGACTGCACCTTGCCTACCGAAGGCGACCCCCATCCTAGAAGCAGTGTCAAGAGCAGGTACGAGTCCTGTGCTCTTCTTCTTCATTCCCGGCCTTGGGAGAACCTTGCCCTCCTTGTATACCAATCCCGGTAAGGTCATGCCCTTGCCAGACATGGCAACGTAGACGTGTTCGAGCGGTATCTCTGGACGCCAGTATTGCAGCCGTTGGTAGGGATGGAGCGGAACCGCTACTTCGCCGCCCTCGTCTATCTGTTTGATAAGAGATCGCAGACCGTGGATCTTCTCGTCTAACGTCACCTCATCGGTGGCGCCCCTCAAGAAACGAATCTGCTCCCCAGGTCTGCCGACCGAATACACATCGGTCAGGTCGATGAAGGGCTGGTAGTCCACAGTCTCAACAAAGGGTAGCTTGACTTCGGCCTCAAGCTCGTTCAGACGCTTGAGTAAGTCGTCTGACTGCTTGGACAATGCTGCCCTGTTGGCACGCATAGCCTCTAGCGTGTCCAGAAACTCCTGGTAGAACTCACCTTCGAGAGCATCCCTGCGAGACTCAAGGCCCAAGAAGTCACGAGCCATCTCGTCCTGGTCCCTGGTGGCTATCCTAGCGGCTGAGTTACCCGGCCCCAGTGGAGAATCCTCCGGTTGCACATAGAGCTTCCATTGTGGCTTGTAGTAGTCGTCGGAGAGCCACTTGTATAGATCATCGGAAGTGAAGCGCATATCCGCATTGAGCATCGCACGGAATGGACTCCCAGGATCCGTCAATGCCATCTCTTCGATGGAATGGGCCACATCGTCGGCGCTGCGGCCCTCCTTCCTCCACATACCACGCATCAACGCACTCTTCTCGGACAGACTGAGCGACTGATCCCAGTCGGGGGAGTAGCGCAGACCGCCATTCTTTAGGATGAAGTCACGAACCCGCGCATAGAGGTGTCCGGTGGCGTCGGTATCCGCTAGGTCTTTAGCGATGGCCCGTAGAGCCTTCTCGCCCACCATGTCGTCAAGCTCTTGGAGTTTAGCCTCAAGATCCCTGACGATGTTATCGGTGGAACTCCAGCGACCTTGAACCATCCTGTGTGCTTCTCGCACCATGTCGATGTTCTCTGGCTCGTTGAGAACCTGCTTTATCTGGTTCTGTAGCTCCTGACGCTGGCCCAGCCAATACCTGCGTTCCTCCTGTCGGGCAAGCTCGTCTGTCAGACGCTTCTTGCGCACCTTCAGATCTATCTTGGAAAGTTCCTTGCCGGCCTCTGGACCGAACGGTTCTGGTGCCCACAGTTGCGCATTGGCCTTCTGCCACTCTAGCTGGGAGAAGTCGTTCTTCCAGCCGTGCGCCTTGTAGCGCTGGAGAGCACGAGCATAGTCCTCTGGGTTGGCCTCTGCTATGTCGTCCCACCACTTCTGGTAGATTCCAGCCCTGTGCCAAGGATCGGTGGCTTTCAGCAACCGGCTGGCGTACTGGTCGATCTCATCGAAGGGACGCATCCAGGCTTGACCCAGACGCACCGCATCGGTCAACACTTCCTGATCGGCCAGCCCAAGACCCCGTGTGTTGGCCGGCATGACGTTCAGGATACGCTGGAAGAAGCGGAAGTTATCTTTGAACATATCCGACTGCATGACCAGCAGGTTCAGACGATTCTTGATACCCAGACTGGTCGGAGAGATGGAGCCACCCTCTAGGAGATAGTCGGCAAACTTCTGATTGACCGCTGCCCGTGTGGTAGCGTTCTCGGCTAAGTCGGTTACGACATGGGGCTCCCAGATGTCAGTGAGCAGCGCGATCCTGAACGGGCTGGTTTCTTTGGCTACCAAGTCACCGATCTCTTGGAAATGCCCAGCCTTGCGTACCGTATGAGATATGACCTTATCGACCTTGAGGGCTTTACCCCCAGCCCTTATGCCAGCACCAAGGCCAAGATCCCACGCAGACCACCAGACAATATCGGCGGCGAACATTGTGAGCGGATACTCAGCCGGATCGACCCCTAGCTCTTCCTCTAGGAAGCCGGATACGAACGGACGCCGGTGGTTGAACTGCTTCGTGGCTTGGTCCCAAGCCCAGTCCCATCTGCCCTTCTGTTGAGCCTCGTAGAACTGAGCCCTCTCTTCATCATCCATCCCGGCAATATCTACCCGGTAAGTGCCGGCAAACTGCTCGGTCGGTCCAGGCGCATACAACCCGTACTTATAGAGGTACAGAGCGAACCACCCCAAGCGGTCCTTCCAGGCATCGTACCAGTCAACCGCTCGTAGTATCTTGCTCGGAGCATGGATCGTCGCGTTTATAGCATGACCGGCGAACTCCGAGATGGCGATAGCTGGACCGGCGGCAGCGTAGGCTATGCTGGCTATGTAGGGAGAATCTTTGGCTACGGCTGAAACTGCTCTGTCTAGGTCGGCCCACTCTGCTACCTTGGCTATCTGCGAGAAGACAGGATCGGCAACGTTATCAATCGTCCAGCCGCCGACCTTGAGGAAGTGCCCAAGGGTCTGAGCCATCTGGTCGTCCATGATCGCCAGCCCAAGGGGCAGTATCGTGCGGTCATCCCCCTGCATCCTGTTGTAGGCAGTCTTGGCTATGATCCCGATACCGGATGCGCCCAGCCAACCACCGGCTAGGCTGGTGTCTGGGGCGGCTACTGTGTTGTTGTATTCAGCCTCAAGCTCTTCAGCCGCACGACGTATCTTGAAGTCAAGAATCATGTCCCAGTAGATGCTTGGGAAGCGGTAGTTGAGCGGCGAGTCCCCGTAGATGATCTCCGGCGGCATATTCGCCAGATCCTCTTTACCCCATCCTCCCCACTTCTTCTCAGGGTCGAGCGCTCTCTGCAAGATGAGATGCTCTGGGATCTGTTGCATACCTACCGGAAGCTGTAGATAGCCGCCGCCGGCGTACACGCCAGCACCTTCGATAGGAACGGGGGCGCGAGTCAACCGCTCCTTCTCTTTGGTGCCGATGAACAGCGTGTCGAACATCCCCCAGACTCCCTGAGCGATCTTCTGCGTAAGGAAGCTCGGCTCATCGACCGGAGGAAGGCCACGGAAAGCCATATGACCAGAGGATGAAATGTTGCCCAGCATATCGTCCAGTACGTCACGCTGGGCCGGTACTCTCCCCAGGTCTAGCGGAACAATGGGCGGAGGACTTACCCCGAACCACTTGAGGAAGGTGTCGTTGGCACGCCGCACGTTACGAGAATACTGATCGGCGCCGCCCACACGATTGATGGACTCCACAATGGCTACTATAGGATCGGAGCGACGAAGCGCTTGGGTAGCCTTGCGCCGTTGTGTTGCCTGCGGATCCTCGTCACCCGCACGGTCGAGATCGCTTATGCGATCATAGAGAACACGCTCACGATCCTCTTCCCATCGCGGGCGAGAAGTCGCGCCACCTCCCGCTGCCATAACCATTTACTCTTCTCCTAGCTCCGTGGTGTCGTACTCGCCAGCCGGAGGCTCTGGCGGCATCTCACCTTGGAAGTAGCCCGGTCCAGGCATCCTGCCCTGGTTGAGCACGGCCATTGCCAGCCCACGCACCGATGGATCAATGCCGGGGATAGCGAGGATCGCTCTGGCCGTCCTCATGTCTGGCGGTAGATCCGGCATACCAGTCTGCGACGGAGCCGTGCTTTCTGGGGGAAGCACCCCCACTATGTTGCGTGGCGGACCCTGTTCGATATTCGGTTCTGGGATCTGCTCTTCAGCCGGCGCCGGCTGGGTCTGTGGTTGCATCTCCTCGGCTTCCACATCGACAGCGGCAAGTTCTTCTGTCTCGGCCACCTCACCGTATGCCGGCTCTCTCGGAGCCGTTGGGTTCTGCGGTGGATACTGCGTCTGGTCTGGCATCGTCAACTCCCTTCAGGCGGAGGAACCTGAAACGTGGACCGCGCCATCCTCCACCTCTGCAACTGATGAAGCAGGCGTCGAGAGAAGAGACTCGGACGGACGATCTGATCCATAGGAAGCGCTTCCGGCCTTGGCTCAATGACGCCACGCAGGTAGGTGAACAGCCTCTCGGCCAACTCCTCCTTCGGTATACCCATCCGATCCATGACTTCTTTCATGGCCGGAGTGTCATCGACCCAGTTTATCGTGGCCTGCACTAGGTCTGGATCGGCGCGCACCCAGCGGTCGAACTCCTCCTGCGCCCGCACGTTTATACCAGTGAGTACGTCCGGTGTCTGCAACGGTTGATTCCACCTCTGCGGCTCGGCATAGGCGGAAGACTGCATATTGGGTACCGCTGACGTTGGCACTCCAGCCGTAGGTGTTTCAATGCTCTCTCCGACCGCAGCCGCCATCTGATCTCCCGGCGTCTGTCGCGGGGCTCCTCCGGTGGCTGAAGGAGGTTGGGCCACATTGCGGGCTTCCTGAATCTGGCGATCCGCCAAGCGGAGCCGACCAATCGGGCCGGCGTCAAGATCCCTGGTCTTTCTGTTGTACGGCATCAGACACCTTCCTCGGCTGGCTGTTCTTTAGGTGGAGTGACATTCACAAGCGGCTCTTCCGGCATACGACCCTTGAGTGGATGCAGCACTAGCCGCTTCTGAGCACCATAAGGAGTCTGAGAGATGACGGCTGAACCGTCGTTAGGATCGGTGAGCCACACGTCGATAGCGCTATCTGTGTAGCCGACGCTGACTATATCCCCGCCCAGGTAGATGTCACCCTTGATCTTTCTAAGACCTCTGAAGACCTGTTTGGCTTCTGCTAGAGTGACCCGCCCACGAGGAGTGGTTCGCGCGGTCTGTTCCCTAGATCCGCCGGGGGTAGGAGAACCACCTCCCGGTGCCCCTTCCGGGCTTGGTCCCCCCGCCCCGCCGGCGGGTCTAGGTTGAGCCGGTCCCCTCGGAGGCGTGCCCCCTCGGGTTCGCGGCTCGGCGGGAGCCGATGGAGAAGTCGCGCGTCCTCCACCACCAGCCTCCTCCTCTACTGTACCAGCAGGCGCGGACGAAGCCTGCGCCGCCATCTGCGCGGCCATCATCTGCGCTTGAAGCTCCATCTGCTTCTGCATGATGAGTCCTTGCGCATTGGCAGCGTTCTCGGCTTCTTCCATCGTTTCCTTGCGGATCTGAGCCACGATGGCTTCGGCGTCAACACCAGGAAGATTCTGCCTGATGAACTCTGCCGAGAGCACACGAGCTTCCTTGAGTTGCAGCATCTCAATGGTCTGCCGGTAGCGGTCCATTCCGGCTGGCATGAAGACCAGAGTGTTGCCGTGGTCCCCGGCGATGTCCACCTTGGGTACGAACGACACCGGCTCGGTCGGCTTCACTGGAAGAGCCGACACGTGCAGTCCTCCGCTCACGATCTGGAGGGTGATCTCGTCAGACGGGAAGAACTTCTCGTACATGATGAGGGCCATGCTGTTTACACGTTGATAGTGGACGGCGGAGATCATGTGCTTGAGCGCAGCCCTGGCGGCTACTGGTCCCTGCGCTGCCTGGAACGCTTTGCCAGACACGTAGCTTGAGTCAAGCTCACTGGATTGCACCAACGGCCAACCAGCCACCAGACGACCGAACCGCTCTAGGTTGGAGAGGTTGGTCTGTATCTCGGGAAGCTGGAGCCCAGCGTGCATAAGTTCGACCTTGGCGTCCTTCTGATGTACCTGCATAGCCTCGAACGCGCCGGCTGAGATGTCGGTGATCGGCTTGTCGGCAAAGAACACGATCTCATCGTACACACGCTGGAAGGTGGCATCGTAGCTCATGCTTATCAACTCTGAGATCAACTGCGAGAGATGGATAAGCTGGTGGGCGTCAGATCTGCCCCACACATTGTTTATCCCGGCAACGTTGGGGATGACCGTGCCTGGGACAAAGCCAAGATCGTGCTGGACATACGGAAGCCCTTCTACCCACTTGTCATCCACCAGGAAGAATCGGTACTTGCGATCCATCCAGTGTGTGACGTTGACCTCCTGCGGGTAGGTCATGCGGCCAGCGACCAGCCGGCCCATCTTCTCAATGAGCGGGCGGACCTCGGGATAGTCCTCAAGCAGTTCTTCGGTGTCGTATTCCATGTCGAAGGCCAGGTGGTGTAGGTCTGGACTGAACGGAAGCCGGCGGGCG
>Ga0209536_100010453_pt1 | contig 13697 bp, 11 predicted proteins | sample DeeMarSeWOR28_12_FD_187461 | JGI IMG/M metagenome (GOLD analysis project Ga0209536, IMG submission 187461) | Marine sediment microbial communities from White Oak River estuary, North Carolina - WOR-2-8_12 (SPAdes) (version 2) | ecosystem: Environmental > Aquatic > Marine > Intertidal zone >...
TCGTTCTGGCTGGACATTATAAGATACAAAATCAAAAGGAGGTTTATCGATTATGACGAGCAAAGGAAGGGTCAAGGTTGGTATTATCGGTTCGCAGTTCGAAGGGGATATTCACGCTGCGTCAATAGGGATGATTCCAGATGCGGCGGAAGTTGTCGCTGTTGCTTCGCCGACGCCGGGCAATGCGCAAAAGCTTGCCGACAGGTACGGCATCGAACGGGTCTTCACGGACTATAAGAAGATGCTTGTCGAAAAAGACATCGAGATGGTGACGATAACAGCACCGAATTATCTTCATGCTCAGATGACAGTCGATATCGCCGAAGCCGGCAAGCATGTGGTCTGTGAAAAGCCACTTTGTATGACGCTGGAAGAGGCCGATTTGATGATCGAAACATGTAAGAAAAAGGGTGTGTTGTTAATGTATGCTGAGGAATTGTTTTTTACGCCGAAATACGTAAAGGCTAAAGAGATGGCCGACCAGGGTGCGTTCGGCAAAGTTTACCTTGTGAAACAAGCGGAAAAACATTTCGGACCGCACGCGCCGTGGTTCTGGGACGTGGACAAGTCGGGCGGCGGCGTTTTCATGGATATGGGATGTCACGGCATTGCTTTCTGTTACTGGTTTCTTGGAAGGCCCAAAATTAAGAACGTCTTCTGCCAGATGGGAATTTACACCCACGCGGACAAGACCAAAGGCGAGGATAACTCGATCTGCATTATCGAGTTCGAGAACGATGCCGTCGGGCTCATCGAAGATAGCTGGGCCCGCCGAGGTGGAATGGAGGATAGGATAGAGGTTTACGGAGACGGTGGTGTAACCTATGCCGATCTGCATATGGGTAATGCTCTACCGACTTACAGCGAGACCGGTTATGGCTACGCCGTCGAGAAGGCGCCCTCGACAAAGGGTTGGACATGGCCGGTGTTCGAGGAACTGTGGAATTACGGTTTTCCACAGGAGATGAGACATTTCGCTATGTGCGTTCGAGGAAAGGAAGAGCCTCAGGCCACTGGTGAGGACGGCCGAGTCGTGCAGGAAGTTCTCTACGCAGGATATCACTCGGCTCGTATTGGACAGAAAGTGGAACTTCCTTATAGGCCTAAAGATGTACGAGTGCCGATAGATTTATGGCTAAAGGGTGAACCGAAAGGATAAAGCTCATGGCACAAATCCATGTAGAGGTTCTATCCGAGAAGGAAATCGAGACGATTCACTCCGGCACGATTCAGATCCTTCGCGATACCGGTGTGATGGTGCATCACGATGAAGCTCTGGAATTGCTCAGACAGGCCGGCGCCGAAGTGCAGCAAGATAAGAAGATCGCCCGGTTGCCCGAAGGGCTTATTATGGAATGCATTGAACAGGCGGGAAAAAAGTATATTCTCTACGGTAGAAATCCCGAGTTGACGGCAAGGTTTGGTTATGGCGATTTTGTGCTGATGAGCAGCCCCGGACAGTATAGCTGGATCGATACTTGCGGCGGCCAGCGTCGCCCTGCCACTATTGGTGATACGAACGAAGCGATTAGACTCGGTGATTCCCTTAGTAATATCACAATCGTTGGTTCAATGGCACAGCCCAAAGAGATATCAGAGTCATACCGCGATGTTTATCTTACCGGTGAGCTTGTCAAGGGTACCGGCAAGCCAACCCGATGCTGGATTAAGAATGAAAAGACAGCTAAATACGTTCTTGAAATATATCGTGCGGTCGCCGGTAGCGCCGAGGCTCTTAGGGACAAGCCGATGGTCGAGGCGTTTCTGGAACCGATAAGCCCGCTGCGTCTGCCGAAGGACGGGCTGGACATCGTGCGTGAATTTGCCCGTGCCGGACAGCCGGTTAGTGTCGGCCCGATGGCGATGACAAGCGGTACCGCGCCGGCAACATTAGCGGCAACGCTTGCGTTGGAAAACGCCGAGATTCTTGCCGGCGTGGTTGTCACACAGCTATTTGCTCCGGGCACGCCGATTACGTACGGCGGCATTCCACATATCATGGATCCGCGAACGAGCATCTGTTCGTTCGGATCGCCCGAGCAGGGCCTGATGGCGGTGTCTATGGTTCAAATGGCGAAATACTATGGTTTTCCTGTGTATGTAAACGTATGTCTGACGGATGCGAAAGTCCCGGATGCTCAGGCAGGAGTGGAGAAAGGCACAAGCCTGCTTTTGGCGGCCCTTGCCGGAGCAGATACTTTCGGTCATTGCGGAATCTGCGGAACGGATCACGCCGGCTCGTTGGTGTGGCTCGCTCTCGATAACGAGATTATGGAATATGTTAAACGGATTGCTCGCGGCTTCGAAGTTGACGCCGGGAAGGTGGCGGCTGATGTTGTAAACAAAGTCGGCCCTGGCGGCAATTTCCTGGCCGAAGAGCATACGGTAGAACATTTCCGTAAGGAACTATGGCTGGCTGGGCCGGCATGGACCAGAGAGAGCTGGGACAGTTGGGCAGACAGCGGTAAATTATCGATGGCCAACCGCCTTAGAGAACAAATAAAGCAGATTCTAAGCAACCATGAGCCGAAACCGCTGGAAGAGGGATTGATAAAGGAAGTAGATTCAATTGTCAAAGCAGCCAAGCGAGAGCTTGGATCAGAATTCAAGGGATAAACTATGACGGGCAGACTATACAAGCTAATGATTGTGAGCGTTCTTTTGTGGTGTGTGGTTTTTTCTGGTTGCCTTATGCCGGGCGACGCCGGGCAGGCAAAACTGAATGAGCAGATCAAGATCGGCACATGGCGTGTATTGGCCGATGTGCCTGTCGGCCGGTTTGGCGGAGCGGCCGCCGTAGTGGACGGCAAGCTGCATCTGTTTGGCGGAGTGAATATGAATCCGCACACGCCCGAGGGTCAGGACAAAGCACAGGCGGTAAAGCTGCATCATGTGTACCACCCGGCGGAAGATGCCTGGTGGGAAGCTGCCCCGATGCCCGACAAAAAAGGCTGGCCCGCGATTGCCGTATATAAGAACAAAATCTACATCTTCGGCGGAGATAACGAAGCGATCGACAGGAGCATGACAACCGAGTCGTGGGTTTACGATCCGAAAACTGACACATACGATTCGATTGCTCCTTTGCCTCATCCGCGCTCGTATTGCTATGGCGTGACGGTAGGGGATTACATTTATATTTTCGGGGCACGGACGCTGCGTTCGGACGGCCGGGCCGACCGGAGCACGTTTCGATACGACCCGCGAAACGATACGTACGAGCGAACTGCCGATCTTCCTGAAGGTGCACGCTTCATCGTGCACGGCAGCAACAACAACTGCATTTACGCCGTGCATGGTGAGACGGACCTCGAGACCTATGCCGACGGAGTCCTTAAATATGATGTAACTGCTGATAAGTGGACCAAGCTTTATGTGCCGCGGATCGAGCAGCGAAAATGGTACCTTAGTCAGCACTCGACTCACGCTGCAATCGGCTCGAAACTATTCATTCTGGGCGGATGGAGCGCCGTGACGAGCTCGCGAAGCAATCGCGCGACGTATTTTGACATGGCGACAGAAACTTTTGGCGAGGTTGAACCTATGCCGAACGGTCGATGCTGCGGCGCCGCCGGCGTCATCAACAACCGGCTTTACGTTGCCGGCGGGTTCTGGATATGGGTCGATGATGTCTGCGAGTGTACAGAGACGTGGGGATTTCCTTTTGAGAAGGAGTAGATGAGTAATATGCCTAAAAAGTTTGGTTTGATTTTTTTGTTTATATTTACTGCTGTAACAATTGTCGCCGGTAAAACCTTATGCGTCGAGACTTTCTCATCGATTTTGCCGTTAACTGTTGCCTCAACACTGTCCGACGGTCTGATTGCCACGCCGGAGCCGGATTGGCCTCAATGGCGGGGGCCGCGACGTGATGGCATTTCGGATGAGAATGATTTGTTGCAAAGCTGGCCTGAAGGCGGGCCGAAGCTCCTATGGAAGATCGACAGCTTGGGCAAAGGATGGTCGTGCCCGATCATTGTTGGACAGCGTATTTACATTACGGGCGATGTCGGCACAGATTTGGTCATATTCGCTCTAAATCTAAAAGGAGAAATTCAGTGGAAGGTAAAGAACAGCCAGTACTGGAAGAATCCCTATCCCGGTGCACGTGCATGCTGCGTTTTTTCCGAAGGTAGACTATATCATATGAATGCGCATGGATATGTTATATGTCTGGATGCAGCTTCGGGCGAGGAATTCTGGGTTGTTAATATCCTGGAGCGGTTTGATGCTAAAAACATTACATGGGCGTTAAGCGAGTGTATGCTTGTCGATGGCCGGAATTTAATTGTTACACCCGGTGGAAAAAAGGCCCTTATGGCGGCACTCGATAAACTGGATGGCCAGACAGTATGGACCACTGAGCCGCTCGGCAATGACAAGACATCGCACAGTTCACCTATTCTATTTCGACACGCCGGACGCCGGCTGATTGCCAACTGCTCATCGGCGCATGGTTTCGGTGTCGATGCCGATACCGGCAAGCTTCTCTGGGCAGTCCCGTTGAAAAATCCCCATGGAGTAAATACAAGCACGCCGGTTTATGGTTCCGGCATCGTTTACTACGTGACGCCCTATGCTGAGATGGGCAGGGCTTACCGCCTGGTTACGGATGGACAAACTTTAACCGCCGAGCACATCTGGACGTCCGAGCTCGATACGGTTACGGGCGGAGCTGTGCTAGTGGACGGTACTCTTTTTTCGGCAAAATACCGAGAGCCGAAATGGTGGTTCGGAACCGACTGGCAAACAGGCAAGGCAAAGTACGAGCTTAAAGACTTCACAACCGGAGCGGCAATTTACGCAGACGGCAGGCTTTATTGCCTTGACGAGAAAGGTTTTGCTGGCTTGCTTAAACCGGGCCCGACTTCTCTTGAGATTGTCGGACGTTTTGCTCTGGTAACTGAGAAAGTTCGTGATGCCTGGGCACATCCGGTCCTGCACGACGGCCGACTTTACCTGCGCTATCACGATACGCTATTCTGTTACGATGTTAAGAAACGCTGATGAAAAGTGAGCGACTCAAAAAACTTGATATTCATGTTATTCCCGCATAGGATTCGATATATATATAACGGGCAATTTTTAATGTCTTATGTTAGGGGACAGGCCATGAAGCAGTGGGCGTATATTGTTTTTATATCGGTTATCACCGTAATATGTATTTGTTTCATTGTCCTGAATATGAGATCTGTCAGAAGAGTGACGTCTGTCACAATTGAACTTGCCGATCTCGAAGAACAAATCAGAAAGGCAAATTTAGAGAGGGACCTGGCAAATCAGAAAGTTCGCCGGCTCGAAGCGGAGATTTCCACTCTCCTCGAACAGCGAAAAGCGGAACTGCGGGACATTGAAAATCTGCGTGAATCGCTGAAGCAGAAAAAAATCACCGAGGTAAAACAGCAGACCAAAGAGCAAATGGCCGTCGAACAGCCCCTGGTGCCGCTTCCGAAGGAACAACAGCAGAACGCCGAAGACGTCGAAGAAAAAGTTGTCAAATATGATGCTGATATGCTGAGGGAGATGATTACGTCGTCCGGTGGTCTTGAAGGAGCTATTCGTCAGATTGTTACCTCTGAAGGGATCGATTCGACGCTGCAGCAGCATGATGGAAACTCGGCCCATTGGGTTGCCGCTGCATCTCTTGCACGGGAACCGGAGGCGAAGCTGGTGTATCTTGAAGAGGCCGCCGCTTTGTATCCGGATTCTTCGATGGCGATTTCATCGTTGATTAACGCCCAAATAGCATACGATCATATCGACGAGTCAACTATAGCTTATATCGACCAGATGAAAAAAATCGACCCGACGAATGCTCTGGCCGATTGTTATGCCGCCTATGTCCAGTTTAACAATGGTGATATCGAAGCGGCGCTTCAATCTCTGTCGCAGGCAAGTGTAAAGGACAGATTTGCCGATGAGAGCATAGACTTATTGATGGCTCGGAATGATTATTTTCTTAACGAAGGTTGCACGGAATCGGTCGCACTCGGACTTTCGGCGTTCGATTTGCCCCTGTCGCATATGGGCATGCTCAGAGAGCTAAGCGAATATGCCATGGTACAGGCCGATACGCTTTACGGAACTGCTCGATACGAAGATGCCCTGCAGGTTGTAACGAACGTCTCAAAGCTCGGTGGGACTCTCTCTTCATCCGGCCGGTTTATTATTAGCGACCGTGTCGGTATGGCTTTACAGATATCAGCTCTCGAAAGGGCAAAACAGTTATACGAGGCTTTGGGTGACATTACAAAATCCGCGGAAATTGATTCACAATTGCAGGCCGTTCAGAAGCGGTCCGAGACAGTTGATGTTATGGTTCAGGCTTTTGGCGGTGTTTTGCAAAATATGGACGACCAGGGCCTTGCCGATTATGTCAATGGTGTCATTCTGAACGGTGAATTTACGACTTTGCAGAATATACCCGAGATAGCAGCGGCTTTGGAACTGGCACGCTTACAACGAGAGGCAGAATCCTCTGAAACGAATATACCTTAAAGCTTTAAACTTAAAAATAAAACTTAAAGTTTCCTGGTATCATTTCTTCAGACCGGAGCTTGAACATGAAACGCTTTTTTACGATTAAACTTGCTGTTGTTGCTTTTGTAACCTCCGGCGTGTTCGGTTTACATTCCTATGGTCGAGACCTCGACCTTCGGACAGAATATGACGGTACAAATTATAATGTGAAGATCGTGCTGGATGGTGAAGATTTTCTGAATTCACCGCCGGAAGGTCTCTGGTCGATTGCCACAGAGTGGAAAAATAGCTGGCCTGCCGGCTGGATTCATGCCGGGTCGACGGAAATAGAGCACATCGGAGACTGGACGATTCTGCGAGGTAAACTTGAAACTCCGGCAGGCAACTGGCGGCTCTCTGATTCGTATCATCCCAAGGGCAAAGTTATAAAGTGTATCAGGCGATTTGTCTGGGAAGGAACTGCACCGACAAAATTCGTGACATTGTCGGTTCGTTTTCTGTGCCCGGGTAGTGGTTCAAGTGCTGTACTTCCCGGCATTATCTACCATGGTAATCCATCCGGCGTAAAGAGCGGAAGAGTTCCGGTTTACTCAGGCGAGCCCGGCCAGGAAGCAATCTATGAGGAGCACCGTTTTCCGATGCCGTATGCAAGCTTGGAATGGTCGGTGAAAGACAGCATGCAAGGCGCAGCTTTACATTCGCTACCCTCGCCTGTTCAATTCGGTAACAGACTCGATCAATGGTGGTCGCTGGGACTAATAGCTAAAGAGCAGGGCACCGAGTTGGTTCTTCTGTCCGGCCCATGTGCTTCGAATGGAAAAAGAAGCGTAATTAAGGCCCTTCAGCGAGGTTTTGTCGCGTACGATAACGCTTACATCAATGTCCCGCCGGGCGCGATTATCGAAAAGACATTTTACCTGGAAGCGTATAAAGTTCCTGACAAAGGTTCTGGTTTTCAACGACCGACACGGACATCTTTAGAGATTTTCAATCCCTATTCGCTTGAAGGGATGCCTACTTTCAGTGAAATAATCAAAGACAAATACAGCTTCTCGAAAACGCGCTGGTATCAGGATGGTGAGATAGCAGGTTTTAAGAAATATCCCGACCGGGATTTTTTCGTATTCGGCTGGTGTGGGCAAACAGCCGCTCCGGGCTATGCGTTACAGGTTCTGGCTGAGGACCTGAATGATCCGAACGCCCTGAAGATGGCTACTAAATCTCTCGACTTTCTTTCGACAGCGGAATTCTACGACGAGGGTTTTTACACATGGTACAATTATAAAGAACGAAAATGGCTCATGAGGGGACGTCCTGAATTACTTTCCCAGGGCCAGGCCATGCTGAACTTTGCCAATGCAATTCGTACCGGCAGGGCAAAAAATTTGGATGTTTCAGGCTGGGAAAAATTTCTGCGGCAAGCGTGTGATTTTCACGCGGAAAGAATATTGAAGGACGATTGGAAGCCGCTGTCCACGAATCAGGCCTTTTTTATTGCTCCGCTGTGTAGTGCTTATAAACTTTTCGACACAGAGAAGTATCGCCGGGCTGCAGTAAAAGCGGGCGAAGTTTACGCTTCGAGGCATCTGAGTATGGATGAACCGTACTGGGGAGGTACTCTGGACGCCAGTTGCGAAGACAAGGAGGGCGCTTTTGCCGCCCTTCAGGGATTCATGGCGCTTTATGAGTTGAACCATGGGCCTAAATATCTCAAATGGGCCGAGCACGCCTGCGATGTTGTACTAACTTACATGGTTGTTTGGGATATTGATTTTCCCGCCGGCCGGCTTCGAGACCATGATTTCAAGACCCGGGGCTGGACGGCCGTCTCAGTGCAAAACCAGCACATCGATGTCTTCGGTGTTATGATTGCGCCTGATATTTATCGATTAGGAAAGTACTTGAATTCCGGTGAGTTGAAAAAGATCGCAATCCTGATGTATCGCAGTTGTGGTCAGCTTATCGATCCCTACGGCAGCCAGGGCGAGCAGCCATACCATACCAATTACGGCCAGCACTCAAAGTATACTCAGCGTCTGAAGTCGAACGACCTGACAGGCCTGCGCGGAAATTACTTCGAAGATTGGACGGTGTTCTGGATTACTGCGCATTTCTTAAACGCCGCCGCTCAATTCAAAGAGCTCGGCCTGGAGCTTTCGGATTGATCAGGTTGCGGTATGTGCGTTATTCACCTGCATGATAAAGGTCGGATAGAAGAATTTTTGCGAAAGAACGTATATCTCCATATTTACAGTATTGGAGATTTGGACGGTTTTTTCTGGCCGGATACGGCGTGGTATGGCTGGGAAAAGAAAGGAGAAATTCAGGCGATTGCTTTGTTGTATACCGGTTCTGCCGATCTTACTTTGTTGGCACTCTCTGAGCAGCAGGACATCATGTGGGAATTGGTCCGGTCGATAATTCATATCCTGCCGGAACGGTTCTATGCTCATTTAAGCCCAGCAGTTGCAGAGGCTGTCGAAGGGCAATGTAAAATCAGACACCACGGCAAGCATTATAAAATGGGATTGATAAATAAATCGCTGCTGTATGATATTGACTGCTCGCAGGTCGTCCGTCTGATAGAAAACGACCAGGATGAGATGCTTGTTCTTTACCAAGAAGGCTATCGGAACAACTGGTTCAATCCGAGAATGTTGCAGACGAAGCAATACTTTGGCCTGCGGCTAAAGAATCGCCTTGTTAGTGTTGCAGGAGTTCACATTTATTCCGAACAGTATAAGGTAGCGGCATTGGGGAACATCGTCACGCATCCGGACTATCGGGGCGAAGGTTTCGGAAGAGCCGTTACAGCAAGATTATGCCAATCGCTGTTCGAGCATGTTGACCACATCGGCTTGAATGTAAAATCGAACAATGCCGCTGCAATTGCCCTGTATGAAAAATTGGGTTTTGAAATTGTCGGCTCATACTACGAATTAATGGTCTTAACCCACCCTTGATTGATAGTTGTTATGCTTGCTTTGAATATTTTTCTGATTTCTTACAAAAAGCCCGACTTTGGATTATCTTTAAGGTCGGATTTTGTGTTTTGTCAATTTCCCTGTCATGTTTGGTGCGTTAACGTCTTTGATTTGCTATAAGCTCAACGAATTGCCGGGCTTGTAATTGAGCGAGGCTGTCGACGATTATATCTGCTTTGTGAAGGTCCGCCCGGCTTCTCGTTGTCATTACAGCCACGACCGGCATGCCTGCGGCCTTTCCTGCCTCTACTCCCTGAACTGCATCCTCGACGACTACACATTGATCGGCGCCGAGTGAGAGTTTCTCTGCTGCCTTGAGAAACGTATCCGGTGCTGGTTTGCCGTTGGTTACATCCTGTCCGGTAACGTAAGCGTCGAAATAATCCTGTAAACCCGTACGTGCTAAAACAAGCTCAAGATTGGCCCGCGGAGCCGATGAGCCGACGGCCAGAAGAAAATCTTCTTTCTTTAAATCGCAAAGCAGCGATTTTGCCCCTTCTGCCGGGATAAGTTTCTCGGCGATAATCTGGCGATATCGCTGCTCTTTCCAGTCGGATAGCCGGTTTACTTCGTCTAAAGCGGCTTCTCGACCGAGAAGCATTGGAATTATCATGTAATTTTGCATACCAAAGGTGCTGTAAAAAAACTCGTCCGTCATGGAAAATCCTTCTTTTTCGGCCAAATCGTACCATGATTGCTTGTGAGCCCAGCCGGTATCGACTAAAACGCCGTCAAGATCGAAAATTACACCCGTTCGATGGTCAGATTCTGTCATTTTCTATAAAATCCTCAATATTAGACATTAGCATGGTGTGGAATATGGTGGTAAAGCAATTTGAAATTTCAATTCCGGTTGATGATTTTAGGCTTTTAACGACAAATTAGCAATAATAAACCGAAAATTCGACAACAGATTCCCATTTTATCATCATTATCCTGTAAATATTTTTATTATAAAACCTTTTTTTTAGCCTAAGAAGGCCGATATAGAAAAAATATTTAAATTTTTCCATTTTTATTATCAACATTTACCCATCGAGAAACGCTGCTAATTATGAGTAAGAAAATATGTGAAGAATTTTTGCGCTAATAGCGAGATTTTGCTTTTAGTGCGTTGTTTTCAGGGATTATAGGTGCGGTGGCGCCGGAGGCACGTGGAAGTTAATTTCCGTGCCTTCGGCGGCCTAATATAAAGGAGTAGTTCTTGTGCACAGGCATCATGAAGTTTTTATTCAGGGAATTGAGCAGGAGAAAAGAATCGAATTAACCTTTTACAGCAGGAAACAAAAACGTGAAGTAGTAAGTTTTTGTGCTCCGTTGCATTACAGCGAGGGCTCGGCCAGCCTTGCTAAAGATCAGGGAAATGGGCTGGAATGTTATTATCTATGGGATTTCGGGGCTAAAAAAAATAGTAATTTCCTGGCTCTATCGCCGTCGGAAATAATACGCATGAAACTGACAGATGAAGTTTTTCATGTCCAGGAGTTCTATAATCCAGGCGAACAGATACGAATCCCAAACGCTTAAAGCCGGATAGTCCCGTCACTGGTAAGGTAATTTCAGTTTGAAGTTTAAACTATTCAGTGTAGATTTGTTTTAGGCCTTCCACGAGTCTTCCTATGCCTTCAGCGGCTGTGTCTTGATGAAGGGCGCCGTAGGCGACACGTAAATAGCATTTATCTTGCATACCGAAAGTCATGCCGGGGATGACGGCGACTTTGTACCGTTCGATTAGCTGCCGAACGAGGTCCATGGGATCAGAGTTTTTGTGCACTCGCAGCAGAAAATAAAAAGCACCATTGGCAGGAGGAACGGTGACCAGGTCGGAAATGTTGTTAAATTCATCCATGCATATCCTGCGGATATCGGTGGTCATTTCCAGTTTGTCCCGGCAGTACGACCGGCCGACTTTCATCGCTCCGACCGCCGACCACTGCGAGACTACCGGTGGACATATTAAAATAGTGTCCTGAATCTTGCGTATTGGCATGAAAAGATGTTCCGGTATGACCATCCAGCCGATCCGCCAGCTTGCGAAGCCATATGCTTTCGAGAGGGAAAAAAGCGAGATCGTATGCTCGGCAGCCCCATCAATCGAGCCGGGAGAAAAATGTCGGGCATCATCGTATATAAAGTATTCGTAGGCTTCATCGCTGATGTGATAGATGCCTTTATTGCGGCAGATTTCGTTGATCTGTCGTAAGTCCGATTCGCGATATACCGCGCCGGTCGGATTGTTTGGCGAAATCGTCACGATTGCCCGAGTCCGTTCCGTGATCGCGGCGGCAATTGTCTCCGGCTGTAACTGGTAGTCGTTGTCTGTCGGTACGCAGACGGCTGTACAGTCAGCAATCACTATTGCCATCTCGTGGTTAAAATAGTATGGCAGTTGGATAATTATCTCGTCGCCCGGATCGGTAATCGCGAGAACTGCGTTCATAAAACCCATGTTTGCTCCAGCGGTTACGACGATTCGACTGCCATCCAGGGAGATGTGATTTTCATTTTCAAGTTTCTGCTCAATTGCTTCCAGCAGTTCAGGGATGCCCTGAACGAGTTTGTATTTGTGGTTCTCCGGATCGGCAAGGAATGTCTCAATAGCCTCGATGGCCTGGGGCGGCGGGCCGTAATAGGCAACGCCCTGGCCGAGAGAAATCGTGCCGGGATTGCTGCGAATCAGCTCGCCAACCACCGGGATGATCGGCGACTGCACGGATTGCATCCGGAGACTGTCGTACATCGATTGTAACCTCTGCCGTTAGACTGTGTAGGTCGAAGCTGCTGTCGTTCCGCCCCGGCCGGTCCAGTTCGTATGGAAGAATTCGCCTCGCGGTTTATCTACACGCTCATAAGTATGGGCGCCGAAGTAATCACGTTGTGCCTGCAAAAGATTGGCCGGCAGACGTTCATGGCGATAGCCATCATAGAAGGCCAGGGCGGAACTCATTGCCGGAATGGGAATACCCAGTTTGACTGCGGTTATTACGACGCGACGCCACGATTTTTGTGCTTGTCTTACGGCCTTTTTGAAAAACGGATCGAGCAGAAGGTTCTCCAGCTTGGGCTTCTTGGTGTAGGCTTCTTTTATCTTGCCCAAAAAGACCGAGCGGATGATGCAGCCGCCCCGCCACATCAGGGCGATACCGCCATAGTTCAGGTTCCAGTTGTGTTCTGTCGCTGCGGCACGCATGAGCTGGTAGCCCTGTGCGTAGCTGACGATTTTCGACGCATAGAGGGCTTGTCGCAGGTCGTTTAGGAATTTCTCTTTGTCACCTCTGAACTTGGCTCTCGGACCTTTGAGTGCTTTGGCGGCTTTGACACGTTCTTCTTTAAGCGCTGACAAACAGCGGGCAAAGACGGCCTCGCCTATGAGCGTAAGAGGCTGACCCAGGTTCAGCGCCTCGATAGCGGTCCATTTACCGGTGCCCTTCTGGCCGGCGGTGTCGAGGATAAGGTCGATTACTTCGTTGCCGTCCTCGTCCTTATAGCCGAGGATGTCGCGAGTGATTTCGATAAGATACGAATTAAGCTCGCCTTCGTACCACTCGGCAAAACACTCGTGCATCTCCTGGTTGGTCAGACCGAGACCTTCTTTCATCATCTGGTAGGTCTCGCAGATCATCTGCATGTCGCCGTACTCGATGCCGTTGTGGACCATCTTGACGAAATGGCCGGCTCCGTTCTCGCCGACCCAGTCGCAGCAAGGCTCTCCCTGATCCGTCTTGGCGGCGACCGCCTGGAAGATGGGCTTGAGATGCTCCCACGCCGGAGGGCTGCCCCCCGGCATGATGCTCGGCCCTTTCAGCGCTCCCTCCTCGCCTCCGGAGACGCCCGTTCCGATGTAGAGAAGTCCCTTGCTCTCGAGGTACTCGGTCCTCCGGATGGTGTCCGGGAAGTGGCTGTTGCCCCCGTCGATGATGATGTCGCCTCTGTCCAGATAAGGCATCAGCTGCTCGATGAAGGCGTCCACGGCCGGGCCGGCCTTGACCATCAGCATCGCCTTGCGAGGACGGCTCAGGCTGGCGCAGAACTCCTCGACGGAATGGCAACCGATGATGTTCTTTCCCTGGGCACGACCGTTGATGAAGTCGTCCACCTTGCTGGTGGTCCGGTTGTAGCAGGAAACCGTGAAGCCCTTGCTCTCCATGTTGAGGATCAGGTTTTCCCCCATCACCGCCAAACCGATGACGCCGATATCCGCCTTGGACATACCTCGTCTCCTTATCTCTCTGG
>Ga0209536_100010454_pt1 | contig 13696 bp, 10 predicted proteins | sample DeeMarSeWOR28_12_FD_187461 | JGI IMG/M metagenome (GOLD analysis project Ga0209536, IMG submission 187461) | Marine sediment microbial communities from White Oak River estuary, North Carolina - WOR-2-8_12 (SPAdes) (version 2) | ecosystem: Environmental > Aquatic > Marine > Intertidal zone >...
TCATTTACAATAATCATGTACCATTGATATATGGAGAGTATCGATCCATATTACCATATGCAGGGCTTAATCAGCTACAAACTGCAATTATACTGACAAAAAAAAATTGAATCCTGAATCGATTGATAACCAAATTGGAGGATTGAAACAAATTATTACAGTAGGCAAGTACTTGTAAATTCATCACTTATAAAACTGGGCGAGACAGGACTTGAACCTGTGACCTCCATTTGACTTTGCAGAAGGTCAATGGTTCATACAGTTATTATCGTTCTTCTAGCTTCTATGCATATAGCCATGCATCTTAGGAAATATTCTCTGATCCAATTTGTCTTTTATTAGATTCCCTTCATATAAACTTTTATAAAGTCATAAAGTTTCTCACTTAAGCTTCTCTTAATGTCGACTGTGCATAAGATATTAATCTTGACTGCTCTTATAAGATGACATCTTTCCTATGGTGCAAAAGTAAATCGTGTAATTGCAACCGGCATACATGAGCAAGAGTTCCCAGTTTTAGGGCAAAGGATTGGCCGATAAATTCCAAGAGCTAAGTGTGATATCGCAAGAAAAGTAAAGTGGAAACGTTCAGAGATATTACGAAATTTCAACGTTTTATAGCTGTAAATTAGAATTATAAAAATGTCTGATCTTTTATGATCGTTTGCGGTGAAACCTTGATGATAAAGAGTTTGAAGTCGGGAAGCATATTATCTATTCGATTGGTAATACCAATTTTAGTTATTGATTGCCGATTCAATCCAAGGAAAAAGGCACAAGGAGCGGATGGCTTCGGGATCGCAAGTTATATCACACCAGGCATTAACCACCTCCCTATCCAACTGTTCAGCCGTCTCGAACACTTGATTCCCAAGATGCTTGTCACGCATCTGCCACCAAAGCAACTCCACCGGATTCAATTCCGGACTATACGCCGGTAACAAAAGTAAGGTCAGATTCTCGGCAATACGAAGGGCCTTTGAACGATGCCATCCCGCACGATCCAGCACCATCAATACATGTTCATCGGCAGGAAACTGTTTACTGAAATCCTTCAGATAACCATTCATCGCTGAGGTATCGGCGAAGGAAATAAGACAAATATGGGTCTGTCCTGTCGCTGGGCAAACCGCGCCAAATACATAAACCCATTCAAAATCTGTCTGCTTGGACGCATAGGCCCGTTTCCCTTTTAATCCCCATATCCGGCTTATTGTGCCTTGTAGACCAAAACGCCCTTCATCCTGAAACCACAACCATACTTTTTTACCTGGATGCAGCTTTTGCGTCCTTTGAACCCATTCTTTTACCTTTTTTTTAAAACCGGTTCTGGGCCTGCTGGTCAGCCTTAGGGTGACGTGGGCGAGGAACCAAGCTGGAAAAACCCAGTCGGTGCAAAAGAAAATAGGTGCCCCACAGACAGTAGTCTGCATCAAATTCCTCTCGCAGAATCCTTTGGATATCTTTAATCCTGAGATTGCGGGTGGGATCTTTTGGATTAGCTCCTTTTTCGATCCGTTCCCGAAATTCTGGTTCTTTTTGCCGGGACAATTTAGCTGGTTGACCCGGCCGGGGACGGTCTCGCAGGCCATTTAGTCCTTCGGCATTAAAACGATGAATCCAATTACGGCTTTGTCGCTCTTTCAGTCCGACAGCTTTGGCTGCCTGGAGCACGGTGTTTCCCATAACTACCAGTCGCACCGCTAATAGTCTTTCTCGCACTCGTGGGTTGGGTTCTTTTTTTGCGTTGTTTGCCAGCTGGTCCGGGGTAAGAGGGGTTTTTACAGTTAATAGTCTTGGCATTCCAGAACTCCTTAACAAATTTTCTCTGGAATACTTATCAGCTATCGGCAATTAATATCTTGAATTGGTATTACAGGCCATTCTTTTAGTCGATGCTTTCGTATGTGAATGCAGAATCACTTGCTCTTTGATTATTTGTAGAGCCTTCTCCAAAATGGCATCTCGGCCATGATAGATGTCTTTTTGGGTAGGATGTACTTCGATATCAGGCACAATCCCTATACCTACGAATTCCCGCCCATCAGGATACATATCGCGCTTAGTGCAAATGCGTGCCTTTCCTCCTCTGGGAAGTTCAATAATGAGTGGCTGTCCAGTTGTGCCGGCGGTCTTTTCACCTACAAGAATTGCGCGGCCAGAAGCGTGCAAAGGAATCAGAAAGTCTTCTGCAGCACTGATCGTGCCCGCTCCTGTCACTACAACAACTGGTCTCAGAAAAGGCTGGCCTTCTCGTAAAGGCACTGAATTCACACCGCCTTCGTACCACTGCTCTTGCCTTTTCCAAGCTTTAAAAGCTGCTATATGTTGAGGACTTTTCCATCGTGAGCCTGACAATGGTTTATCGGTTAGGCGTCCAATTATGGCATTACCATAACTGCTGTTGCCGCCACCATTTTCACGAACATCAATGATCAGACCTTTTGCATTTTTTATCTCACCAAATACAGAATCAAACTCTCGGACGATCCTTTCGTCACTGAAAGAGTTTAAGGCTACATAGATTATTCCATCTTTCAATTTCTTGTATTCAAATAAAGGTTGGTTAAAAGGCACGCGATGAATAGCATATAATCTGGTTAATATTGCCTCACATGTGACACCTTGCATATCTATGAAACGAATATTGACTTTGCTTCCCATATCACCAGCAAGTAATTGGGAGTACGCCTTCCGATCTTTATATTGCGATGTACCGGCACATATGTATGGGTAAATGTCGTTATCCAAAATACTACTTACAGACCGCCCATCAATGTGAGTTATCTCCATACCTGTTGTTATTCCCGCTCGCACTATCTCGTCAACTTTTTCAGCTAGTTGAACGATCGCTTTCCCTTCTATTGGGCGAATCAATAGTGGTGGGATAGTCTTGCGTAAAGCCGGTGGTACTCCAATATCAGTGTGCCCATCATTCAACTTGGCAAAACACGCTTGCAACAATTTGTAGTACTCTTGAGTAGTTTGCTCTTTCTGCACTTTTGGTAAGTATTCCTCCAGCATCCCTTCCCAATTAACTTCCGGCACCTGATCAAAAAAGGCAAAGTTATATTTCACTTCTGTCCACAAATGGACAAAGCTGGTCAGTCTGTCTTGATAATTTATGGAGTTTAGTATCTTATTTCGTGTACGTTTTAGCACATCTATAATTATATTGGTATCGGTTTCTACATGGATTCTGGCATGTATTTTTTTATCATGTAATTCAAGGGTTCTAAAAAAGACAACTCGCGGCGGCGAGGGTATCCACATTTTTTGGAATTTGCCAAAAGATGGCGTGAAATAAGAAGTGTGACCATCTTCCCAAATAGCAGCCATACGTGCCTTTCTGCTATCATTACTATCGCCCCACAACAAAACCTCTGTCAATCCGACCTCAAGTTGACGACAGTCCAGCCTTGCAGCCTCTTGCAAAGGTAAAACCAACTGTATTTCCCGGCCAGGCTGGCAACTCCGTTCAATACTGACTTTATCCCTCACTTCCGCAAAAGCCTCTTTTATTGGAGCACTTGCGATAACAACTGAAGTATGCCAAAGAATGGCCGTCAAGACCAATAGCGAGTTATTAATTTTGCTCATTATATTTACCCTTCCCTATTTCTTATTACCATTGAAGGAACAAACCCCCCAAAAACACTGTCATCGTGAATTATGGTATATTATACGTTTTGTGCAATTTAATGCAATACTCAAATTGCGTAATTTAGAATATTACTTGGAACCACTAAAAGCTAACTTGAGCATTACGAAATGAAACAGAAACAGGTAGCATAAATTGAAACATCGTGTGCCTGCCATCTGTTCAGCACCTCAGAGATGCCGTTGTGTTGGGCATTTTCACGGCGTATGTACAGCTTCCATATTCTTCTCTTCCTGATTACAGAAAAGATCTTGAAAAGATTGGCAGGTCCTTGCTAATTCCTCAGGCTTCCCACTTTCGTTAATATAACCGTCTTTAATAATATACACTAAATTTGCAAAACGTAAGGTAGAGAGATAGTGCGTGATAAAAACAAGAGAAAGTCCCGATGAATAGCAGATATTCTTCAGGCATTCAAGAATCTTAGACTCTCCAACGGCATCTATTGAGGCTGTGGCTTCATCTAGAAAGAGTATTTTGGGTTGATAGGCTAACTCGCGTGCGATAGAAAGGCGTTGTAGTTCACCTCCCGACACCCTAGATCCCATTTCCCCAACCTTTGTATCAAGTTTCATGGGTAGATTCTGAACAAACTCTTTGAGGCCAACTTTTTCTAAAATCAGATATATATCACTCTCGTCCAAGACGTCATCGCACCGATAACAGATTGTTTCCCTGATACTTCTGTTTAATAGTAAATTATTTTGTAAAACAAATCCACATAATCGGCGATAGGATTTCTTGTCGTACTTGCTCAGACAGTTTCCGTCTATCATAAGACTACCGCTATCCGGAGAGAGCAACCCCGACATAATTTTGAATAAAGAAGATTTTCCGCTACCATTGGGGCCAATGACTGCCACCATCTCACCACGATTAATCTCAAGAGATATATCCTTAAGTATCTGGATACCACTAAGGGTCAAATTCACATTAGATGCTTTGATACCTTGTTTTATATCTTTAATCTCTGGCTTGCTTACAATGTCCTCAGGAGGCGCATTAAAAACTTTGAGTACTCGCTCAACAGAAGGCTTGCACATCTGCCATTGCCATACCACACCAGTACACGAGCTGACCGCCCCACGTAATTTACTAAGATACATTGTAAAAGCCAACAACTCGCCTAAAAGCAATTCTCCCCGTATCATTAGTAATACACCAAAAATAAAAATTACAAATGGATTTATATTTTGAAATGTAGATACTATACCAGAGGCCAAGATTGTTTTCTGCTGCATCCTAATACCTGAAGTTGCCAGTTGATTTGCTAATACCTGAAATGACTCAGACTCTCTCTCTTCAGCAGAGCACATTCTAATTAGCGGCATTGACATAAGTAAATCAAACATGGTGCTATTAAATTTGGAACGGCTTTTCGTTACTTCTGCAGAGGCCCTTCTGATTTTCTTGTTCAGAAGTGTTGTTGTGCCGGAAACCAAACCAATAAAAAGAAGACATACTAATGACAATTGCATACTTAGCATAAACATGATTATCAAACTGATTGTACCCAAAAGTATCGTACTAACGGTTTGTAGTATCTTATCAAGATAGAGTGGTCGCAATTTTTGGATATCATGCATAATGATGTCGTGTAAATCACCTTTTAGAAGACCTTCATATTCGCGATAAGATAAATAGCTAAGTTTACGAAAAAGAACCGCACGAAGCTTCGCCGTAGTTCTTTGCCCTGCGGCGTTAAAAAAGAAGTTATTAAGTGAGCCACTAGCAAACTGGCAACATCCCAGCAAAAATACAATACCACCGAAAATTAATAATCCTTCTATATCCTTTGATGGTAAAACCTGGTCAAAGATACGACGATTTAGCATAGGCACGTAAAGTCCTATGCCGTAAGAAACAAATAAAAACAACAAACCATATACTATCAAGCCCCATTCTGCGAAAAAATAGGAGCGCAATTGGGAAATATCTCTTAATGCAAAATTTTTCTTTTTCATACTTTATACCCCTACCCATTGTCGAGACAAAAACTTGGGATTTTTAAGGTGAACTTATCACCATGTGTTAAAGCAGTTGGCATGGAGGAAGCCTTGAGGGCGACCGGAGTGCCAACTGCCACACCGTACACATAGGCCGGGGTGCGGTAGCCCAAAGCCTGGTGTAATCGCTGATTATTATAAAGTTCAAAATCGTCTCAGGCGACAAATCCACCTTAATCATACGCCCGGTTTTTGTGTAGAATTATACTTAAAATCAGCCTTTATTGAAATCTTTTAATAACAAGAGCAGGTGCAAACATAAGTAAAAACATTGAATACTTTAATCTCTTCTAAGCTGTTAGATTGATCCACTCATCTTCAACGGATCAGAAAGACAACGTTTACTTCGCAAGAACCATAGTTCTTTTCACTTTATACTATCTCAGAACATAAATCAAACTAACATAAAGTGGCTCTAACTACAGCACATTTCATTGTCGTAGCAAACGTTGTTGTCATCACATGAATTGTTGTCATGGCATTCTGTGTTGTTGGCGCAATTATCGTTGCCTGTGCAATCACTATTTCCACAGCAACAAGTGTTTGGGTCGCAAGCAGTGTTTTCGACTGACGCAACTAATAAAGATTCACTAACAAACATAATTATCACCTCCTTTCTATATTCCACTAATTTCACAAGGTAATTGTATGTTTACACCTGTCTTGTTTTTCACAAAAAGATACTTATGCCAATAAATCAATCGTTAGTAGCTACTATTAGCCAAAGCATACACCATTGTCCAAACATTCACTGTTATCCCGACAAGAATTATTGTCCGAGCAAACATCATTTTCGAAACATTCAGTATTGTTGCTACAGACATTATTAGTTGGAGGACATTCACAATTGCCGGAACAAGCAGTATTGTAAGCTGACGCAACTAACAAAGATTCACTAAAAAACACAATAATCACCTCCTTTCTATACTCCATTAATTTCACAAGGTAATTGTATAGTTACATCTATCTTGTTTTTCACAAAAATATGTGTCCTTAACTGCACATTTCATTGTCGTAGCAGTAAGAATTATAGTAACAAACTGTATTACCATAACACACGTTGTTCTCGCCGCAGTCACCATTACTATGTTCATTTGGAGGACATTCACAATTGCCGGAACAGGCAGTATTGTAAGCCGACGCAAGTAATAAAGATTCACTAACAAACATAATAATCCCCTTTCTACATTTCTGATTTCACATTTTAATAACATATTTACACTAACTAATTAGACGTTTTTGTTAACAATATGTCTCATACTTCTATTCGTCTTCGGTAACCAAATCTAACTTGTAAATCTGTGATAAACCCAAGGAACGTTTACTTTCAAAAAGTATACTCTTGGAATCAGATAACCAATGGGGATTTGAACCGCTGCCGGTTGTGATACGTTTCTCAGTTTTATCTAATACAGAATACGTATATATTTCTCCCCAAGTCGAATTGCCACCTTTATACGCAACATATTGACCATCTGGTGAGTAAACAGGTGTATGAACGTCATGGTCAGGAAAGGTTAAAACAGTCGCATCTTTAGTGCTATCCAGAGGTTCTATCACAAGACTACGAATTCTCTTGCCATCCTTTCGCTCCATTTTGACATATACTATGGATTTGCCATCTGGTGAAAAACTGGGCTCGCCAAAATTGATTGTTCCTTCACCTGCGATCGTACGCACAACCTTACTATTCTCTATGTCAAATATCTCTATTTTTGCCTTTCTTTCTTCGGCTACAGAATATGTAATGTATCTGCTGTCATATGACCAGTTTGGCCCAAGAGCCCTGGGATTATCGACAAGTAATTCAGAGTTGCCTGTTTGTATATCAATGGTCCATATGCCGGCTTGAGGAAAACCACTAACTAAAACCATCCTGCCATCCGGGCTGAATCTGGCACCGTTTACATTGCGACCTCTACCTGGTAGCTTTTCAGTTAGATTCTTTAAAGACTGATCTTCTAAAGAATAAACATAAGCATCAGAAGCATTGCCATTTAAACGAGCTACAAAAGAAATATATTTGCCATCATTTGAGATTGACGGCTTAGAAATTCCTCTGGGAAAGTTGTTTTTTATAGTAAGGACTGCTCCGTCAGTTGCAGGAGGTAGCTTAGAAAGGATCTTGAGCTGACGTAAAGCTCGATTTGCCTCTTCTACAATATCATCGTCTGGCAACTCAACATTGGACGACATATCCACGTCAGTTTTTGAAGTAATCGCTAAACCTGGAGCAGGAAGTTGTTCCGTCTTAGGTTTTTCTGATTCTGGTTTCGCTAACTTTTTCTGTACACTTGAGGTGTCATTCATGTTCGAAATTGGAATTGACGAAGTAATGTCATCTTTTATAAACCGATTTCTAACAGTAGTTATACAAAAACCAAGTATGACAAGAACCACGACAATACAAATTAGCCAGATAGTTTTTTTACTCATTATTCTTTCTCCTAATTCAAAACTTACTCTTAAGACTTAAGCACATTAGACCACTGAAACTGTTTGCTTGTGGTTGTCTCTACTTTATGGTAAAAATCCTCTATGGTTTCCTTACTAATTCCTAATTCTTGATGATATAGTACACAACTGGGTGGGGGGCCATTTAGGGTGCCAAACCACAATAGGGAGGGAATCCTGCAAAGCTTACCTAATTCGCAGCCAGAAAAATGAGAACACACTGAACACACCGCAACATCACCATAATCCCAGCCACCTCGACTTGTACACCATTTTTTAGGGTCTGACCAGATTTGTAAAATCGAGTTCTCGAAAATGTTTCCCTCTGGTTCCGAACCTGATGAAGCCCAAGACGGACAGGCGTATACATTGCCCTTAGGATCGATAGTCAATTGATCTAATCCTGCCGTGCAGTGGCCCATACGCGGCATAGATTCAAGCTTTACAGTATTTATTTTTTTTGAGTCTGTATCTCCAGAAGTATGTTCTTTTATCTCAGTCTTATTTTTGTAACTCGTTCCAGCAAACTCATAACTATTGAATCGTAAATCAAACTCAAGATGCTTCTGCCTGAATGATTCCACCTTCTGATAGAAATCCCTGATTTGATAGAAGCTCATATTGAATTCTGATATGCGATCTTTGCCACGTCCGATTCCTATAGCCGGATGCATTAGCAACGCGCGTGCTCCTGATTGGATTATCATCTCAGCTACTTCTTCAAATTCATCCATCATTCTTGGGTGAGCACACATCTCCACATAATATTGGATACCTGCTTGGTAGAACAGCTGCATAGTATTGATTACTTTATCAAATGCACCTTTCGTACCTCTAAACCAATCATGTCCTCTACGGCCACCATCCATGGAAAGATGAACCAGAAAATTGCCTTCTTTTTTTCCGTTTATTGCTTCAATTCGATCAATATTGTCAACATCAATTCTATTGCCATTGGTGTACAAGATGATTCCAAAGTACTTATCAGAGGCATAATCAAGAATTTCGAAGATATCATGCCGAACAAGTGGCTCACCTCCTGTAATTCGTAGAATTTTTAGTCCATTGTAATGCATTTCATCAAGCAATCTGCAGACTGTCGCAAAGTCCATTTCGTCGGCATTGCCTCTACTCTCTCCACCGTGTGCAGAGCAATGCCTGCAAAAATTGTCGCAACGATTAGTCGGAATCATAGCGATACTGGTAGGAAAGCTGTGAGGCATAATCTTGTAAGAAGGTATTGGCGGATGTTTCACAAAAACGTTCGGCTTCAAGGCAGGTTTGTTCCATGCCTTGGGAATATACACAATTAAGTTCCCCTTTATCATTGGCTTGAGATAAGCTCTTACCAGATCACCCAAAACTTCCCCTTTGCTTATGCAACTCACCATAGATGATTCATAAAATTCAACTATCTCGTTGAATGTCCTGCCTTTCCGAATATACTTCGTTAACTCATATTCTGGACGGTCCATCCTATGTTGAACGCCAGCACGAGGGTTACGGATAATAAATGATGTGGATTTGGAATTTTCTCCTTCTTCTATGAATGTTAGCATATCCAGTAATACAAAGATTCCTTCATATAGCGTTTTTGGGCTAAAGGAATCAATATAAGTTTGCCTTGCGGGCTCCGTTAAAATATCCACAAATTTCCTTTGTATGAGAGATAAAAGTATTTTGTTAAATGGATAATATTCACGCTCATCTTTGGAACATAGTTTGTCGTATTCCAACCGCAGTTCATCATAGTCGCGCATAGTTTGTAAATATTGCAGCAAATTCACTACAAGAGGGTCAGCATTAGCGAGTCTGTAACCATCAAATATTCGCACAAAAGCATTTTCTTTCGTTAGGCTTACCTCTATCTGCTCATCCTCTTCTTGTTTTATTGGATTGTTGTCAGGAGTCATCAAGAAATCATCCTTGAAGTGTGTGAGCTGATCTAAAAAGATTAAACGAACACTTTCTGCAACCCTGAAATTCGATATTTGAAGGGAAGTTGGACGTGATTTTTTCATATTATCTGTCCATACTTTTTATATTCATATTTTTTTCTTCAACATTCTTCATTGTTTCTATATATGCAACAACACTATCAACAAGCTCCAGGCATATATCATCACAAGATGACTTAGGTTCTTCCTTTGGGTACAGCACCTCATTTTGACATTTGCATGCAGCCGTAACTTCTTCCTGCAGCAACTCCAAAATCTTAATACGCTCTTGGTCTTTTAAATCGTATTGCCCATCTCTGACAGCAAACCAGATTAAGCTTCTTGTCTCAGCTAAGTATTTACTGGCATGGTATGAATAGATAGATGTTGGTGGTTTTGATTCAGTTGTTTCATCAAGATAATCAAGCCATCGCTCAAATGCCTTTAGGCCGGTAAAACAATTTTCTGATAATGCAGGTTTTTCTAAAGCAGATTTAGCTATTGGGACATTTGCTAATAACCACTGTTTGTCAAAACCATAGTTGGAAGCTGTTTTAAGTACGGAATCAAAATCAACCACAGAAAATCGTGGGGGTACTACATCTAAACATACAAACTGCCAAACATCGCCGCTTATAGTCAGAAGTTCTGGATAATCGGCTTCGATATCTTCTTTAGCTAATGCTTCTTTTAGCTGGAATATCCAAGTGAATTCCTGTTTAAACCAGTTTCGTTGTTGCTCTACCCAACTTTCATAGTCAGTTTCCCCAAGCACTATTGGTGCTTTCCTAAGCGATAATGAAAGCTCCTCAGGGTAGGCATTTGATTCAACCTGAGCTAATGCAGGTTTTGCCTTATCGCTGGTAGCCCATGCAGTGAGTTCGGCTGTATTACATGATAGTGGAATTGATGGGGCTGACTGGCCTACTATCTCGGATGTTTGACCTGCTGCTACTTTTACGAAGCCTTTTTCAGACTCAAATTGAACCGTTCCTTCACTAACCACTAATGTTGTACTGTTACCTGTTACCTTTACATCGAAAGTAGTGCCTGTAATCACAGCTTTGCCATGAACAGTATCAACGATGAAAGGATCATCTTCGTGCTCTACATGGGCATAAATCCGGCCGGTATCAAGCTTGACCAAACAACCAATATTGCTTTTTTCTCCCAACGACCCAACAGCAAGAATGGTATTAGTATTCATCACAATGCGATGTTTGCCATCGATAATAAGCGTCTTTAATTCATCGCTGGAGAAGATTTGCCTGTCCGCAGGAATGAGGATGTTACCATTGTCTGATACCAGTTCAATCCTGACGGTAGCTTTTAGGTCAATTTTCGGCTTTGAATAAATCGAATACGTCAGGAAGGTGGAGATACCAACAACTAAACAAGCCGCGATGGCAGATACTCTGACGATCAGTCGGTGGAATTTGGCCCGCTTTTCTTTTCTTTCCTGAACTTCAAGTTCATCCAATCTGGCTTCTATACGTTTCCAACTGAGTTCAATTTCTTCTTTTTCGGTAGCTTTCTTTTCTTCTGTTGTTCTTAATGCCTCGGCAAAGATAGCCTTATGTTGTTCAATAAACGCTATCGTTTGATCGCGAATCTCGTACCTTTCCCTGCAAGCTTGGCATGAAAGCAAATGGGCTTCTAACTGAAGGTATTGCACTGATACGGGTTCTAAATCACCCATGATGCGTGGGGCAAACAGTATTTGTGCTTCTTTGCAATCCATAAGATTGTCTGGTTATTAACAGTTACCATTTTTAGCGTTGGAGACCCCCAAAACTTGTGCCTCCATAAGTAATTGCCAAAAATCTCGGAAATTAGAGGTCAAAAATCTGTTTTTTTCTCGCCAATTGCATAACCCTTTGTTTAACAAAGCTTTAGGGGTGCTATTTTTTATTTTTTTCCGGGATTAGTTGTGTTGTCAACCTTGAGTCCACCTGTCTCTCTCATTGTTTCCAGGGCTTTCAATGCTGCATCAAAGCGCTTGTAAAATGCCTGTATAGAACAGCCGGCTTTTTGGGCGGCATCTTTTGGAGATAGTCCTTCAATTAATCTGGCCCTAATAGCATTCTTAGCTTTTGGCGGGAGTTGCTTTATTGCTTCATCAAGGTCTTTTCTGAGTTGTTTTGACGAAGGAAGCCGATATCGCTGAACATCGTAGCTGATAGCAAAATTTCTTGCCGCTTCTAACCGAACAGTTTGAAGGTATTTTCTTTTATTCCGGTGGTAATGACTGATGAGATTCCTTGCCATACCAAAGAGGTACGCTTCAGGATCTCTTTGTCCGTCATAACGGCTGTTTCCCTTACAAAGTTCAAGAAACACATTTTGAGACAAATCTTCTGCTTTCGAAGTGGAATTAATGCGCGAAACTATATAGTGCTTTATGCGTGAGTAGTATATGGAATGTAACCGGCCAAGAGCTTCTCTATCCTTTTCATATATGGCCCGTTTTAATAAAATACGAGCTTGAGTCTTTACAGTACCAGCCGCCAAAATACACCTGTTACAATAAACTATTGCATCGGTTGTGCTGCCCAAAATAGGCCTATCGTGAATGCACCATCTCTGTATCACCTTCCGAACTGACCAAACAAATGTCGATTTTGAACGCGTTGTGGATACTACAAGAATATAAAAGCTCTTCGAGTAATGTTGTAACTCGGTTAGGTGATTTTATAATTTTGCAGACTTTGTCCCCCATTGGTTGTGCGTATCCCCAATCGTTATTCGTGTATTCGTGATCTCATAAACAACTTTTTAGAAAATCAGAATCGCCTAGAAGGAATAAAAAAACGAGTAAAAGTTTAGTAACAATTTTGTGAGGAGTGATTTAAGGTGGTTCTCTGGCAGTATCTGTTTTTCTTATATTCAGGCTTCTTCTTGATACGAGGGACTTCTATTTTCTATGTATTCTTCCTTCGTAATACTACGTCCGTGAGGGCGTATAAGGAAGTACCCGCTGTCTTCCTGTATAATTATCTTTATGGAATACAGGAAACAGGCTCATATAGTCTATTATACTCGGTATCATATTGTGGTGTCGAACAAATACCGCTGAAAAGTATTGAAAGCTGGTATTGGTGACTATTTACAAAGGAAAATAAAGCAGATAAGCAGTTTTCCCCCTGAGATAGAAATATTGGAGGTAAATACTGATTTGGATCATATACACATATTAGTATCGATACCTCCCAAATTTTCGGTCAGTGAAATTGTTAATATGATACAAGCCAATACCGGCGGTGCTATGCGTAAAAAGTTTCCATTTGTAGACAAAGTATATTGGGGTGTAAGTGGTATTTGATCGACAGGTTACTTCGTATCAACGGTTGGGATAAATGAGGCTACGATACGTAAATACGTTCAGTTACAGGGAAAGGAAGACCGCGGGCAAGCGAAGCTTGAATTCTAAAATGCCACGTACGTAAGGGCGTGGTTATTTACTGCCTGCCAATCCGTTAGATTCTCGAAATCCTATTGGGACCAAGATGATGCGGAACTTGAACACAAAAAATTCCTTGAGCAAATGAAAATACGGCTTGCCTATGACGACACGCTGTATCGACGGCCCGATTTTGCATGGGTACCCTCCTGCTATTGTTGTTGCTTTGTGATGATGT
>Ga0209536_100010455_pt1 | contig 13695 bp, 9 predicted proteins | sample DeeMarSeWOR28_12_FD_187461 | JGI IMG/M metagenome (GOLD analysis project Ga0209536, IMG submission 187461) | Marine sediment microbial communities from White Oak River estuary, North Carolina - WOR-2-8_12 (SPAdes) (version 2) | ecosystem: Environmental > Aquatic > Marine > Intertidal zone >...
CCTTAATTAAATCCACAATATAAACAATTCCATGGGGAATACCGGTGATTAAAATGGCTCCCAGGACGGAACCCAGAACCGTCCCCAAACCGCCCATGATAATCATGGCGATATAGGCAATTGAAAGCGAGATATCGAAACTGCCGGGAACAATCCAGCGGTTGTAATGAGCCATCAGGCAGCCTGCAACTCCGGCATAAAAAGCACTGAGACCGAAGGCCATAATCTTGTATTTTGCAAGGGAAATGCCCATGGCTTCGGCGGCAATATCTCTGTCGCGAATGGCAATAAAACTTCTACCGATCTTAGAGCGCACTAGATTCTTCGTAAACAAAACGGCCAGGACGGCAAACGACGTTATAAAATAAAAGTACTGTCTTTCTGATTTGATTTGAAAAGATCCCACGGATATGCGTTTCACAGCCATGCCCAAATCGCCCTGAGTTAAGTCCCAGTGGAATAAAACGTATTCGATGACAAATGCGAATGCCAGGGTCCCTAAAGCCAGGTACAATCCTTTCAGGCGCAATGAGGGAATTCCGATGATCAATCCCAAAAGGGCCGCTATAAGGCCTGAAAACGGAAGCGAAATGATAAAGGGTATGCCCAGTTTTCCGGTTAGGAGGGCTGAACTGTAGGCACCAATGGCGGCAAAGGCACCATGCCCAAGAGATAGTTGACCGGTAAATCCGATCAACAAATTGAGCCCTAACGCCCCGATGACGGCAATACCCATTTCATTGAGAATGCTCAGTTGGTATCGGTTCAGAAAAAATGGTGAAACGATCATGAGCAAGACCAGAATTGCCATCCAGGCTTTAACCCATAGATTCTGGAAGATGGCTGTATCTTCCCTGTAGCTGACTTTGAATTTACGGCTCACGCTGGTTCACCACTTTTTATACTCGCTCAACTTCCTTTTTACCAAAGATGCCATAAGGCCTTATCATCAACACCAGGATCATGATGGCAAAGGCGGTTACATCTTTGATATCGCCGAAATGAAACCCCGCGACATCCATCCCGCTTAAATAACTGGCGGCAAAACTCTCAACGAGGCCGACAACGACACCTCCGATAATGGCACCCCCAAGGCTCTCCATTCCACCTAAAATGGCGGCGGACATTGCTTTTATGCCAGTATGCCTCATACCGGTGTACACAAAGCTTTGCTCGGCCAAAAATATTCCGGCAACACTCGCCACCAGGGCCCCGATGGCCCAGGCCAACATTTGCATCTTTTTGACATTGATACCCATCAATCCGGCTGTATCCGAATCCTCAGCCGTGCCCTTCAGAGCAACCCCCAATAGGGATCGATTGAAAAACAAGATGAATAAAATGAAAAGAATGATGGATACAGCAATGGTTGACACCGAAGATAGTGAAAAAGCGATGTTGCCGCTGGTAATCGTCTTACCGATAAACGGCGAGCGAATTGAATAGGTATCATGTCCCCAGAACAAGCCGGTAAAACAAACGAGTATACTGGCCAATCCAATGGTCACCATAATGGTTGCGTGGATGGGTTCGCCAACCAGTCTTCTGAAAATCAGCATATCAATGAGGGCACCCAACAAAGCGCCCAGCGCAATTGCTATTAAAAATGAAATCAAATAAGGGATATTGAGCAGTGTTGCAAAGTAATAACACACATAAGCCCCCACCATACAGAGTTCGCCATGCGCGAAATTGAGAATTCCCGTGGATTTAAAAATCAAAACAAATCCGAGGGCAATTAACGCATATATCGCCCCCGTAGATAATCCACTAAAAATGATATAGATGATTTTTTCCACTAGGCGTACATCTCCTCTATCTCTTTTTGAAAACGCTTTGCAATGACTTTCCGCTTAACTTTCTGGGTAGCGGTGAGCTCTTCGTCGTCTTGGTCCAGTTCTTTTTCCAGGATTTTAAATTTCTTGACAGTCTCTACTCTGGCCAGGGTTTCGTTTACCATTTCGATCTCATGTTTTACCAATTCGTAGACCTCAGAATTTTGGGCAAGACTTTTATAGGTGGTATAGGCGATCTTGTTGCTTTGAGCCCAATTCCCCACATTGTCGTATTCAATCTGGATCAAGGCCGTAAGATACTTCATTCTATCACCTATGATGATGGCCTCTTTGATATAAGGGCTGCATTTCATTTTGTTTTCGATCTCTGAAGGAGATATGTTTTTTCCGCCCGAGGTGATGATGATGTCCTTTTTACGATCAACGATATGGAGTTGCCCATCTTCATCTATCTCGCCGATATCACCCGTATGCAGCCATCCATCCCGAAGAATCTCCCGGGTCGCTTCAGGATCTCTATAATATCCGGCGAATACGGAATCTGAATGAATAAGGATCTCACCGTCATCCGCCAACCGCAGCTTTACTGACCGGATGGGTTCTCCCACGGCTCCAGCCTTGACCTCATGATGTGGCCCTGTTCCCCCACCACAGCTTTCAGTCAATGCCCACATTTCGATGGCATACACACCCAGGGAATGGTAAAATGTAAGAATCTCGGGGGCTATGGGAGCACCGCCGCTCATGAGCATTTTACAATTCAAAAGGCCGAGCTTTTCTCTTAGCGACCTAAAACTCCAAAGGTATCCCAACCAGTACAGAATAGTCCATAAAAGAGGGATCTTTTCTTTCGCCATCCTGTATTGAGCAACCCTCTCCCCCACGGGCTTCCAAAAGTGATACATAAATCTCTTGAAGCGGGTCGTATCCTCGATTTTTATCTGTATTGTCGAATAAAGTTTTTCGAGGATCCTCGGAACCGCCGCAAAGAATGTGGGGGATATCTCCTGAATATTTTGTTGAACGGTATCTATGGATTCGGCAAAGTTGACTGTGTAGCCGATAACCAGCGGTATGCTTATGGAAACGCCTCGTTCCAAGATGTGGCAAAGAGGCAAGTAAGATACGACGGAATCGTTATCGGTAAATTGGAAGATGTCGTTTATTGCGTGTATATTGTAAATGTGGTTTTGGTGCGGAATCACACAGCCTTTAGGATGGCCTGTCGTCCCGGAAGTATAAATGATAAAAGCCTCGTCCTGGGGTTCTGTTTGGTCGACGAATTTGTAAAATCGGTCGGGATTTTCTTGGTCAGCGGTGCGTCCCCGTTCTTCGACCGCGCTAAAACTGCTGATCATCGGATCCTCATAATGCCGCAGTCCCTTCATATCGATGACGATGATATTTCGCAGCATTGGAAGACTGTCTTTAACGGCCAGCACTTTGTCCGTCTGCTCCTGATCGCCGACGACCACGAATCGCGATCTGGAATGATCGAGAATATATTTCACCTGCTCTTCAGAATTGGTGGGATAGATACCGACCGATACACCCCGCAGACTCTGGGCGGCAATATCGGCAAATACCCATTCCGGACAGTTTTCCCCCAGAATCGAAACATGATCACCGGCCTGCACACCAAGCTCAGCCAATCCCAGCGAAAAATTTTTAACCTTTTCCAGATATGTGTTCCAGGATATTTCCTGCCAGATCCCCTTGTACTTCTCGCGCATGGCAACGCGATTCTGATACATCCGGGCCTTTTCGACCAGCAGTTTGGGATAGGTTGTGTTCGGCTTTTCCATTTAAACTTAAACGCTCAATTTTTGAGTTTCTCCCAGGTAGGCATTTATTACCTGGGGATCCTGGGCAATCTCCCGGGGAGATCCCTCGGCGATTTTGGTCCCAAAGTTCAGTACCGTTACCCGGTCGGAAAGATCCATCACCACCCCCATCTCATGCTCCACCAGGATAATGGTAATGTTCATCTCCTCGTTGACGTCCAGCATATAGCGGGCCATATCTTCGGTTTCTTCAACATTCATTCCGCTGACGGGCTCGTCGACCAACAGCAGCTTGGGGTTCATGGCAAGTGCGCGTCCCAGTTCTACCCGCTTCTGAAGTCCGTACGATAAGCTGGCCACCGGGGACTTGCGTAAATTCTGCAAATCCAGAAATTCAATAATTTCTTCAACTTCATCACGGCATCGAATTTCTTCACGCAAACATCTCCCGATATAAACTGCAGCCCTTAACAGACCGTATTTCATCGAGTGCCCTTTAGCCGCCATCAAGTTGTCCAGAACCGTCATTCCGCGGAACAGTTCTATATTCTGAAAGGCCCGCGCAATGCCCATCTGGGCAATCTTATGGGGTTTTTGCAGTTGGATTTCCGAGCCTTCAAACTGAATGCTTCCCTCCTGTGGGTGATAAATTCCGCTGATACAGTTGAATAAAGTGGTTTTGCCGGCACCGTTGGGTCCGATGATGGAATAAATCTCACCTTTTTTGACGGCCAGCGATACTTCATTCAGCGCGTGGATTCCGCCGAAATTGATCGAAAGACTCGACACTTCCAGTTGAACGGGAGGATCTTTTTCTATGACAGCCACCGCTTCCTTCTCTTGTAATGTTTTATGTCTCGAAAACTTTTGCGGTCACCGGTTTCAGACAGACCCAAATAAAACTCGCGGATGTCCTTGTCCCGAAGCAGTTTTTCACTTGGGCCTTCCATTACGATACGACCGTTTTCCAGGATGTATGCATGCTGGGCAATGGACAGGGCCATATTGGCGTTTTGCTCGACCAGCAAGATGGTCATGCCTTCTTCCTGATTGATGCGCCGGATAATCTCGAAAATCTCCTCCACAATCAAAGGCGCCAGACCCAGCGAAGGTTCATCCAGCATCATGAGTTTGGGTTTGGCCACTAAAGCCCTGGCTATAGCCAGCATCTGCTGTTCGCCGCCGCTCAGGTAGCCCGCGAGTTGTTGGATCCGTTGAGGCAGGAAGGGAAAATAATTGAAAACCAGCGCTTTATTTTTTTGAAAATCAGCGCGATTCGTAAGACTGTAAGAGCCGATTATCAAATTTTCCTCAACCGTTAGTTCTGCAAAAATCTGGCGTCCTTCGGGTACCTGTAAAATCCCCTTCGATACGATTTCATGAGGCTCTTTATCGTTTAAAATGTCCCCTTCAAATTCGATGGTTCCGTCTTCCACCACCAGATTCAGTTTTTTACGAATACCGGAAACGGTTTTAATGGTGGTCGTCTTACCAGCCCCGTTAGCGCCCAGTAGAGCTACAATTTTTCCGGGATGAACTTCAATGGAAATTCCCTTGAGTGCAAGGATAATATCATTGTAAGTTGTTTCCAGATTGGTTACCCGCAACATACAGTCTTTACCTCAAAGAAGTCACGTATTAAACACCATATCCGGCACCGATTCGTGCCTTTAAGGATTCGAGGCTGGCACCTGCACTTGTTAATAACATCGCATCCCGCACATAGCGCTGAATATCATATTCCATGGAATATCCGTAGCCACCATATATCTGCAGCCCATCCATTGCAGCTTGCCGGGCAGTTCCCGCCGCTCGACATTTGGCCATGGATATTTCCCTCGAAAATGGCTGCTGCTGATCGGCCAGCCAGGCTGCACGATACAGCAGCAAGCGGGCGGCATCGATATCATAGGCCAGTTCAGCCAGCATGTTGCGAATGACATTGAACTTGCCTATGGCCTGCCCGAATTGAACGCGCTGCCTGGCATAGCTGAGGGTGTAGTCGAAGGCACCCTGAGCTAAACCCACCGCCTCTGACGTCACGGCCAACAGGGCGATATCCAAAATCTCCTGCCATTGTTGCTCACCACCAACCAGTTTGTCAGGGCCGCCGAGAATGTCCTCTTCACCGACTTCGGCAGCGTCGATGATCACGCGGCAAAAATTGACGCCTTTATAGCCGAGTTTTTCAACCGGTTCGACGGTTACGCCAGGTGTTTTGCGCTTGACACAAAAAAATGAAAAAGCCTGGTCATCATCATCGGAATTTTCGTGCCGCGCCGCAACCAGAAGCAGATCTGCTTTATCGGCATGGCTGACATATTGTTTTTCACCACTGATCAGAAACTGATTTGCGTTTTTCTTCACCGTCGTTTGAATCCCTGTCAAATCCGGACCCGTGTCGCCTTCGGTATGCGCCAGCGCCACCGTCAGTTTGCCGGATGTGCATTTGGGAAGATAGGCTCGCTTTTGATCTTCGTTACCCAGGGACGAAATCACGGCTCCGCCGTAAAAGGTCGGGCCGGTGTACCATCTGGCCAGGGCCGGATAGACCGTAGCGATAGTTTCGGTAACCATACAGGCTCCCAGAACGTTACGGCCTTCACCTCCGAGTTCCTCAGGAATCATCATTCCGCAAAAGCCCAGCTGCGATAATTTTTTTGCCAATTTGGCTGGAAACTTGTCGCCCTCATCCAATTCAGCAATCACATCCCGCGTGCACTCTTTGGAAACCCAGTCGTAAATGGCATCTTTGATCATCGCATCTTCGCGCGACAGCTTGAAGTCCATCCTCCCTCTCCTCCTGGTCTGGTCATCCGAGATATGGTCTCGTAGATTTCAGGTTTCAGTCCTCTTGCTTCTGGCTACTGGTCACTGGCTGCTGGCCAGAAGCAAGAAGCGAGAAGCCATTGGCCAGAATGCTGACACCTGACACCCGACACCTGAAACCTGTATTGTTGAAAGAAAAGATTGATAAACTCAATCCGTCTTTTATAAATTACTTGTAGGACATGACACTAGAGACCTAGAGTTTTGGCAATAATATTTTTCTGAATCTGAGTGGTCCCGCCCCCGATGGATAGAATGCTGACATCCCTGAAATAACGTTGCACATCACAGGCCATGGTATAGGCGTAATTCCCCATGATTTGCATCGCAGTCAAAGCAATTTTTTTTCCGGTTTCGGCACACAGGTACTTGCTCATCGAAGTTTCTCGAACGCACTCCATCTTATGCGTTTCCTTCCAGGCCGCATAGTATGCCAGTTGACGTGCAGCTTCCAATTCAGTGGCCATTTCCACGACCTGGTGTTCAATGTCCTGAAACTTCCCGGCCGGCCGGCTCAGTTTAATCCGTTCGCGGACATATGCAATAACGTCCGCCAGTATTCGCTCGCCGATACCCAGGGCACAGGACGACAGCACTAAGCGCTCGCCGTTGAGCAATCGCATCATCTGCCGCCACCCCTGATTGAGGCAGTCTTCGCCTCCCAGAATGTTTTGCGAAGCAACCCTCACATTATTGTAGTAAACTTCACACGTATTTGATCCCTTGTATCCCAGCTTTTTAATCGGACTGGCGCTATAGCCTGTCGATTTGGTGTCGACTAAAAAGGCGGTAATACCGTCATATCGGCCCGGCGCCGTGCGGGTATTTGTGACGGCGATATCTGCCACCCCGGCACCGGATATGAAGATCTTACTGCCATTGATGACATAATGATCGTTTATTTTTTCTGCGGCCGTCTGAATGCTGGCGGCATCCGACCCGGCATCCGGTTCCGTCAGTGCAAAGCAGAAAATCAATTCTCCTCGGGCCAATTTCGGAAGATAGGCTTCTTTCTGAGCCTTGTTTCCGTTGGTTTTTATGATATTGTTTCCATACAGAAGAACATCTCCGGCAGTCCAGGCCAGTACCGGTAGGCCTTTGGTAATTTCCTCGAAAAAGACCATTTCATCAATGACATTACCCCCCAGGCCGCCGTATTCTTCCGGCACGTTGATCGCCCAGAATCCCTGATCAGCAAGTTTTTGCATGAGCTCAAAGGGAAATTCATCTGCAGCTTCAATGGTTTTCGCAAGCTCTGATGAAATTTCCTTTTCGACAAAAGCGCGGGTCTTTTCTTTTAAGCGTTGATGTTTTTCGGTCAGAATATGATCCATTTTCTATTCCTTAAAAGAACGCACCCCCATTGACCACCAGAATATGGCCTGTCATGTAATTCGTTGCCGTTGATGCAAGGTAAAGTGCCGTTTGGGCAATTTCTTCCGGCGTGGCCACGCATTTGAGCGGGGTAAATTTAAACTCGCGTTCCATCAGTTTTTCATTTGTCCAGAGCGCCTTGCTGAAGTCGGTCTTGACGATCCGCGGAGCGATGGCATTGACCCTTACGTTATAGGGCCCCATTTCCAGGGCCATCTGTTTGGTCAACATGTTGATTCCGGCTTTGCTGATGCAGTACGGCCCCAATCCTTCAGCCGGACTGACACCGCCGGCCGAAGAAACATTGATGATGTTACCGGATTTCTGGTCGCGCATGATCTTGCCCACCAGTTTGGACATCATAAAATAGCCCTTCAGGTTGGTATCAATAATATGGTCGTAAACCGATTCTTCGGTATCGACGATGGGCCCCATGGCGGGATTGGTGGCCGCATTATTCACCAGAACATCGATGCGGCCAAAGGCATCCATGGCCTGGTTCACCAGATTTTCCAGATCTTCCACTTTTTTGGCGTGAGTCGGAATACAAAGTGTTTTTCTGCCCATTGCTTTGATTTCTTCCGCCACTTTTTCCAGATCCGGTAGTTTGCGGCTGGCAATCACCACATCAGCGCCTGCATCTGCAAATGTCAGGGCGATGGCTTTTCCAATGCCGCGACTGCCGCCGGTAATCAATGCGATTTTGCCTTCTAGCGAGAGATAAGTTGTATCCATTGATATTCCTCCTGAGATAGCTGTATCTAATCTAATCGGGCTGTATAGGTCATTTCGTAATCTGTGCCATTTCCTCGACCAGCTGCTTACACGCTGCCAGCACTTTACCGGATTCCATAAATATGGTCATGCGCTCGGCCATCGGGGAGCCTTCGCCATGCAAGCAGATGGTCTCGAGATCCGAACTGGTAATCCGGCGAATCAAATCGAACATACGCAATCGGTTTTCCGCAGAAACCGCTTTGACGCCCTGCAGATATTTGTCGATGTCCGCCTGCATTTCGGGCAATTGATAATCCTTGTAACTCGGTGCGGTAACGACCAGTCCACCGGCCAGATCCTGGACGATTTTGACGACATCATGATAGTAGTGCGCAAAGTGGTATTTGGCCATGTTGGTGGCGATCGGATTGGGAACCGCCAGACCACCGCGCATGACAAAATCATAGCAAGCGGTTTTGGAAAGAGATTTCAGCGTTTCCAGGTAAATAATCAGATCCGTTATCTTCTCCCTGACGTGAGGCGCCTTGGATATGCCATTGTAATCCGCAATCGCCACGGCTGCTCCGACTAGCTGCTCGGACAGTGGAATGCGGTATGCGCATCCGGTGCGACGGTGCATGAGGGCAAAATTATAAACCAAAGTGGCCGCAAATTTCCAGTCACCGCACAGAAATACCCGTTCCCATGGAACCAGTACATCGTCAAAGACGATCAGTGAGTCCGTATGTACCCGAACCGGCCGGGTATTGGGAAATTCCAGTGGGCTGAGATGGGCGCGGAAAGGGCGACAAACCTGCCGAATTCCTTTGGTGTTGGCGGGAATAGCAAACGAAATCGCATAGTCTGCATCGTCTTCCGTCATCGCCCGACAGGGAAGCACGAGAATGTCGTTGCAATAGGCGGCACCGGTAATATGGATCTTGGCTCCCCTAACAATGATGCCTTTGTCGTTTTGATCGACTTTGCGTACGTAAAAATCCGGGTGGGCCTGTCCTGGGTCCGAAGGTCTCAGCATACGGTCACCCTTGACACAGGTAACCCCGGCACAGGTTGCGAGATCCTGATCTTGAAGCTCTCTACGGTAATTCTCGATCCTGTCGATATAGTCCTGATTGCCGATCATGTTGGCCGTGATGTTAATGGCATTGAGGGCATCGGCACCGATATCGTGGGCCAGCGGAATGTAGCCGTCACCCAATTCGGTGGCTTTGACAATCAATTCATGAGCCTTTAACAGGTCTTCGGCATTCTGAGGCTTGTAATAATATCGACTGATCTCCTCACCACTTTCAGGATCTTCGATCACTGCCAGATCCCTGAATTCGGGGTTTTCAGCCATCTCGTAATCAATGGCCATCAAGTCGGCACAGACGCCCAGGTCAGGGTGGGTGGCGACGTTTTCTATCTTTTCGCCTTTATAAAACACCACCCTGCCATCGTTTAAACTTTCTTTATATTGTGCTGCTGAAATTAAGCCCATTCAGTGCTCCTCCCATTTCATTTTATAAAATCGATTTTATATTTCTGGCGGCCACCTACCAGCTGGTTGCAGGTTTGGGCGTGCCGCGGTGATAGGGTGGATACAACTCGGTTTCCAAATCCGAACCCATGATTTCGTCGACCACCATCACCGCGCACAAAGAGGCACCATCGACCCCACCGCCCCACATCCGCTCACCGTACTGGTCCCCGACAAAAAACAGGCCATCCACATAGGGACTTCTGATAGGTGGTCGTTTCTCGCCGATTGGGCGCCAGTTTCCGTAAGCTTCGTCTGACGGCGTCCAAATGACAAACTCTACATTTTCTTCCCAGCCCTTGAAGGTCTTTTTAAACCAGTCCATACAGTAGTTGATGACCCGGGTGACCTTCTTGGGATCGCGCATTTCCTGATCGGTTAAGGCGGTTGAGAAACAAAAATCTCGTTTGCCTTCCGGTGCCCGTTTGGCACAGGCAGCAAAGTTCCACATCACCATGTCCACGGCGCCAATGAAACCTTCGTGTTTGATAATGCCTGGCATCCAGATAAAACTGCGTTCATCGACACCAAATTCTTCCCAAATATTGTTTTTCAATCCCATATAAGCGGTCAGCAGCCCTGCCGACCAGAATTTATTTTGGATCAAATCGACCCATTCCGCTGGGAAATGCCGTGGATGCAGAACATTGAAAATGTGTTTGGGGGGGATGTTGCAGATGACCGTATCGCATTCGATGGTATCGTAGCCGCCATCCTCGGAAGGGATAATTACGCCTCTTATTTTGCCGTCTTCGACGATGATCTCTTCCACCGGTGTGGATCGTCGAATCTCGCCGCCGGCCTCATTGAGGGCTTCTTCGATTGCCAGGGGTATGGCCATGCATCCGGGTTCGGCGATGGTGGCCACCGACCCGCTGTGCAGGTTCATTTTAATGTCCCGGGCCATGGCCATGTAACCGAGGAAGTCTCCGGCAGGCGCCATGCGCGGTTCCGCCATGGCATTCTGGCAGGCCATCACCACCTTGATGTAGTCATAGGCTTCCTCGTTTTTGGTCAGGCCTCTTTCTTCAAGCCAGCTCTGAACATCGGTTTGCATGGCGGCCGCACATTCTTCCATCGACAGCTGGCCCATGGACCGCAGGGCTGCGATGGTTTCGCGGTATCCATTCTCTGTCTGCCATTTGTAGGGTTCTCGCGGTTGTACCTGATAAATGCTGTTGTCCCGGCAATCGACGAATCCCAGCCCCTTGTTGACCGGCATATCAACGGGTTTTCCAAGATAATCCAGCAGGAGGCGACAACGCGATTTATTGCCCCAAAACAAACCGTGCCCACCGTTTTCAAAGGTATATCCATCCAATAAACCCTTTTCGAAGATGGTCTTTAAATCCGGCTCACAGTGCGTTGCCCAGCAGCGGGTATCCGCCAGTGATTTCATCAAACCGCGATAGTCCAGTTCACGCCCGTCGATGGTGACCTTGTCACCCTTGCCAGTATAAGAAGCCACGCGTCCACCGATATGCGGTGCTTTTTCCAGAACAAGCACTTTTTTACCATGGTCTTTGGCCAGCAGCGCGGCTGTACTGCAACCGCCAACACCAGAGCCGACAATGACGACATCATATTCTTGTGCCATACGATACCTCCTTTTGCTGTTCGATACAAAATATTTATTCAATGGTGTTCATTAATAAGGTGTGGATAAGAAAAGAATTTTAGCTAAAAAATGAGCAATATAGATGCCAAATTTGATGGTTTGCATATCTGTTATTATATGAATGGCTTACATACAACGACCACCGATAATGACCGTTCATGCACAACATATTGCCCTTTGTGCACAAAATATTGTGCATTCTGCTTGACACATCCTACGGCGCTTTTTAAGATGCCAGCGTTAATCAAACGCGTATTTTAAGAATTTGAGGTGTAACGAGGTGTGATGATGAAATATGCCCAAAAGCTACACGAACCTGCCAATGAGAATCAAAATTTATTGTCCATCAGCGCCCTGTTTACGGGGACCTTCTCGATCGATTGGTTACTGGATCTGCTGGCGGAATGGAAGCCTTCCCAAATTTTGTCTCAGTTGGAGTCGGCCACAAAAGACGGGCTGCTGGTAAAAAAGGAACCGGGTCACTACTGTTATGCGGACGAAAAAAAACGAGTCGAATGGATAAATCGGTTATCGGAAAATAATAAAAAGCAGATGCACATCCAAATTGCCGACATTTTGATGCGGGATTTACCCGATAACGGGGAAAAAGCATACGCGCTGGCACCTCATCTTATCCATATCCCGAATGATATTGAAAGATGCCGTTACTTGATTAAAGCGGGCGATCTTCATATGAGAGCCTTCTGCACCGAAGATGCGTTTCAGTGCTATCGTAAAGTACTTGAAGATCTATCAAATCTAGACGACGAGGAAGGGGATCATCTATATTACGAAACCGCTGTTAAGTACTCTAAAATCTCGACGGCCAGACATGATACCGAAAAAGTCCTATCGATTATCAAGACCGCCTACACACGGGCTAAAAAGCGTAAAAACAAAGGTTTTCAAGCGCTTTTGTTGATGCACAGAGCCAAAAATGAATGGTTGAGATCACGTTACCAGAGTGCGCTGAAAGAGTTTGAGAATGGATGGGCCCTGGCAAAAGAATTAAACGATCCGAGAATTCTGAAATCGGCCACCACCTTCAGTACCTTTTTTCTCTTCTGGCAGGGACGCTTCAAAGATGCTGTTGAAATTTACGAAAAATCGGTCGCCGATGTTGAAAAGTACCCCCGCGGCGGATTTCCGCTATTAGCCGTCATGACCGTCGGCTATTGTTATGCCCAAATCGGGCAGGTCACACAGGGTTTGGGTATGCTGGATGCAATCCGGAACCAGTGTCTTCAAAAAAATGATATCCATATGGCCTCTTACACAGCCGCGAATTTGGGTAACATTTTAATCGAAATCGGTAGAATCGACGAGGGAATCAAATTTCTAAAAACATCAGCAAAGGAAGCGCGAAAGGCCCATAATGATTGGGTTCTGATCATGGGAAAGAAGGTTCTGGCCTATGCCTACTATTTGCGAGGCGAAAATAAGCACGCCCTTCGCTATCTTTCCGAGTTTTTACGGGAAAGCCGCAAGGTCAAGGCGACCGTCTATTTATATCCGTACCTGATGGAACTCTGCCTTGCGATGAAAAAGGGAGATCTGCCACCAATTGAAGGACTGTCCTTGGAGAAGATGATTCAATCCATGATAAAGGGTAAAAACATTTTCCTGAAGGGGGTGGCCTATCGATACGAGGCAATTCTCAAAAAGAGGTCAGGAGAGCCAAATGAAAAAATTACCCAGTCTTTAAAAAAATCGATGAATTGGCTCGAAGAGTCGGGGCAGCAGATCGAGCTTTCTAAAACAAAAATCGAACTGGCTCGCATTTACATCTCCCTGGGAAAGGATGAAAAAGCCAAAGATATCATCCATCTTGTATCAAAGACTCTGGGCTCTGTTAACGAAGCGCTTATCCCCAATGATCTTCGGGCATTTATCGAGGATCGACCTCTCGGTGAAAAACTACTTAAGGAAATTCTCAAGTTGGGGCAGGAAGTGGTGACCATTCGTGACAATCGTGAATTGGTCCAGCACATTTTATCCACATTAAATCGAATTACAGGAGCTGAACGCGGGGGAATT
>Ga0209536_100010456_pt1 | contig 13694 bp, 10 predicted proteins | sample DeeMarSeWOR28_12_FD_187461 | JGI IMG/M metagenome (GOLD analysis project Ga0209536, IMG submission 187461) | Marine sediment microbial communities from White Oak River estuary, North Carolina - WOR-2-8_12 (SPAdes) (version 2) | ecosystem: Environmental > Aquatic > Marine > Intertidal zone >...
CCGCCCTGCCGGAGAGCCTGGTCGAAAGTGAGCTGTTTGGCCATGAACGGGGTGCGTTCACGGGAGCGAGTAGCACCCGCAAGGGTGCCTTCGAAACGGCGGGATCCGGTACGCTGTTCCTCGACGAGGTTGGCGAACTCTCACCTCAAGTGCAGGCCAAACTGCTGCGAGTGCTGGAGCAGCGGGAGATCATGCGTGTCGGTGGTAGCCGGGTGATCTCGGTCAAGGCTCGTGTAGTGGCAGCCACCAACCGCGATCTCGAGGTCGAGGCGGAGAGCGGTCGCTTCCGAAGTGACCTCTTCTTCAGGCTCAACGTCCACGTGTTGCGCGTGCCACCGCTGCGTGAACGGATGTCGGATCTGCCGGAGTTGATTCACCATTTCCTGGCATCGACTTGTGACCGCTTCGGAATGCGGCAGAAGGATATTTCCGGCGACGCTGTAAAGATCCTGATGGATTACGATTGGCGTCGCAACAATGTGCGAGAGCTGCGCAATATCATCGAGCGGATGATCATTGCGTCCGATGAAGATCACATCGATCCGGCAGACATCCCTGGTGATATCTGCAGTGCCGATCGCACCGCGTCTGCCTCCGGTGCTGTGACGTTTCGACAGCAGAAGGCCGAAGCCGAACGGAAGATCATCATCGCGGCTCTCGAACAAAACGGTTGGCACGTGACGCGAACTGCCAAGGGGCTGGGCTTGGCCGATCACTCCAGTCTCCTGAAGATCATGAGGCGGCATGGAATCGAGAGAGGGGGAGGGTGAGCTAGGGTACCGTGTGGGGGGGTGAGACCCAGAGTCCGGTGGGCGATCGTTTGCACAGCGTGACGGCGGACGCGCCTGTGTCCATTTCGACACTAACCGGTCGATAGGACAGTGTCCATCTGGACACAAATGTCGATTAAGGCGTCCTGTCGGGTCCGGTTGTGTCTCTTTAAATTGTTTTACAGCATACAGTTATAAATTGGGGCCCGGTGCCTCTCCGGTTGGCAGCGCGCTTGCCTTTATGGCTGGTGACTAATCATCACCAGCGCCCGCCGAGGCGCACAGCCGAGGAGGTTTACATGTCTTTCACATTCAATCCCGAGTCCAAGTTGCAGGAGTGGACGGGGCAGATCGCAGTCGCCGTGCTGTTGGGACTGGCCGTTTTCGGTCTCGGTTGCGACATACCCATCGGCGACCGGAGTGGAGAGGCGGTGCAAGAGACAGCCAGGAGTGAGGGTGAAACCGTGCAGCCGGCGTCGTGGGTTGCGCCGCCGGTCGAGCAACCTGAGCCGGCGGAGCGGCTCGACGTCCCGCAGTTCGATCCCGCAACCGTCACGTACCAAGAGGCAGAAGCTGCCTACTTCGAACGACGTTATTCGGACGCCGTCGAAATGTTCACCGCCTACAGCGAGCGCGCGGCCGAGAACGCCTGGGGTCACTACATGCTGGGTCTGTCGGCCCTGAAAGCTGGCTTCATCGAACGGGCCGAAGCCGCATTCGACCGTGCTCTGGAACTGGATCCCAACCACGTGAAGAGCATGCTCAACCTGAGCCGTGTTATGCTCGAGACCGAACGGCCTGACGAGGCGCTGGCACAGTTGGAGGTCGCACTGGATATCGATCCTGCGTCGGACGCAGGCTACCGTCTCAGGGGCCTGGCGTACTTGGATCTGGGCCGTGAGGACGATGCGATCGACTCGTTCCGTGAGGCGATTTCGGTGAATGCCGCAGACGCTTGGTCGATGAACAATCTCGGCCTGGCTCTGATCAGGCAGGGGCTGTTCGAAGAGGCCTTGTATCCGCTAGCTCGGGCCACCGAGCTGCGCGAAGATGTTGCAGCGTTTCACAATAACCTGGGAATCGCGCTGGAGCGGACCCACCACTATGGCGCAGCCGGGGACGCCTATGAGGCTGCTTTGGCGCAAGACGATGGTTACGAGAAGGCGTCAGTCAGTCTGGCTCGGGTTGCCCGGCTCAAGCAAGATCCCGCGACCGGACCAATTGACCTGGCCGCCCTGGCTCGGCAGTTCGTGAACGAGATGGAGGGCTGGTATCCCCCCGTTGCAAAGGTCCCTCCGCTGCCCGAAGAACCAGCCGGGATTGAGCCGCCACGAGCTCCGGTGTTACCTGAGCCGCTGGAATCCGTTGACGGGACTTTTCCGCCGGACTCTGCAGCGACTGCAAGGCAGGATACTGCATTTTCGAAGCGTGACTCGACCAAGGTCAAGCCGGACACGACTGGCCGTGGGGGGCGGGCACGTTAGGTTGGACCCGGCATCTGACAGCGCGGTAACCCCGGGCGCGAGCCCGGGGTTAATCGCGTGCCTGTTTACTCTCGATCTTGTACGCCTCCATTGTGTAGTGCTGGGGTAATCCCAACCGATCGGCACGGTTGCAATGCTCTGAGGTTTTGCCCATCATAGTCGCGGCCAATTCTGCTCCACTTACTGATCCACGGTCGGTGATGACTCACGGTGATACCGTTTGGCAGGCCGCATTTGCCGGGCGATTCGGCAACCCCCGCTGCACCCACTTGGTCCGTGCTCCGGGCCGCGTGAACCTCATTGGGGACCACACCGACTACAATGGACTTCCGGTGATTCCGATGGCGATCCAGCGGGAACTCACGCTTGTGTCACGCCGGCGCGGTGATAGCGAGGTCCACATCGCTAACAGCGATCCTCGATTCCCGCTCCGCACCTTCGAGCTGAGCGGGAGCATAGATCCGTTTCCTCGAGGCGACTGGGGCAACTACGCCAAGGCGGCCGGCCAGGCGTTGGCTCAGCGCCATGGAACGCTCGCTGGATTCGATGCGGTGGTCTCTTCCGATATACCGCTCGCGGCCGGGTTGAGCTCATCGTCTGCCCTGGTAACGGCTGTGGCGCTGATGATCGTGGACTTGAATGACGTGGCCATTGGAGCAACGCAGCTGATGGAGTTGGCTGCTGCGGCGGAACGGTATGTGGGAACGCAGGGCGGTGGTATGGATCAGGCTATCTGCCTCGGCGCCCAACCGGGTTCGGCCAGCAGAATCGACTTCAATCCGCTGCGACTGACGTCGATACGGATTCCCCCTGAATGGCGTTTTATAGTCGCGTTCAGCGGCGTAAGAGCGGAGAAATCAGGCGCAGCCGGGGAGGTCTACAACCAGAGGACCCACGAATGCGGTGACGCCCTGCGGCGTGTAGCCGCGGCGGTCGGTGCGGCGGATGCAATCTCCTATGCTGGCCTGATGTCCGGTGTGCCCGTGGCAGACTTGATAGTCGCCGCCGAGGGTGTGTTGGAAGAACCTCTGCTCCCGCGGTTCCGTCATGTGGTTACGGAGGCTGCGCGAGTGACTGCGGCACAGACGGCGCTCAACAACAACGACTTCCGTGGCTTCGGTGAGCTGATGAATCAGTCGCATCGGAGCTTGCGTGATGATTTCGCCGTCAGTTGTCCGGCATTGGATCGGTTGACGGCAGCCGCGCTCGATGCCGGCGCCGCCGGAGCCCGACTCACTGGTGCCGGATTCGGTGGTTGTGTCGTCGCGCTCACATCTGCGACGGAGGCAGATCGGGTGCTATGCTCACTGCAGCAGAAGTACTATGCGGCCGAAGGCTACAATGGAGCGCTCGACGGGTCACTGTTTGTCGCAGAACCCTCGGGAGGAGCCTCCGTCTTCGAACTGTGATCGCGACACTAGTCGTGCGGCGACACAGCCGGCCGTAGCATAGCTCCGGTTCTACTCGAACCGGACCCTGGGCAGCGTCTTGAACAAGCCCAGTCCGGCAAGCACGACGATCCCTGCGCAGAGGAATCCCCAGCCGGCGTACCCGTAGATGAAATAGCCAGTCCCGAACAGCGCTCCATACACCACGACACATCCGAGAAACCAACATAGGAAAGCGGCGCTCGCAGTTTCGCTACGCGAATCGGGTGCGACCTGCACGACTCTGCTCCAACCGCGTCCCATGGGATGGATCTTGTCGTAGAACCGCTGTAGCGTCGCGGTCTGCGTTGGTGGGGTCAACAACGTCACCGTGAGCCAGGTTATGGACGTGGCGGCGACACCGAGGACTAGCATGAGCGATGGATGAACGGGGGAGAATCCGACCGCCTCATGGATGAACTGGAAATACACGGCTATCGCGAACGAGACAACCATCGCCGAGATCTCGCTCCAAGCATTGATCCGCCACCAAAACCAGCGCAGCAGGAAAATCAATCCGGTGCCCGCACCGATCTGTAGCAAGATCTGAAACGCCTGCATCGCGTTTTCGAGCCAGAGAGCGACGATGCAAGCGAGTATGATCAACACAACGGTGGCAGCCCGACCTACGGTTACATATTCCCTCTCGCTACGGTCGGGCGCGATGAACCGGCGATAGAAGTCGTCCACGACGTAGGAAGCGCCCCAATTAAGGTGGGTGCTAATCGTAGACATGTACGCAGCAGCCAGCGATGCGACAACGAGGCCGAGCAAGCCGTGCGGGACTAACACCAGCATCGCGGGATAGGCGAGATCGTGGCGCACTATAGACGGATCGAGGCCGGGGAACCGCGCGGTAATGCTGTCGAGACTGGGGTACACGATAAGGGAACACAATGCGACGATGATCCATGGCCATGGCCGGAGTGCGTAGTGAGCGATGTTGAACCACAGCGTGGAGCGCATAGACTCGTTCTCATTGCGTGCCGCCAGCATGCGCTGTGCCACGTAACCACCACCACCCGGCTCGGCACCGGGATACCAGGTGCTCCACCACTGAACCGCAATGGGAATGACGAGGACCGGGAGGACTGTCTTCCAATCAGAGAAATCGGGCAACAGTGATAGCTTGTCTGCAAGCGCCGGGTTGGAGACCATGCCAGCGAGGCCGCCCACTTCCGGCTGCTGCAGTGAGAAGTAGGCAGCTGCAAGTGACCCGATCATCGCTATGACGAACAACAACAGGTCCGTGACGACAACTCCCCACAGTCCCGAGGTGGCTGAGTACACTACCGTGATAGTCCCAGCGATCAGGACTGTGGTGTACTTGTCGATACCGAGCAACACACCGGATATCTTTATGGCCGCGAGGGTAACGCTTGCCATGATCATCACGTTGAAGAAGACACCCAGGTACAAAGCTCTGAATCCCCTCAGGAAGGCGGCCGGCCCACCAGAGTAACGCAGTTCGTAGAACCCTATATCGGTGAGAGCCCCCGATCTGCGCCATAGCTTGGCATAGAAGAACACCGTGCACATACCGGTGATCAAGAACGCCCACCACATCCAGTTCTGGCTTACTCCACCGGTGCGAACGAGGTCGGTCACCAGATTGGGCGTGTCGGTTGAGAACGTGGTGGCCACCATTGACGTACCGAGTAGCCACCAGGGTAGCTTGCGACCGGATAGGAAGAACTCTTGGGTGCCCTTGCCGGCACGTCTCGCGAAGATGATTCCCACTGTGAGAGCGACCACTCCATACAGTGAGACGACAGTCCAGTCTATGCCCGTTAGTTGCATATGATCGAAAACTCACGGTTTTTGTGAATTGTGCAATTCCGCTGCCAGGCTCTTGGGATAGCAGCCTTGGGACACTAGTTCACTTATGCGCTGCGCGACTTTGGACCTGTCCTGTGTGAACGTCATGCCCATCCACCGCTCGCTAGCCTGTAGTACTCTAAGCCGAGCTTGATTTCGTGCAACCTGCTGATGAAGTGCCGTGGGGATCAGGAACTCATCGTTGGCGCTAGTACCATGGGCTCGGAGGAAATCGGCGAACTGCCTTCTGAGAAGCGGCAGCAAAGCGGTTGTGAAACCCCACAGATTCATGGAAACGGTTTCACCGCCACTCAAAGGAATACGCTCGCCTGATTCCGCGATGCCCACCAGCTGTTCTCGATGCTTCTCTATCTGTCTGACCTCCACTATTTGCTCGAGGCACCCAGCAGGATCGGTCCTACAAACCGCACGAGATACGCCACCGAAGTCGGACAGGGTTTCGCACAGTCGGTATCCGATGAGCACATGAGAGCCACGCTGATCCGAGTCTAAGGCAACCCCCTGCCCCCACGATCTGGCCCCTGCGAAATGCGCGACCAGCATGCGATACGCCGAGGGCCCATAATAGTCATCTGAATTACAAACTGCGAACGGGCCATTGATGTCCGGTTCGGCGGCGAGAACGGCATGGGCTGTCCCCCAGGGCTTCTTCCGTTTCGGAGGCGCTGCGAATCCGGCAGGTACGTCATCCAGTGATTGATAGGTAAAAACGCATTGCACGGCACTGGAGAACCTCGGCTCAATGTGTGTCCGCATTTCCGGTTCGATCTCCTCGCGAATCACGAAGACGGCCTTGGAGAACCCTGCCCTGATGGCGTCGAATACGGAGTAGTCCATCAGGGCTTCACCGTCGGGTCCCACGGGCTCTAGTTGCTTTAGCCTGCCGTAGCGGCTCGACATGCCTGCTGCCAGGACCACGAGGGTCAGCCTCATCGATTCGTCTCGAGCAGAAAATCCAGTCGACTGTCGAACTCGAAGTCAGCAGGTGAAATACCCTGCCGGAACAGTCGCGCGCCTGCGGCGCCTTCTAGATGAACGGCGTCCGCCTCTATGCGGAGCCATGCCCCCTCGCGCAAGCCGATCACTGGCTGGCGGTTGACCAAGTGGAACTCTTTGATGCGAGTTTCGCGCGTCTCGCCCATGTGGGTTGATTCCGGGTCGGGATCGACGTAGTGGGGATTGATGTTGAACGGGACGAGTCCGAGCGCGTCGGAACTCGGCGGCCACACGATGGGCATATCGTTGGTGGTACCGATGGTGAGCCCCGCTACATTGGAGCCAGCACTAGCACCCATATAGGGCATGCCGCCGGCTACGCGCTGCCGGATGATTTCGAGCAGCCCAGCGGTGTACAGCTCCCTCAGCAGCAGGAAAGTGTTGCCGCCGCCGATGAACAGCGCTGCGGCTTCGCGGACAGCCGAACGGGCGTCTGCTGCCTGGTCGATACCGGTGAGTTCCACTCCCATCGTGCCAAACCGTTCTCGCGCTCTTTTAGTGTACTCCGCGTGACTGATTCCGCTCGGTCGGGCATAGGGAATGAATAGCACGTGAGGAACGGGCTTCAAGAAATCAGCCACATCGTCGGCGCAGTAGTCCAAATATCCGCTGCCGTGGACAGTGGAGGTGCTCAGCAGAAGGAGACGGCTAGACATTTCTCAACCTTGCTTCCGCCACTTGGAATTCAGCCTACCTGGTGCAGATGCACATCACGTTGTGGATACGGGATCGAACATCCGGCTGCCTCGAGTTGCTCCTTCAACGTCCGCATCATATCAAACCGCAAGGGCCAGTAATCTTCCTTCTTACACCAGGGGCGCACCACGATGTTGACCGATGAGTCTCCCAGCTCACTGATGGCGACCACCGGTGCCGGTTCTGTCAGAACCCTATCATCTGCTTTGAGCACCCGCTCGATGGTGCTCACGGCGGCTCCCAGGTCGTCGTCGTACGACACTCCAACCACCATGTCGTTGCGACGCGTCGGATTGGCCGCGTAGTTCTTGATCGTGTTGCTATATACAGCTGAGTTCGGCGTGACGATGCGAACGTTATCGGGTGTGTTCAGTGTCGTGGCAAACAATCCAATAGCCTCAACCGTTCCGGCGGTTCCGCCGGCATCGATGTAATCGCCTACTCCGAAGGGGCGAAACACCAATAGCATAACACCTGACGCGAAGTTGGATAACGTGCCCTGCAAAGCCAGTCCTACCGCCAAACCCGCCGCGCCGAGGACGGCAACCATCGAAGCCGTCTGGACGCCTACCATACCCAACACTGCAACGGCTACGAAGGCTAGAATTAAATAATAGGCGAGGCCTGCAACAAACGGCACCAGTGTGGCGTCTGCCTCACCACGCTGCATTAGTCTGCGGATGAGTCGCCGCGCCCATCGCGCTACGAACCGCCCGACGATCAAGAGGGCGATAGCGCCAATGATGTTGAGGCCCCATGCACTGACAATATTGACTAGTTGTCCCAAGATTGCTTCCAGATCGATCTGCTCCATGGGTGATTCTCCGTGCAGTTGCGGGTGTGACGGACGCCCGGTCGGATGTCGGTCAGGCCTTGAAGAAAATGCCTCGGACGGTAAACTCAATCCCACCATGATGCAAGTCGACTCATCCAATCATCGAACCGAGTTCGTGGGCTCGTAGGTGACCGTGTTCATTGGGCGGTGGACGCGCCTCGGCCTGAGATGACTCCATGATTGACGGCTCGATTCAGGTGGTTCCAGCACCTTCTCGAATCCGGATTCAGGATGGCGCGTTCACATTCTCTCCGGACTCCATGGTCACAGTCGATCGCCGGAGCAGGGAGCTGCGGACCGTCGCCGCGAGCTTGGTCGATCGCATTGAGATGGCCTCTGGTGTGCGTATGGATTTGGCGGAGCACCCGGCGGCAGACGGCCCGGCCGGAAGCATTCTGTACACCACTGACGGTAGCGATTCGCTTCTGGGACCCGAAGGCTATGTACTGGACGTCAGACCAGCAGGGATCCAGCTGAGAGCCTCGCACCCCGCCGGAGCATTCTACGCGACTCAGACTCTGAGGCAGCTGTTCCCACCCGAGATCGACGGCAGTAGCGCAACGGCGGATCCACGAGGATGGGTGTTGCCCGCGGTTCGCATTCACGATTCGCCGAGATTCCATTGGCGTGGAATGCTGCTCGACTGCTGCCGCCATTTCATGACCGTGGAGTTTGTGAAACGTTACATCGATTTGCTGTCTTACTACAAGCTGAATCGGTTTCATTGGCATCTCACGGAGGATCAGGGCTGGCGCATCGAGATCGAGAAATACCCCGAGTTGACCCAGGTTGGAGCCTGGCGAATGGAGCCCGGCGGTGAGCGTTACGGTGGATACTATACGAGATCCCAGATTCGTGATGTCGTGGAGTATGCACTCGAGCGACACGTGACGGTTGTGCCGGAGATCGAGATGCCAGGCCATGCCACTGCGGCCCTGGCGGCACATCCCGAGCTGTCCTGTTCGGGTGGTCCGTTTTCGGTGGCGTCAGGATGGGGAATCTTCGACGACGTGTTCTGTGCTGGCAAGGACGCCACTTTCGACTTCTTGCAGAATGTTCTGACTGAGGTCATGGAGCTGTTCCCGGGGAACTATGTCCATATCGGTGGCGATGAATGTCCCAAGGAACGATGGAGAACGTGCGCCGACTGTCAGAGACGTGTGGCGGACGAGGCACTCGAGGACGAAGCCGGACTACAGGGCTATTTCGTACGAAGGATTGCAGCGTTTCTGCATGACAGAGGTCGCAGGTTGATCGGGTGGGATGAGATACTGGAGGGCGGGCTCCCTCCTTCTGCAACGGTCCAGTCGTGGCGCAGCATGAACGGTGCGGTTGAGGCTGTCACGTCGGGACACGATGTGATCGTGTCGCCCATCAGCCATGCGTACTTCGATGCCGACATCGCTACGACAGACCTGAGAAAGGTCTATTCGTTCGAGCCGATGCCGGGAGAACTCGCCGGGAGTGAGCGATCGCGCGTCCTCGGCGGGGAGTGTAACATGTGGACGGAACGGACGCCGCAAGAGACCGTTGACCGGAAGATGTTCCCGAGACTCCTTGCGATGTCCGAATGCCTGTGGTCGCAGTCCGAGAACAAGGGCTTCCACGACTTCCATCACAGACTGCAGCATCACTACCAGCGCCTCACTGAACTAGGAGTCGACTACGGTGCCGAATCAGCGGACTCGGCTGTCTGAGGAACGTGTGTCACTGCGCCATCTGTGTTTGCAGGGCGCGTGCTGCTGCATGGCGTGGCTGGCGACGGCATGCTCGCAGTCACCTCCGGTCGGTGGTGAAGAGCCGCCGGCCGAGCCGGCAATCCAATGGAATCCCGAGTGGTATGTGGCCTACCGTTCGGCGAGTCCGATCGTCATTGATGGCGCTCTGCGGGAGGAGGGGTGGAGCAGCGCACTCTGGACCGCCCACTTCGTTGACATCGAAGGCGCTGCCAGGCCGGTTCCTCGATTTCGAACCAGGGCGAAGATGCTGTGGGATGACACCTATCTCTACGTCGCCGCAGAGTTGGAGGAACCCGACGTTTGGGCCACGCTGACTGAGCGGGACGCTGTCATCTACCACGATAACGATTTCGAAATCTTCATCGATCCCGATGGGGATACCCACGAATACTACGAACTGGAAATCAATGCCCTTGGCACGGAATGGGACCTGCTGTTGGTGCGACCGTATCGGGACGGCGGGCCGGCGATTGACTCGTGGGACATTAGGGGGCTTGAGACCGCGGTGTTCGTGGACGGGACGGTGAATGATCCGGCTGATCGAGACAGCGGATGGACGGTGGAGATCGCGCTACCGTGGTCGGTGCTGGAAGAAGCAGCACGACGGCCAGCGCCACCGGCGGACGGCGACCAGTGGAGGGTCAACTTCTCACGCGTCCAATGGCGTGTAGAGGTAAGCGACGGGAAGTACTTCAAGTTGGATGACAATCCTCCCGGTCGAACCCGGCCGGAAGATAACTGGGTGTGGTCCCCGCAAGGGCTGATAAACATGCATTACCCCGAGATGTGGGGGATCGTACAGTTCTCGAGCAGGGTCGTGGGGCAGGGTGCGGATGCGGTGTCGGTGGTCACAGCGGTCGACCGTGCGAAGTGGGAGCTGAGGCGTGTCTACTACAGGCAGCAATCATGGTTCAGCCGGCACCGGTCCTATACAAAGGACTTGACCGACCTGGGGCTGCGGCCGGGACCCTGGGGCATCCAACTCGAAGCAACCGGGAACCTGTTCGAAGCATCGCTGATCTTGGAGGGACGGAAAATCCGGATCCGACAGGACGGTCGGGTCTGGTGACATCCTCGGCGGTTATGGCATGGGCGCCGTCGATCACGGTGATTCGGCCATGAACTTCACCGGCTTCGACTGGGTGATCTTGTTAGGTGTGGTGGTGCTCATGTGCGCCGGGGTGCTCACGTCTACGAAGTACATGCGCAGCGTGGCGGATTTCCTGGCTGCGGGACGCACAGCGGGACGATATCTACTGGCGGTCTCCCAGGGTGTCGCAATGATAGGTGCGATCTCGATCGTCGGATTTTTCGAGCAAAACTACGTGGGGGGATTCCCACTGACATGGTGGGGCCTCACGACTGCCGTCGTCGTGCTGGTGATCACGGTTTCCGGGTTCGTGCACTATCGGTTTCGCCAGACACGTTGCCTCACCTTGGCCGAATTCTTCGAACGGCGCTATAGCCGGAACTTCCGGGTATTCGCCGGCATTCTCGTATTCACCGCCGGTGTGGTCAATTTCGGCATCTTCCCCGCTGTCGGCGGCAGGTTCTTTATCAACTTCATAGGTCTACCGCAGAGCATAGGTGTTGTCGGTGTTCAAGTACCGATGTTCCCGCTGGTCATGATCGTCTTGCTCGCCATCGCGCTGTTCTTCGTGTTCAGCGGCGGCCAGGTCGCAGTGATCATCGCCGATTTCATTCAGGGGACCTTCGTCAATGTCGTGTTCCTGATCATCATCGTGTATCTGCTGCTGTTGGTGGACTGGACGCAGATCTTTGCCGCACTTGCGCAGGCGCCCGACAACCAGTCCTTGATGAATCCGTTCAAGACCGGTCACGTAGAGAGCTTCAACTTCTGGTACTTTCTGATAGGTACCATTGGAGTGATCTACGTGGTCATGTCGTGGCAGGGCACGCAGGCCTACAATGCATCGGCCAGGAGTGCTCACGAAGCCAAGATGGGTCAGGTGCTGACTAACTGGCGCGGGATCCCCCAAGTATTGTTTCTGCTGGTCGTACCGATCGTTGTCTATACGGTGCTGCACCACCCAGACTTCACGGACAAGGCCACCTATGTTGAGCAAACGCTGCAGCAGGTTGAGAGTGACACCATCAGGAATCAACTGAGAGTTCCGGTGGCTCTCACTACGCTGTTGCCTGTAGGTCTGATGGGCGCCTTCGCCGCAGTGATGATGGCGGCGTTCATCAGCACGCATGACACGTACCTGCACTCTTGGGGATCGGTGTTCATTCAGGATGTGATAATGCCGTTCCGCAGGAGTCCTCTGTCGAGACAACAACACTTGCGGGTGTTGAGATGGTCAATTCTGGGAGTGGCGCTCTTCATCTTCCTGTTCAGTCTCCTGTTCCAGCAGAGCCAATACATCAATATGTATTTCGCCATTACAGGCGCCATCTTCGCCGGCGGTTCGGGATCGGTCCTGATCGGCGGATTGTACTGGAATCGAGGAACGACAGCAGCGGCTTGGAGCGCGATGGTTGTCGGATCCGGTATCGCCGTGGGCGGTATCGTCATCCATCAGGTCTTTGACGATTTTCCCATCAACGGACAAATGTTCTGGGGCATCGCCATGGGTGCGTCGACCATCATCTACATCGCCGTATCGCTATTCGGCAAGCGCAAAGTCCACGATCTCGAGCAGTTGCTGCATCGGGGCCGTCACCTGATCGCAACGGAGATGCAAATCGTGGATGTATCACCGTCGCGGGGACTCAAGCTGCTGGGAATGGGAAAGGAATTCACACGTGGTGACAAGATCATCTATCTGGCCAGCTACATCATGATCGGATCGTGGACGATCGTATTCATTGCCGGTACGATTCACAATCTAACTCATGAAGTCGCTGATTCCTCTTGGGCCGGATTCTGGCAGACATACATCTACATCCAGCTCGGGTTGGCGATTCTGGTGGTTACATGGTTCACGACGGGCGGAGTGCGAGATCTGCGTTCAATGCTGGGTCTCCTGGGTACCATGGACAGAGACCACAGTGACGATGGTCGCGTACGGTTGGACGCGGCCGCAGACGAGGCGCTTAACTGTAAGCGGGGTAGCACACATGCCACTGGAACGTAGTGCCGGGAACCCGATCATTACACGTGAAAGCATCCCCGCCATAGCGCCGCACCTGGAAGATGCGACGTCGGTTTTCAATCCCGGGGCGATCATGATCGAAGGCCGCTACCTGCTGATGCTGCGGGTCCAGAGCCGTGGCAGGGAGACCTTCCTGGTAATGGCGGAAAGCCCTGACGGAATCGAGTTCGACGTACGGCCCGAGCTGGTCCATTTCCGGGGTATAGAACAGGAAAAGGAGAGGATCTACCATGTGTACGATCCTAGGATCACGGAGATCGAGGGATCATACTATGTGGTGTTCGCCGCCGACACTGACAATGGCTGCCGTCTCGGAGTGGCGCAGACGAGGGACTTCGAGACGTTCGAGCTGGTCGGTTTGGGAAGAGACAGAGACATCCGCAATGGCGTGCTGTTGCCCGAGAGACTGGGCGATCGGTACGTCCGCCTCGCCAGACCCAACACGCAGCACACTCGAGGGGAGCCGATTTCGGGTGACCAGATAGTCCTGTCCGAATCGAACGATCTGGTGCGTTGGAAGCGGGTGGCGTCAGTGGAGGTGCCGACGGTCAAGCCGAGAAGAATAGTAACAATATCAATACATATATTTCTTTCAAAATCTTATTTTGTCGCTGAATTTGGGTTTTAGAATCTTCAGGAGCACTTATTATCTTGAATTGTTTCTCAAGCCATTTATTTTGGGGATTTTGAAAACTTCCATTTTCATCAATTAAACCGTATTTCTTAAAGAATTGCTTTCTTTTTTCTTCTGACGCGTCAGTAGATATGTTAAACATACCTTTGAGCGTA
>Ga0209536_100010457_pt1 | contig 13694 bp, 12 predicted proteins | sample DeeMarSeWOR28_12_FD_187461 | JGI IMG/M metagenome (GOLD analysis project Ga0209536, IMG submission 187461) | Marine sediment microbial communities from White Oak River estuary, North Carolina - WOR-2-8_12 (SPAdes) (version 2) | ecosystem: Environmental > Aquatic > Marine > Intertidal zone >...
ATTCTAGCGGCCTCGGTACGGGTCTTCCCTTGCATCATCCTGTTCTCCTTACCTGAATTCCCGGAAAAGGCTCCACGCCCCTGGCTGGCACGTCTGAAGGGTTACCTGCGCCATTATAGTGTCTGCACGGCCACACGGGTCGATCCACAGGTCGCGCCGCCGGCATCCCTGCAGCCGGAGCATGACAATCAGGAATACGCATTGCTGCCAGCACCCACCTCGCCCTGTCACACTGGCAGGCCTGCCTGCCAGTGTGACAGACGGACACTGCCATCAGTGGCAGGAAACACCCACTCGTTGACTTGTGCTACACCAACAAACAGACACTTAGCGCGGCCTCGTCTCGGGCCCGGCAATTGCATTGCCTGTTGGCCACAAATAAAACACCAAGGTTGGAGGAGTCGGGCGGCGGCCTTCGGGTCGCCGCCTTCTATATTGCCGGGCGGTATTCCCTCAACCGCGTACAGCAGGGGGTGCGGCGCGGATACCCGCGGAGCCCCGCATTCAATTCATCGCATCAACGCGAACATGAACAGCTCCCCCGCGGTGGGGACGGTCACTGCACGTGGCAGGTGGTGCAGATCTGATCCTCGTTGCGGAGGAACCGGTTGACTTCATCGGTGTGAGGGTCGTGGCAGCTGCCGCATTCCACAAAGGGTTGCGCGGTGCCAAGGTCAGTGCGCGTATACAGGGCCATATCGGTCTTTTCCCTGGTACCCGTCGCACCCACGACACTGTCTACCCACCAGATTGCCAGGCCATTATTGGTTGTTGCCTTCACCGGCGCGGTGAAGTCGGGCAGGCCGAGCGTACCGGTAAACGGCCCGTCCGGATCACTCGCCAGCGCGCCACCCCCTCCGTACTGGACACTGATCGGATGGTGACCGTCGCAGGGGGTGTTCGGTTGACAGATCACGTCGTTGCCCGTCAGCGGCTCGAACCGCGCTGGCTCCAGCTGGGCGCCCGGCGGCGGCGTGTAGCCCCCGGAGCCGGGGGCGTTGATCAACACGTCTGTGGCCTGAGCGCCGTCGTGGCACGACAGACAGGCCACCGTCACCGATCCGGGCGTCACCGCTACACCGACGGTTCCGGTGCTTGGCAGGTACGATCCGGCGCGGAGCCCCTTGTTCCAGAGCGGCACCGATGCCTGCGTAACGGCCCCATGGGGGGTGTGGCAGAAAACACAGATTTCTTCCGTCGTATCCGCTCGCTGGGCGAGATCGTGCTTGGTGTTGGCAATGCCGGAAACGGCCTGTCCCCCGGCCAGCACCAGGATGGCGCCGGAGGTCAGAGCCACCTGGTTCGGAAGGAGTTTGTTCACAGTTTGCCCTCGCCAGGATCTGAAATTGAGAGCGATAAAGCGGATGAGGAGTTGCCGGAAGCGTGGCAAGCATAACTCAGCTGTTTGCCCGAAATCCAGCCGGCAAGCACTCCATCAGGCATTCTTTGCCCGCTGAAGTCCCACTCTGAATCTGGCAATATCCGAACCCGAAAAGCTACGCTGTTTTTCTTTTGCATTCTTTGTCAGCTAGTTACGATCCAACGCGCCCCAGCAGCCCCTCGGCCCCTCCCTGACCGGCATCCCCGCATAATTGGTCGAGGTCATCCGTCCTACGGAATAGCCGCAGCCCCTCCTTCAGGCCCGGCGGCGCGGGCGCAACGGGGCCGTTGCAGTCTGCGGATGGCTTCACTCCGGCGCCAGACGGATCTCCCTGCCCGCACCCCTCGCTGCAGTGTTCTGGCCGCGCTGTGCGCCGAGGCGCGCGAGGCACGCACTGTCCCCCCTCGCAACGCTTGTGGCCATTGGCCACCGCGAATACGCCGCTACCCGGCCTGAATAAAGATTAGACTATTGGCGGGCCGGGCCGTGATCAACGAGGTGGGCATGCAGCCCCTGACCGTCATATTGATATATGTCGTCCTGGTTATTCCGCCGCTCATAATAGCCGTTGCGGCTGCGGTTATCGAAGATCCCGGTTTCCGTAACGGTATCATAGCGGCGCTTCTCGCTGTTTTCGTGGCCGGAGGCACAGCCACATTTGGCTATCACGCGTTCAGAGGGTTCCACTATGAGGGCAGGCTGCGGGCCAACGACGGGACCAGACTCGCTGCGCGCGCGTTTATGACCCGCAATGGCTGCGAAGCCGGAATGGCAGGCATCCTGCAGGCCCATGTTGATGCGTATGCCGCTGAACATGGGCACAGCAGCCCGAACCAGGCAGCACCGGACTATCCGGCACGGTTCGAGTGCCGATGGGCGGTCGATTTCTAGGCGCCCGCGGCCCGATCGGCCAACGGGCTGTCGATCAGAACACCTTCCTGGTGTTCAGAAAAGCGCCAAGCGGCTTGTCACACTGCTCGATGTGGGTGATGGCCCAGCCTTTCAAGTCGACCATGATGGCGAAAGAGAGCAGAACCTCGCCGCTGCGAAAGCCCTCGGCAAGACTCACGATGTGCTGCATGAGTTTTTCATGCGCTGCTTTGTGGCTCGCATACCTGGAATAGTCGTACTCTGACATTAACTGCTCCTCGTAGCGAAAGTGTGTCTGCGTGTAGTCGATCAATTCCGATAACACGCGGCCGAGCGTGTCCGTATCCTCCTGCCGCATCATCGTGTCATGGAGCCGGTTCAGCAGAGCGATCAAGTGCTCATGCTGCGCATCGATTTCCCGGACGTTGACCTTTGCGTCGCTCCCCAGTTGAACAAGTGTCATGATCTCACCTCTTTTTCGCCTGCTGTCGCCCAGGAGCGACAAGCGTCTGCCCCCTCGCGGGTTCCTGTTTTTATGCCGTGCCAATGATGGTGATATTAGGGTATGCGCAGACCAATACCTAGACATCATGACTCAGGCCACCGGTCGAGGCTGGCCGTCTCGAACGCGGCAAGCAAGCCCCGAAGTCCTTACCTGAAACGGGTGGAGTCCTGCGGTTAACCATGGAAGACAGGCACCGATGCGTGGATAATGGCATACAAGTTTCCGAGGAGGCGTCATGCTTCATCACACCCACCAGATTCCCGCAGACTTTCGGCTAACAGCGCCGCGGCCCTTGCCAGAGGCGGGGGAGAAATGAGGCGCTTCCCAAAGTCCGCCCTGGCGTTCATCGCCGCCGTGTGCCTGGTCCCGGTCATGACGTCGGCGCAACAGGCCGCGCACGACGAAAGTCCCGATGCAGGCCGGGAACTGGAGCTGACGCCGGAGCTCGGTCAGATGCTGGTTCAGGAGATGCAGGCGCTCGAGGATGCGGTGATGGCCCTCATTCCGGCCATCTCATCCGGGAACTGGGAGCGGATTGCGGCAATCGGTCGCAACATCCACGACAGCCACATCATGCGGCAGGCGCTTTCAGATGCCCAGATCGAGGCGCTTCATCAGTCTCTGCCGGCCAGATTTCAGGAACTGGACCACGCTCTGCATCATTCCGCCTGTCAGCTTTCTCAGGCCGCCAGGAAGCACAACATCGACACCGTGCTCTTCTACTTCTACAAATTGAACGAGGGGTGTGTTGCCTGCCACTCGCGCTATGCGCGTCAGCGCTTTCCCGACCTGGCAAATAGCCGTGACGAAGAGGAGCGCGATCGCCACAAACGGCATGACCCGCCACCGCCCCCGGCGCATTGAGGTGCAGGCCCGACCTGCGGCTGCCTCCGGGCTGCTGCGGGCGGCGAGACACCACTAATACATTCAAACACTACGCCGGCGCCTTCCGTCGCCGACAGTCTGCCGGGACCCGTCCCGAACATCCGAAACTATCGCAGCGCCTTAACCTGGATCAATTGCCCGCCTGCAGGGCCGCACGTAGTATCGGCGAAGATGCGGCGATGGCCGGCCGCCAGGGGATGACGGGTGTTTGCAGATGTCATAACAGCCAGGCGAATGACCTGCTCAGCATCGGGGAGCGCGTGCACTGTCGTTGCCCTTGACTCCCTGGCCGCAGCCGGGCAACAGCCGGCGCCGGCAGTTGCTTGCTCGCATCGAGTCACGGCTTATCATGGGAGGAAAGGCGATGATTTTTCGAAGGGAACATCCCGGGATTGACCCCGCCACGCTGGAAAGCGCGCAGTGCCAACGCGAGTTCGCTTGCCTGACTGATTCCGCTGTATGCAGGACCGAACGTCTTCTGGACAGGGACGTCGAGTTGCTCCGATGCCTGGAGAAAAAACCTTGCCGGCACAAGGGGCGCTATGCCAGCATGTTCGTCTGTTCCTGTCCGGTGAAGCATGCGCGGGCGGTCTGAAACAAACTGGGGCCGGAACCGTTTGGGCACCGGGCGGAATCACTGGCAAATTTCTACAACGCTTTCCGAAAAATACTACATACATCCGCCGAGCCGGCGGTAGGCTAGGCCGTGCATCCTAGCGACAAACGTGTCAGGGATCCGACCTCGTCAGGGAAAGATGCAGCGGCGGCCTGCGGGCCGCCGTTTTTTTTCTGCTGCATGCTGAGAATCTGTATACCGCCCTGCCCGTTGTCGACCATGAAGCCGGTGAGCCGCTCGCCGCACACGCGTTGACCGCAGGCAAACCTCAGAGCTCGGCGGGCGGACTGAGCCGGATGATGCCGCAGGCATCGCGCGCGCCGCCCGCACAGCCTTTCTTGAGATCACTCTCCTCGTCGCAGTAGGTATCCTCGCCGGTATGAATGATGAAGGCGCTGCCGTCCCAGTCGAACAGGCTCAGGCGTCCCGGTGACAACGTGACCCGGTTGGTCGTATGCGTCATCGAGCCCTTACCGTCCTTCACCTCGATGTTAATGAGATCGCCCATATGGAACGGGTGGTTGATGTCTTTTGCGGGCGTCTCGTCGCCCGCGCTGTCGGGACGCGTCTCCCCGAAAGGCCCGGGGTCATGGTGCCCTTTGGCGGCGCTGCAGGGCTCACAGGCGGCCGTCTCGTGAATGTGCACCGCATGCCTGCCATCAGACAGACCTTCAACCTCGAGATGGACAGTCACTTCCTTGATGCCTTCGTCCGTCGGCGCCTCGGTGAGTATCGCGGTTCCCGAAATCGCGGCGTCGGTGCAGCCGCGGATCTTGGCCGTGGCCGTGAGACTGGCGGCGTGGCTGGACAGCGAAAGGCAGGCCAAGGCAGCGGCGGTGCACAGGGAAACCCAGGTGGGGCTGGCGGACATGGAAGATTCTTTGATCATCAGTGACTCCTGCGAATGATGGATAGCACGATTCACCCGGCCCACGGCGTTCGGGTTCGATGGAACGCACGAGCTGGTGGCCGAGCGTGGGACTGGGTCTACTACTCCTTCAAGGTGTTAATGACGGATGCTGACAAATCAGGCTGAGCACCAGTATTGTTATTTATAGCCACGAAATCCATGGAAGGACACGGAAACAATTCTAATGGGTATTCGTTCTTTCCGTGTCCTTCCATGGATTTCGTGGCCATAACATGCGTCATTATCAGGTTGAAGAAACACTACCTCACCAGCGGGAAACCCGCCTTACGCCAGTCTTCGAGTCGCATGATAACCGCGGTCACCCGAGTAAATCCAAGATCCTGAAGTGATTTTTCGGCAAGCGAACACCGCGAGCCCGACCCGCAGTACAGGTAGATCGGCGTGCCCATGTTCGGCTCGTCAGGAAATCCGACATACTTCCAGATCCTGAATTCCAGAATGCCGCGCGGAATGTGAATGGCGCCAGGGACGTGCCCCGCCGCGAACTCCTCCGGCTCGCGTACATCGATTATCAGCCTGTCACCCCGATCGTCAACGATTTTCCTGAAACCAGCCATGTCGACGGTCCGGACGGATCGTCTCGCCTCAGCGACTTTTGCTTCAACGATGGGCGGGTAAGCCGGACCTGGGGGCGGCGCCTCGCCAAACGCGCAGACGCTGAGACTCACACCTGCCACACCGGCCAGCACGCCCAGGCGGATTTTTCCTACTGCACTCGAGTGACCTGTTTTCATAAACGCCTTCATAGCCGAATGGCACTTAATTACGCGGTTCCATAATTGATGCAGGGTGGACCAGGCACGCCGTTTGTGCCCTCACCGACCGGATGTGCCGGCAGGCACTGATCAAGAAATGCGTTGTGCTGCTTCGCAACGCCTGGCGGGTCACTCAAACAGCGCTAACCCAGCCTGCATTTCGACGTACGTAAGTGCCATTCCCTTCATACCCTTGTTTTACGGTAATATACCGGAAGGTCAGCCATCCCGCTGCTGTGAACCGAAGTGCCAGTTTACACCAGGCGCAACCAAGAGAGCGTCACCCGAACCCGGCTGAAAGTTGCTACCTGAAAATGTCCGCGCCACGCAGCATGACGATGAATAAAGAAGAACTGGATCAGCTCCTGGTCGATCTCGTGAGAGCCGGCTGCCTCTGGAAAGGTGGCTGGATGATCAAATTCAACGGGCGGACAGTGGAAGTCCAGATACGAGATGTCCTGGATGGCGAGATACTCGAAGACTCGGAAATCCAGGATTCGGAGCGGGATTGATGACGCGCATGCCCGTTAACAGACGGCGAACAACTTCCCCCCCTGCCCCCATCAATGCGAGCGTAATCAGGGCGTGACGTAACAATAGATCGGGGTCAGATCAGACTGGCATTGACTTAACAGAAAGCCACGCCCTGTGCGAGCACATCGACTCATACGTAGTTCTTCGTAGGTAGTCGCCCGGATATGGGCGCCTGAGGCGTTGTGCTAGTTTACTAGTCGATGGTTTCATCAAGTCCCTTGTACGGCGGCCTTCGGGTCGCCGTTTTTATTTCCCGCGGTAACATCGATTCTGAACCCGCATATCACGCCATAGCGGTCAGCGTATCGTGTTGCTTTGCAACGCCTGGTGGGTTACGCAAAAAGCGCTAACCCACCCTACATTTCGACTCAAGTCAGTGCCATTCGCGCTAACCCGGCGTCTTATGCGCGCTTTATCGGGGGTGTGTACACAACCCCGCAAACCGGCCTACAATCGCGCCCGCTTCGCGAAGCTTGGGGGCAGGCACGTTGTGGCCCTTGTTGGGGTAAGGCTTCAGCCAACAATAGCAAAGCCAGACCACTGGTTTTTTCCCCCAAAAACATGGCATCACGGATAACAGCCCGCGTGGCAGGCCTGGCGCGTGCCCGGCTGTGCGCGGAGCGATAAAACAAATCGAGGGGCACTTCGGTGCATTAACTATGTCTGATAGGAGAAACGTTTTGAGAAGGAAAAAGTTGTTTGTTGTCTTTCCCGCACTGCTGGGAATCTCCGCCGCACCATTGGCTGCTCTGGCGCACGAATGCCCGCCCGGCCTCCCAGATGAGCCGGTGATAACAAACCACGTCGAGCAGTCGGATATCGTTTCCGGTGCACTGACGTTTGATGAGATCAGTGATCACGGTGAAGCGCTGTTTGTCGCCCCTTTCAACGTGTGCGACGGTCAGGGCCGTCCGGCGACGACGGGCGGCGGTGAGAAACGTGTCCCAGAACACCAGTATGCTGCATCCGGAATGGGGCCACTGGAAACAGCAGGACAACTGGCCAAGCTGCGTACCTCGGCGCCCGATTCCGATTCGTGTGCCGGCTGCCACGCTCAGCCGCGTCCCGGTGGCGCGGGTGATTTCGTCGCTAACGTGTTCGTGCTGGCACAGACCCTGGATCCGGTCACTTTGTCGGTAGGCCCCGAGTCAAGCAATAGCCGCAATACGCTGGGCATGAACGGCTCCGGCCCCATCGAAATGCTGGCTCGCGAAATGACCGTTGACCTGCAGACGCAGGCTGTCGGCCTGCCGGACGGGGACCACACCCTGACCACCAAGGGCGTGGACTTCGAAGTCACCATCGCCGGCGGTGCAGTCGTTGCCAGCCGGGGTGTGAATACTGACCTGATCATCCGGCCCTTCCATCAGGCCGGCGCCGTGGTCTCGTTGCGCGAGTTCACCGACAACGCCTATAACCATCATCACGGTATACAGGCCGAAGAGCGTTTCGACCTCAATCCCGCCAAGGGCATGGACCCGGACTTCGACGAGGACGGCGTGCAGCGTGAATTGACCGTGGGCGATGTTACCGCGGTCACCCTGTGGCAGGCACAGCTCGGCGTACCCGGGCGCGTCGTTTCGAAAGACAAAGCCGAGCGCCGCATGGCGAACCGTGGCGAGCAGGTGTTCGACGAGGTCGGTTGCACCTCCTGCCATGTGCCGGAGATGACACTGGAGAGCCGCTTGTTTGTGGAGCCCAACCCGTTCAACCCGCCCGGCACCTGCAGCGAGCCCAGCGTCTGTCCGGAGTACGCCTATGACATGACTAAACAGGGCGAAGGCCCGCTGCTCGAGAAAGGTCGTCATGGAACCGCCATTGTGCGCGCCTACACCGACCTGAAACGCCACAACCTGTGCGATGATCCGACAGATGTTGACCCGATCCGGTTCTTCTGCAACGAGCAGCTGCCACAGGGACGGCCGGACCAGGATGGCAGGCCGGGCAGCGAGTTCTTCCTCACCCGCAAGCTGTGGGATGTCGGCAACTCCGCGCCCTACGGTCACCGCGGCGACCTGTCCACCATCAGCGAAGCCATCCTGGCCCACGGGGGTGAGGCCCGCGCCTCTCGCGATGCCTTTGTGGGAAGCCCCGAAAGCGATCAAGTGGCGGTGGTCAAGTTCCTGAAGACTCTGCAGGTGGTCCCGGAAGGCCGGCGGAGGGTGATCGTTCAGAAATAACACGGCGCCACTGTTGACCTCACGAGGCCGGCCCGCGCAGCGGGCCGGCCTTTTGTTTGCCACGCCGGGCACTGTGCGTGCGAGGGAACCGCCAAGGCTGGTATATTCGCGGCATTGGTCAAAAAAGCGAAAAATAACACTCTGTCTGAAACTGAAGATTTGCGCTTGCGAAGGAAGTCCCATGCAGAAGTCATGTCTATTTGCCGGGTTGTGGATCAGTCTCGTTACTTACATGGCCAATGGGGCGGCAGGGACGAGCGTGCTGGCTGCAGAGATCCAGGTCAATAGCTCGCCGTTAGGGCCCAGTACCAATATAGACACCCTCGCGATTGATTATTCACGGCTTAGAGTGACTGCTGCCTCAGTCCTCCCTGCCGCCGGTCTGGTCGCTGCTGTCTTGCCGGGCAGCCGCTCGGTTCAGCTCGGCGGCACGGCATCAGCCTTTGCCACCCTCATCAACGCGGGCACCACGGAGGCCACCAGCTGCGACATCACCCCGCTGAGCGGAGTGCCCGGGGGATTCGTCTACCAGACCACCGATCCGGCCACAAACGCGCTGACCGGCAGGCCCGACACGCCCGTCGATATTGCCGCGGGCGGGCTGCAGACATACGTGTTTGCATTCACACCGACCGTCGCGCTGGCACCGACCGAGATACCGTTGAGCTATGACTGCACCAATACCGATCCGGCACCCGTTGTGCCCGGACTGAATACCCTCCTGTTGTCATCGTCCAGCACCCCGGTGCCCGATATCGTCGCCCTGGCTGCCACGCCGACCAGTGACGGCGTTGTTAACCTGCCTGACAGCCTGGGTGCGAGCGCCTTTGCCGTGGCGACGGTGAATGTCGGCATCGGTGGCACCATGACGGCGATGGCAGATACGGGTACGACGTCATTGCCGGTGAACCTGTTCATCTGCGAGACTAATCCTGCCGCGGGTGAATGCCTGTCTGCGCCGTCCAGCAGCGTGACCACCGCGATCAACGCCGGCGCCACCCCCACGTTCTCGATCTTCGTGACGGGTACTGGCACGGTGCCGTTCGACCCGGCGAGTAATCGTATCTTCGTACGCTTCCGGGATGCGGCTGGCGTGACTCGCGGATCGACGAGTGTGGCGGTACAAACCCTGGTCAGCGCGAGCATCGCCAGCTGCGACGCACAAACCGGCGGGGGTGTGCCGACGATACAACTCGTTCGCGCGTTTCCCAACCTGCAATTCAGTGAACCCGTCGCTCTGCTAAGCGCGGCGTCGAACGATCGTTTTTTCATGGTCGAGAAGGCCGGGCGCATCGTGAGCTTTGTCAATGATGACGCGGTCTCCGCCACGACCAGCTTCGTCGACTTGACCAGCCGTATCGACGCACGGGGCGAAGGCGGCCTGCTGGGCATGGCCTTCGACCCCGATGTCGCCAGCAACGACTTCGTGTACCTGTCCTATACGACCAGTGATGATCCGTTGAATGACAATGGCAGCAACTTCCGCTCCGTGGTTTCGCGGTTCTCTCTGAATACCGCGGGCAACGCACTCGATACGGCGAGTGAACAGATTCTGTTAACCCTGCCCCAGGCATTCGCCAACCACAACGGCGGTCAACTCGGTTTCGGGCCGGACGGATTTCTTTACATCGGGTTTGGCGACGAAGGCAGTGGCGGCGATCCTGCCGACAACGGGCAGAATCCCGCGAACTTCTATGGCAGCATGCTGCGTATTGACGTAACACAACCCGATGCCGCCCGCGGCCTGCCCTACAGCATCCCTGCCAGCAACCCCAATGCGGACAACCTTGCGTGCAGCGACGGGGCCTGTCCCGAGGTCTTTGCCTTTGGCTTGCGTAATCCCTGGCGCTGGAGCTTCGATCGTTTGAGCGGAGATCTCTGGGCAGGCGACGTCGGCCAGGGCGAGTGGGAGGAAATAGACCGGATTGAGGCCGGCGGCAATTATGGCTGGCGTTGTCTCGAGGCAAGCCAGCCATTCAATTTTCTCGACTGCGCCAACCGGACCTTTCAGGCTCCGGTCGCCGAGTATTCCCACAGTGAAGGTCAGTCCGTTACCGGTGGCTACGTTTACCGGGGCGCCTCGGTCGCTTCACTCGCGGGAACCTATCTGTTCGGTGACTTCGTCACAGGTCGGATCTGGGGGCTCTTCGCACCCTATAGCAATACCCCGGACTGCCGGTTGTTGACCGATACCGGCCTGAACATCAGTTCGTTCGCGGAAGACACTACCGGTGAGGTTTTCGTCATCGCGTTTTCCGGCGAGCTGTATCGCATCAGTCCCTGAGACCCCGCTGCGCCCCTGGAACACGTGACGTTATCGAAAAAGGTGAAAGATACCGGCAGGCCGCGAACAGCCCGAGAAGCCACATTCATGAAGACGCTCGTCCTTTCCATCATCATAGTGTGTCTCAGCGGCTTCGCTGCCGCCTCAGACCGCCATGTCGGGATTGACATCCCCGGGGAGAATGACAGCGTCGAACCCGCGATCACGAGCAGACCTGGAGTGCTCAAGACCACCGGCCCTGAGCTGGAAAACATTCGCTGGCAGCTCGACCAGTATCTCGGTGACTTGGGCGAGATGACGCCGGTTCTGCCCGAAACGACTGTTGATGCCAGGTTCAGCCAGGGTGAGATCGGCGGCAGCGCCGGCTGTAACCGCTATTTTGGCCGTTATACCGCCGGACAGGACGGGCGACTGACCCTGGCCTCCGAGATCGGCGCCACTCAGATGGCGTGTCCTCCAGCCGTTGCCCGTCAAGAGCAGCGCTACCTCGCCCTCCTTCCTCTGGTGGCCGCCTGGCAACGACAGGACGAGTCACTGCTGCTGCTCGATAACGCGCATCAACCGATCCTCAAATACGCTGTTGCCAGGACGATCGGACTGGAAGACTCAGCCTGGCAAGCGACCGGCATCAACAACGGTCGCGGCGGCGTTGTTTCCACTAACACCACGCAGCTTGCGACGGCGCTGTTTGCCAACGGCAAGATCAGCGGCAACGCCGGATGCAATCATTTCGCTGCCTCGTACGAGATCAAAGGCAATCAAATCAAGATCGGGCGGACAATGACGACGCGCAAACACTGCGCAGAACCGGATGGCATCATGGCGCAGGAGCAGCACTACCTTCAGGCCCTGGCTCGGGCCCACACCTACAGTTTGAAACCAGACGGGCTTGAATTACGTGACGAGAACGGCTCGCTGCAGGTCAGCTATCGTGTTCAGAAGCGCTGAGGTGCAGCCATGCAGGCACGTGCGTCAGAATATCCACATGAATACGCCTCAATACACCAGGCTACCGTCATTACTGAACACAGGCACCGCCTAAAGCCTGGCGCGTCGCAGGCGCAGTGCATTGGTTATCACTGATACTGAACTGAAACTCATTGCCGCGGCTGCGATAACGGGGGAAAGCAGCAGGCTGAAAAAGGGATAAAGTACCCCGGCTGCGACGGGCACCCCCAGTGGGTTATAAACAAAGGCGAAAAACAGATTGTGACGGATATTGCGCATGGTCGCGCTGCTCAAACGGCGGGCGCGGCTAATACCGCGCTGACCCAGAAACCCGGATCATGTCTTTGAGTTCCGGGTTTTCTTCTTCCCGTGCCGCGCTGCGGGGCTCCAGGGCCATACCGCACGTAGGGCAGTTGCCTGGATGGTCCTGCACCACTTCGGGATGCATGGGGCAGGTATAAACCGCGGACTTGCGGGTCTTTGTCGTCGGCGCTGCTGTCGCAGGGGCAAACCGAACCGGGTCGGCACGAAAGCTGGCATGGTAGCGCTCGGAGCAGAAATACCAGGCGGTTCCCTGATAATTTTCTGTCGCCGCCGCTGAACCCGGCTCAACGACCATGCCACATACGGCGTTTCGGGCCGTGTTGGAGCGCTCCCTGTGTGCCCTGTTGGACAGCCTGGTGGCCCCAATAATTCCGTTTCCCCATAGTTGCAGGTGGTTTTCACGTGTTGCGCACCATCCGCGAGGGCTGGCGTTTGCCTGCCGGGCACGCGAGCGAAACAGTCTAACCGGGGCTGGTCTTCCGCTGTTAGGACCGCAACAACAAGAAAGAGCGCGCTGGGTACGTGGGACGTTACATGCCGTAAACGCGGGTTTGTGATTTATTCATTCGTGCTGAATGTTCCGTGGTTGAGTACCTGATAGCGACCGACCAGCAAACAAGCCTGCCTGCCGCAAAACTCATCTGCAAATCAAAACGAGATTCAGGTTATAACAAGACACTTTCTGGTGAAGGTTGACCCGCGAGTTTTGGCCGTTCTGGGAAGTTCAGAGGTCTAGCACGGATGAGCCAAGGCCAGGTGATGACGCCCTTGCGCCTGAAAAGATCCTGTATGCTTCGCGCCCTTCGCGGTTCGACAGGCAGTACCTGTGACCCTCAGGGGACCAGCACCAGCTTACCGCGCGTGTGACCGGTCTCGATCTGGCGGTGGGCCTCAGCGGCCTGTGCCAGCGGCAGGATGCGGCTGACTTCGATGTTCAACGCGCCCGCATCGCACAGCGCGGCACAACGGTCCAGTATCGCGCCCTGATGGGCGCGCGCCTCGGGCAGATCCACCAGCATGGGCGTCAGCATCAATTCAAAGCCGATCCGCAGATTCCTGTTGCGCGCTTCTTTCCAGTTCACCGTGCTGCCCGGATCGAGCAGCGTGACCAGATTACCGTAGTGCGCCATGGCCCTGAAGGTATCCGCGAACACCTGACCACCCATAATGTCGAGCGCGACATCGACACCGCGCCCCTCAGTCCAGTCTAGCACCGCCTCGAAAAACGGCCGTTCCCGGTAGTTGACCACCAGATCTGCGCCCAGCGACTCAGCGAATCGTGCGTTGGCGTCCGAGCCCACGGTCACGCACGCCCGCGCGCCGGCGTGCCGGGCGAGCTGTATCGCAACATGACCGACCCCCCCGGCGCCGCCGTGAATCAGCACCGTCTGTCCGCGCTGCAGACTGGCGCGATCGAACAGGGCTTCCCAGGCGGTGATTAGAATCAGCGGCGCCGCGGCGGCCTGCTCGAAGCTCAGCGA
>Ga0209536_100010458_pt1 | contig 13694 bp, 9 predicted proteins | sample DeeMarSeWOR28_12_FD_187461 | JGI IMG/M metagenome (GOLD analysis project Ga0209536, IMG submission 187461) | Marine sediment microbial communities from White Oak River estuary, North Carolina - WOR-2-8_12 (SPAdes) (version 2) | ecosystem: Environmental > Aquatic > Marine > Intertidal zone >...
CAAACAATTCTTACCACTGCTATTTTCTATTATGGGAATTATATCCTAAGTTTGCCAGGATTTCTAAACTCCGTTCCCTTAATGATAGTATTTATTATGATTTTTGTGTTTATTATTGTATTTAACAAACTGGTTGGGCGATATGGCGTAAAAAAAACATATATTTCTACAATCTTCATATCTGGTGTGGGATTTTTTCTAACTTTTTTCATGGGATGGAAATTCATCACTTCATTGCCAGGATTTATTCTCATAGGAATTGGATTTTCTGGATTTATGCTCCTAAATCAAGTAGTAGTTGCAGATATCGTGGATTATGATGAGATTAGAACCGGTAAACGCAGGGAGACTACTTATTCGGGAATCAACGCCTTAATCACTAAACCAGCAATTTCACTAGCAAATTGGCTCTTTCTCACAATAATTACCTCTTTTAAATTTGATCCAAAGCAGCCTATTCAAGGTTTCTCCGCACGATTTGGAATTATGCTTGGATTTGCACTTATTCCCTCTATTTTCTTAACATTTGGTGCATTTAGTATGCTTAAATACTCTTTAGATGGACCTCAGTGGCTCTTACAAAAAGAAAAAATTATTAAGATCCATGCAGAAAAAGAAGATGCATATCTCAAACATTTAGAAAAAAAGAAGACAATTGGAAAATAAATGGACCTCCTAGCTTAGTTGCTAGGAGGTGTGCTCATTTATTCAAAAAACATGGAAATGAAAAAGAAATAAGCGTGAAAATTAAAAAATAAAATAGATTACCTAATAAAGCCTTGATATACCTGAACAGAAGCCTTTTTCATTTGATTGATATTTTTTCTTTCTTTTCTCATTTTTTTTACCTTTTTTGAGTTTTTTTTTCTTAATTTTAATATATTCAAGTTTCAATATATAGTTCTTTTTATGAAACTTCTACTAAAGTTCGAACTATTATAGAACTAAACGAATCAAATTTAAATACTAGATCTACTTAACACTAAGTGAAGAGAAATAACTATAGAGATATCATTATGAGTGCTATTAATTATCCTCCTGAAGAGATATATAAAACTCCGAAGTTTCAGAAAAAAAATTTTGAACACATTATTTTGTGGATGCTGTATAACAATGAAGAATGTGAATGGTCTTATTTTACTCAAGAACCTCTTAAATTTAGTACATCGACCCTATCAAAATATTTTTCCATTCTTACAACTGATGGATATGTGGAAAAAGTCTCACGAGGGCACTACAAAATTACTTCAGAAGGAAAAAAGCAGTTTAATGAATTATCGACAGCTAAAGAGAAAACGCGAAAGATAAATTATCCACCGGAAGCAATTACGAGAAGAAGAAATTATGATCATTGGATCCTGTGGATGACCTATAACAATAATTTTTGCGTTTGGTCAGATTTCCTTGAAGAAGATTCCCCCGCGAGAATCAATCAATCATCGTTATCAAAAAACATGAATTTGCTAATTAGTAAGGATTTTATAGAAAAGGAGGAAAAGAAGTATCGAATTACTCCGTCAGGAAAATTAGAGTATTCTAGAATGTTAAAGTTTTATGATTTAGATAGACAATCAATTTTGGATGAGGAAAGTAAGCGTATTGAAGAGATCACTAATAAAACGATTGTATTTTTCAAGAATTATGATATCAAAGATGAAAATATACAGTTCAGATTTCTCAATAATGTCTTAAAATTGGATTACTCCAGAGTTGAGAGTATGCTTACCGATGAGGATGATTTTGATAAAATTCTTCTTTTTCTCTCAATAAATCATCCTGATCAATTTCCAGATTATAAACAAATTGAGGAATTTTCAGAGCAATATGAAATTAAAAAATCAAAATTAGAATACTATATTGATGAAATCATTGAAAACAATATCTATCCTATTAAATTTTTTAAAATTAATGTATCCTCAGATGAACATTATTACTTTCAGGAGAATGAGACCTTAGAAATTATGCTTCGAGCCATCACCGAAGATCACATAACTAAGTTCACGTATTTAAATAAGCTTTTTACTCGATCTCTAAATGTCCGAAGTATTTTAAATGATATTTTGGAAAAAATAATGCATATGCTATTTAATGAAGAATTAAGAGAGTCATTAAGAAAATTTTTACCGGAATATATCAAATACTTAGCTTATAAAATCGAAGCAAAAGTCGAATTTAAAGAGACTCTCGATAAGCTTGAGGGAATTATCTGGCGGGAAATGGCAGATATTTTTCAGAAAAGAAGTTCTGAGGAAATAGAAGAGAAATATGAAGAAGAGATTGATAAAATTAATAATAAAATCAAAAGTAAACCGGGAGATCTTGATTTATATAACTCTAAAATAAGAACGATGATTTATTATGGGCAATTTGATGACGCACTGGAGTTACTAGAAGAAATGCTTAAACTCTTTCCTGAAAATGAAAAAGACATCAAAATGAAAAAAGCATCGGTTCTTAGAAGGATTCATCAAGTCGAAGATGGCTTGAAGATTATCAATGATTTAATTGTTAATTATCCCGACGATTATGATCTGGTTAATTATAAGGCTTACTGGCTCCAATATCTAAACAACAAAGAAGAGGCTTTGAAGGTTATCCAAGACCTTGTCAAAAAAATTCCAGAAAACGGGCTATACCGTGATACATATGGGGAAATTTTAATGTATTTTGAGGAATATAAGAGGGCTCTGACAGAATTTTTGAAAACAGTAGAAATTGCTGAAGATGAGTGGTATATCAATCAAACTTACATTAAATTGGGAATTTGCTATAAAGAGCTCAAAGAATATGATCTTGCGTTAGAAAACCTTCAAAAAGGAAAAGATTTAACAAATGAAAGTGATAGCGATCCTGAGATAAAACAAAAGTGGCTTACCATTGCTGAACTGTTTATTACTGAGATTGGGCAAATTGAATGAAAAACCCTACATTCTTTCTACTAGAATTGATATTATATTATTACCGAATCCCCCAAAATTGCATGTTATTCCTGTCTCTGCCCCACTAACTTGTCTCTTTCCTGCTTCGCCCCTTAACTGCCATACGAGTTCGACAACTTGAGCAACACCGGTCGCCCCTAATGGATGTCCTCGTGCTTTCAATCCTCCTGAGGGATTAATTGGAATCTCTCCTCCGAGTTTAGTCAATCCATCATGCGCAGCTTTGGCACCCTCCCCTTTTTTAAAAAATCCGATATCTTCTGATTGCACAGCTTCAAGGATCTCAAAGGCATCATGTAGTTCAGCTACATCCATATCTTTAGGCGTTTTTTTTGCCATTCGGTAAGCCTGATCAGAACATATCCTAAGAGCCTTCAGTGTGGTAAACTCTTCACGTTCAAGAACTATATGTGTATCGGTAGCTTGACCAATACCAGAAATTAGGATTGGTGTATCACAAAATTCTTTAGCTCTTTCAGCATTACAAAGAACTAAAGCTGCCGCACCATCTGAGATAGGGCAGATATGAAAAAGTCTCAGAGGATCAGCTATTATTGGATTAGTCTTATCATCTTTAAGGAAATCATGAACGCTATCCCAACTCCCTCTACCTTTTTCAATTGCACTCTTCATAAATCCCTTAATAGTCCGTTGAAAATGGGCGTACGGATTTAAAGCCCCATTGTTATGGTTTTTAATAGCGATTTCCGAAATCCATTCAAGTTTTGCATCAAATTTCTCAAGATAAGCTCTTGTTAGCAATCCTGCAAATGATGGCAGAGACACTCCATGTCGTCTTTCTGCTTCTGGATGGGTTAAAGTCGCGACATTAGAAGTAACATATCCCGGAGTTGTAATATGGGTCATCTTTTCACCTCCTACTACTAATACTAAATCACTCATACCAGAAGCGATTTCTTGAAATCCAGTTTTTATAGCAGACCCACCACTCGCAGGTCCATTTTTGATATCTGCCGCCGCGGCAGGTATTAAACTGATTCTATCTACAAGGGTACTTGCTACCCCAGATAAATGATTGAATATTTCTGGACTCATAGCACCCACATATACGGAATCAAATTCTTTTTGATTAGTATTAGAATCTTCAATACCTTTCAAAGAAGCTTCACATAGCAGATCCATTAGCCCCTTTTCCGGCAATCTTCCAAATTTAGTATGTCCTACCCCAATTATTGCGACTTTTTGCATAGTCATAAAGAATTTTATGTATCTAAAAAATCTTGTTAGACTTAATTTTAAAATTTGTCTATAAGTTATCCATAGTGTTTTTAATTAACCCACCCTATATCAAACATTAGAAAGATAAGCAAAATTCCTGTGTATAAAGTAAAAACAGCTAAAATTTGCCCAATTAATTTGCTTTTCACTTTAGTGGTTAGATAAGTGCCTATTTGGGCACCGACAATTGCACCTACGGTCATTATCGTCGGCCATAGCAAAGAACCGTTAAATGTTCCAAAAAGAATATGAATAAGAACTCCCGATATTGATGTAAAAACCATAGCAAATTCAGAAGTGGCTGCTGCCTCCTTAGGATCTAAACCAAGGAGGATCATGGTTGTTGTATCAGCAGTTCCCCCACCTACACCACCAAGACCAGAAATAAATCCCCCCGAAAAAGAACTAATGGATGCAATTACAGGACTACTAACCCCAATTTTTCCATTATTATTACTGTTCTTATCGTTTTTATTATCATGATTCTTTTCTGGATTATGTTTGTTATTCTTACGAAAAAGAAGGATACCTAAAAAGATAACTAATGCCCCACAAATGCCAGACAAGAGGTTTTGTGTGATTATGGTTGTGATCCAAGCACCCACAATAACTCCTGGAAAATCCCATAAATTATACAATACTGAGAGCCTGTAATTGATTAACCGCATTTTCATATATCGAATTGAAGCACTTATGTTTAATCCAGTCATAGAAAAAAGTGATATTACAATCGCTTCTTTTAAAGAAAAGCCAAAGATAAAGATTGATAATGGCATGAATAGTATACCTCCCCCAATTCCAACAAGCGAGGAGATAGTACCTATTAATATCCCAAAGACCAATGCGAGTATTATAAATTCTTCCCCTAATGGCAACTTATTAAGGAAAAAGTAGTGAGACTAAAAAATTTTAGGAAGTGATTTCCTTCAAAATTAAAGAACAGTAAGAAATTATTTTGATTTAGATACCCATTAATCTTGAGATAATCTTTGACGCATTGCTTCTGTTAAAAGAGGGATTATTGTTTTAAAGTCACCTACAATACCGTAATCACAGACGTCAAATATTGGAGCGTTAGGATCTTTATTAATGGCAATGATTTTTTTGCTACTTTTCATTCCAACTAAATGTTGAGTGGTACCTGAGATCCCGCAAGCAATATAGATATTAGGACATACTACAGTCCCACTTTGTCCAACTTGACATGATTTTGATATCCAACCAGCATCTACAGAAGCTCTACTTGCCCCCACTGCGGCGTTTAGTACATTGGCTAATTCTTCAATAATTTTAAAGTTCTCTTTACTTCCTATGCCCCTCCCGCCTGATACAATAATTTCTGCCTCATCAATTGGTTTGATATCTGATACGTTTGTTTCAATTTTCTCGATTATCTTAGTTTTCAGCTTTGTGGGGTCAATCGTACAAGGGATCTCAATAATCTCAGGTTGGTTATTTTCTGTTGGTTCCGATTTATCCATAACATTAGGTCTGACAGTTACTAATTGAGGTCGGGTATTTGGGCATATTGTATCAGCTAAATAATTGCCTCCGTAAACTGTACGTGTCTGTAATAGATTTCCCTCTTGAATATCAAGATCTATACAGTCTGCTGTTAGTCCTGTATTTAGGGTTGCTGCGATCCTTGGTGCTAAATCCCTCCCAATTTTAGTTGCGGGGAATAGAATAATATCAGGAAGGTATTTTTCAGCTAATTCTACTAGGATTTTCGAGTAGGTTTCTGTTAGATACTCTTTTAGTATCTCATCCTCGCAGATAAAAATTTGATCGATACCATGAGAGGAAAATTCTTCACAGAATTGCGAGACATTATTTCCAATAAGAACTACGCAAACGCTTTCTTTAGTTTTTTCTGCCAGTTCTTTTGCTTTACCAATTAATTCTAAAGAAACCCCTCGAACAACTCCCGCTTTAAACTCTACGAAAACCCAGATATTTTTGTGATCTCCCATTTTAAATCACCTTATCTTTTATAAGTAATTCCATTAATTTTTCTACTGCTGGTTCTGGATCTTCGGTAATTATTATGCCTTCTTCTCTTTTTGGAGGTTCATAGAGTTTCACAATTTTTATTAAAGATCCAGCTGCCCCAAATTTGTTTTTGTCTCCTTCGATATCATCCGTATTCCAAACATCATAGGGTTTCTTTTGGGCAGCCATTATTTTAGGTAGTGGAGGAATACTGGGCTGAAAAGATGATGGGGGAATTCCCGTAATAACTAATGGAATAGTTGATTCAATTATTCGATATCCCTCATCGGTTTGAGCTTTTGCTCTAATTTTTCCTTCTTTAATCTCATCTACACTTTCGACATAGGTCATTTGAGGTACTTTCAATAAAGCCGCTAATTCAGGTCCAACTTGACCTGAGCCAGTGTCGAAAGAAGAATTCCCACAAAAAATAAGATCGTAATCTCCGATTTTATTAATAGCACTAACTAAGATGTTTGCTGTACCAAATGTATCAGAATCTTGAAATAACTCGTCATCCAATAAAATAGCGCGATCAGCACCAAGGGCTAAGCATCGCATTAAGGTACTCTTAGTTTTCGGATCACCAATAGACATCGCAACAATCTCATCTCCTTCCTTTCTAATACTAATAGCTTGTTCTAATGCAAGTTGATCAAAAGGATTAATGATGGTTGAGACTCCTTCGGTTACGGTTTTGTTGGTATTTTGATCGATTTTAAGATCATTTGTTTCTGGAACTTGCTTGACACATACAATAAATCTCATAAGAATAAAATCCTCTTAATTAGGTTTAATAAAAGATACAAATTCTTTAATGAATTAATTAGAAATCAATTAAAAATATAAAAAAAAGTTATTGGTATTATTTATAAGAAGTAAGTTCTTTTCCGAGAAGTTCTCTTGCGACAATCATCTTCATAACTTCGCGAGTACCTTCTGCTAATGAAAAGGATCTAACTGCTCGCCATGCTGCTTGGTCTGGACATTCTCGAGAATATCCAAAGGCGCCTTGCCATTGAATAACGTCATTAATAGCTTCGCAAGCCCAATCAGAGGCGAACATTTTTGACATTGCCACGATTTTACTGGTTTCAAATCGGTCTCCTTTTCCTTCTTGTTCCAAATCAATAGCTCGTAAGGCTTCATAGCCTAGACTTTTCAACATTTCTAATTTGGTATAATGTTCAGCAAGTCTGAAGTTAATTTCTTGAAATTTGGCGAGAGGTTTCCCAAACACGGTTCTTTCTTTTACATAATTCATACCATTTTCTAATGATTTTAAACCTGCTGCTGCACAAATCACCGCGATTAACGCTCTTGCATATTCATATCCTTCATGGATAATATAGAAACCTTTGTTTTCCTCACCGATAATATATTTTTTAGGAATTTTTACATTGTCTATAGAAAATCCTCCGCAGGATATCCCTTCCCTTCCTAAATCCTCTATGTATGTAGGTGTAATCCCTTCAGAAGTAAGAGGTAAATAAAATACCGTCATGCCTCTCGATCCCAGCTCAGGAGATTGATGTCCAATAGTGACATGCCCACCCCCACCGTTTACAGCTTCTCGTACACCACTGATATACATTTTTTCTCCATTAACTATGAAGTCATCACCATCTTTCTTAATAGTCGTCTTCCCCCCTACAACATCAGTTCCCCCACCGCTTTCCGTAGTAGCGATTCCGAGGAACCAGTCTCCACTAGTTACTTTTGGGAAAATCTCTTTCTTCGCTTCTTCGGTACCATATTTATTAAAAAGATATCCCCAAGATGCCTGGACAAGATAAAAAACACAGGTAGAACCAGTGCAGTCTCCCTTTGCTAATTCTTCAGCAATAACCCCTGCTGTAACAGCATCTAAACCAGATCCACCATAAGCTGGATCAGCAGTACATCCAAGTAGACCCAATTCTGCCATTCCTTTGATAACTTCTTTAGGGATCTCCTTGTTTTTTTCCATATCAAGAGCAATTGGTGCAATCCTCTTTTGTGCAAATTCACTTACACTTTGGCGTATAAGTTCTTGCTCTTCGGTAAATTCTATCATATGTTCTAAACCTTCATATTGATTTTTTTAAATTTTAATAAGAATTAAATTAAAGCTTAAACTAAAAAGTTAACCAATATAATGAGTGAGATAAAAAATAGAAGAAGAAATCGATTGCTTATTTCGGGTGTTCATTTCTTATGATGGTGGCTAAAGCCATACCAAGTCCCACGCACATAGAGGATATTGCATATTCTTTACCAGATTGTTCTAATTGGTGGACATTTGATCCAATAAGTCGGCAACCTGTAGCCCCAGTTGGATGTCCGAGTGCAATTGCTCCACCCCAAGGATTAAATTTCTCATCATTCCAATCCAAACCTAAATCACTACAGCAAGCATATATCACTGAGCTAAATGCTTCATTTATTTCAATAAAATCCATATCGTCAAAACTCATATTAGCTCTTTTTAGTGCCTGAGGCATGGCTTTAATCGGACCCGTAAGCTGTAGTACTGGATCAGTCCCAACCGAAGCAAAATTTACAATTGTCGCCCTGGCTTTAAGACCACACTCCTCTGCTAGTTCTCTTGTCATCCATAACTGGGCAGCGGCTCCATCACTAGTAGGGCAACTGTTTCCTGCTGTAAGAAAAGCGGTACTTTTTCTCCCCGCAATGGTTCTTAAGCTTGCTAATTTTTCCATCGAAGTTCCAGGTCGAGGAGTTTCATCTCTTTCTGTAAGTACCAATAAACTTGGATCCTCAGCTATGTTATTTTTATCATTAAGAGTTGGATTTCCGTTTTCATCAAGTTGAGGGCACCAAATTGGCTCAATTTCTGTTCCTCTTTGTTCCCATGCTGAACATGCTTTTTGGTGAGATAAGAGAGATAAACTATCAACATCATGTCTAAAATCTTCCAGTTGTTTGTTATGTTTTTTCATCCATACTTGGCCAATTGCATGAGCAGAAGTTATTTGGTCAGCAAACTGAGAGTTATATTCTTTGGATTTTTGAATTATTTCAGGATGAGAGCCCATTTTCTTATTGGGGGGAATCATTATTGGTTTGTTTTGTTCTCTATCAAAAATATAAGTATCAGACATAATGGGATACTTGTTTTGAACTTCCACTCCTCCACAAATTACACAATCAGTGATCCCCGAAGCTATTGCTTGCCAAGCGGATATAACTGCTTGAGCACCACTTGCACATTGACGATTAATTGAAAATCCAGGGACACTTACAGGCAAATGGGCGGCCAATGCAGAAGTCCTCCCTATATCTAATGCACAATCACCAATTTGACTATTACAAGATACTATAGAATCTCCAATTAAATGAGGATCGAAATCATTGCGAGCAAGAATAGTTTTATAGCAGTGAACGACAAGATCATCACCTCTATGTCTCATTATCGTACCCCTCCTTTTACCTATCGGAGTTCTTACATAATCAACTAAAACTGGTTCGCGTTTTGGATCTTTAAAATATTTTTCATACATATTTACTGTTTCTACCATTAATCTCACTTTTAAGAAATTTGTATGAAAATCTAATGTTAAATTGCTAATTAATTTTATTTACTATTAAAAATAGTTTGATATGGAATTACTAAAATTATAAAGGGAAGATATGATGTTAAAAGGGATTCATTTTTTACTAACATACACCTGTAACTATGCCTGTGACCATTGTTTCTTGTATTGTAGTCCGAGTTCTCAAGGAATTTTTACCGTAAAACAGATAAAGAATGTCCTAGAAGAAGCAATAAAAATAGGAACAGTTGATTGGATTTATTTTGAAGGCGGAGAACCTTTTCTCTATTATCCGGTTATGGTTGAGGGTTTAAGACTTGCAAAGGAGAAAGGATTTAAGGTGGGAGTAGTAACAAATTCATACTGGGCAACAAGTGTTGAAGATGCTTATTTATGGCTAAAGCCATTTTCCGAAGTTAATATTGACAATTTTAGTATAAGTGACGACTCTTTCCATTATGATAATGAAGAAGAGAGTTTATCAAAAATAGCAGAAAAAGCACTTAATAATTTAAAACTGCCTATAGGTACGATTTGTATTGAGGAACCAACTGTTAAAAAGGACCAAGAAAAAGGCGAGCCAGTTATAGGTGGGGGGGCAATGTTTAAAGGGAGAGCCGTAGAAAAGTTAATCGAAGGCTTGCCAAGAAAGCCATGGCAAGATTTGAATTCATGTCCATATGAGGATTTTACGGGACTAGGACGAATCCATGTTGATCCTTTTGGAAATACCCATATATGTCAAGGATTAAGCCTTGGGAACTTTTGGGAAACTCCGCTTTCAGAATTGTTAAAGGGTTATAATCCAGCTACACATCCAATATGTGATTCATTGATCCGAGGGGGACCTGCTCAACTGGTTAAAGATTTTAATCTTGACCATGAAGAAGAATATGTAGATGAATGTCATCTATGTTATCTCGCTAGATTGAGTTTAATAAACAAATTTCCAAAATTATTAGCCCCAAAACAAGTCTATGGAATATCGTAAAGCCGAGTTAGATTTTTCGACTTATTAAATATCATAATAGAAATAAGAATAATAGAGAATCTCTTCCTTTTCCTTTTTTTTTGAATCTCTTATATTTAAGAGAATTCAAATATTCGAACCCGATTATTATAATAAGTAACAAAAGTTGGATCATTAAGGGAGACTCATTATGGTGTATATTGATAAAGTTAAATTACATACACTATTAAAATGGTATAAGCAGGAAGTTGGAGATTCTTTAATTTCTGTCCTTGTAGTGGGAAAAGAAGGCCTTGTAGTTGACATCTTAACTACTGAAAAAGAAAAAATGGATGAAAAAAAGTTTATTGGCGCATTTGGATCCTTAGCTGAATTAATACTAAGGAAAATTACTCAAGATTATGATATTGGCACTTTTGGTGCTGGTACTTTCGATACTGATAAATTCAGATTTATTTTCTGTGAATCAGGGGTTGATCATGTATTAGTATCAATTCTCCGTCCCACTGCTTTCGTTGATGATATCTTTCCATATACTTATTTGACTGCCGATAAAGTCGCCCGTATCATTGAGGGCGACTTACCAGTTAGCCCAGTTATTCCAGAGATTAAGAAAAACACGGAACTGGAAAAAGTAAAACATAAGATGGAATATTACCAAAAGACCGCTTTATCCTCTAATTACGTTTATAAGTTAAGCCTGATTGGCGATGAAGGGGTGGGTAAGACAAGTATGGTACAAAGATATGTCCATGATATATTTAAGAAAGATTATAGGGCGACTATCGGTACATTTATTTCTAAAAAGGAATGCAAATTTCATGAATTAGAAACATCAGTAAGATTTATGATTTGGGACTTGGCTGGACAACAACAATTCAGCCGATTATGGCCAGATTACTTAACGGATTCTCGTGCAGGAATTATTGTATTTGATATCACAAACAGAAGTTCTTTCGAAAATGTAAGAAATTGGTATAAAATTATTTCAGAAGTCGCGTCCCCAAATTTGGTTTTAATTCTCGTTGGAAATAAAGTGGATCTAGCAGATTCCCGAACAGTCTCTTCAGAGGAAGGGATAAAATTAGGGGAGAAATTCGGCATTCCCTATATGGAAACTTCAGCAAAAACAAATGAAAATATTAATGATGTTTTTGAATGGATCGCGCTTCAAATAATTAACAAAAATATAGATATCGTAGAAGATACGTTACTTGACAAACAGATTGAAGATGATAAAAAATTTATTATGACTAGCCCTCAATTAAAGCTTTTCAGCCAGTATTTCTCAAAACAATTGGATTTCGTAATTGGAAAGAGTGATGCAAAAGAAATAATAAAATTTTTAGATATATTAAAAGCGATTCAAAAGACTGCTTTATAGATTAAGTATCAATAAATATCCCGGGTTTGAAAGGACGGGCTTTAAGTGCCCTCTGATTTGGATCGAACTCAGAATTTATGTGAATTACTGAATTTACCCTTTTTTCTATGTAGGTTTTATATTGATCTAAAAGGAGGGTTTCGTCTAGCTGAGGGAAGCTTCGTTTTTGTGTATTATCTTTTAATTGAGCTTTAATAAATGGAATGACTTGGCTATTTTTCATTATTTCAGAGTCTTTTTTCAATGTTGCAATAATTGCTTTGAAATCCCGTTCTTCAGAGTCAATGATTTTTAGAACTTTGTACATCCATACCGGGGCAGTGTATAGGTAAATGTTGTTAGATGATTGAGTTCTTACAATCTTTTTAATATTGAGGATATCCTCAATTATGTTTGTAATATATTCAAATTCGGTTTCAAGAGTCTGATCAATATATTTATTACTAACGTTACTCCATACTTCAGTGGAAATAAATCCTCTTTGGCCAGCCTGCTCCCACAATTCTTCACAAATGTGGGGGATTACTAATGAAAGAATTTTTAACCATTCTTCATATATAATTTTAAACACTTGTAAGGCTTCTTGTTCATCCTCAGTATTCTTAAATATATCTTGAATTAAACGAAATGTCTCATAAAATGAAATTTGTAGATATTTCCTTATATTTAGCTGTTCCAAAGCTGTCTTTGCGTTAATAAAATTTTTGCTAATCCTAGACATCATTACTCTTGAGTATCTACTCTTCACGTTTTCGACTTGAGGAACTAAATTTTTGGTGAGTTCAATTTTCTTCGACGAGAATTCATAGAATTTCCAGATGTTAGTTTTAACTGCTTTTATTTCTTTTTCTCGAAAATCCATATATGCACTAAAATCTGCACCATGAGATATATAGAATCTAAAAACATCCGCAGAATATTCTTTCCGGATAGTTCCTAAAGTTATTACATTACCCTTTGATTTGCCCATTTTTTGACCCTCAACAATCACAGGTTCTATCAGTGATATAATCTTTGGCCAATGTTTCTCAGGAAAAATTGCTACGTGATGAAAGACAAAGAAGCTTAAATGATTTGAGATATGCATTATTGCTGTGTGTCGATGATCAACAGGATACCAATACAAGAATTCCTTTCGGAGCTCTTTAAGTATTTCTTCTTCAATATCTGTCTGTTTAGCTAGGGATTTTACGTCCCCCTTCTCTAAAAAAACAAATTCAAAGAATTCTGGAATTAATTGTGCAGGTTCAATTTTATGCTCTCTTAATTTATATGAGATTGTATAAAATGCCATATATATTGTCGAATCACTAAGAGGTTCGATTATCCAATCCTTGTTAAATGGTAGATTCGTGCCTAATCCTCTTTTTCGAGCACAAGGTCTTTTTTCTAACCAATTAAACATATACTCAAAAGTCGATCGATACTTACTGGGGGTGATGTTAATCATCTCTAAACATTTAAATGCTCTATTCTTCCAATCTCCAGCATTAAAATTTAAGAACCACTGATCTTTGAGTATAGATACAATAATGTTAGTCCCACACTTACATTTGAGATTTTTTGTAACTGGAATATAGATCTTATCTGCTTTATTTTCTTCAATTAAGTCAATAGTAACTTGTTTAGCAGCT
>Ga0209536_100010459_pt1 | contig 13693 bp, 11 predicted proteins | sample DeeMarSeWOR28_12_FD_187461 | JGI IMG/M metagenome (GOLD analysis project Ga0209536, IMG submission 187461) | Marine sediment microbial communities from White Oak River estuary, North Carolina - WOR-2-8_12 (SPAdes) (version 2) | ecosystem: Environmental > Aquatic > Marine > Intertidal zone >...
CGCCTTCATCAAAATTGATTCGAATTGCACCAAATGCGAGTTTGGCCTTGAACCGAAATCTGAGGCTGTCAATAAAGTCCTTCCCGTCCCCACCCGCCTCTTCGGTTGTCCAAACGTGCCTGTGAACCAGCGACTTGTAAACCTTGCCCTTCCAGGTCCGGTTCGTACCCTGTACCCCATAGGTTCTGGAATCTATCCGCACTTCGTCAGCATATTCCAGGTACTCTTCGGCACCGAAAGATATTTCAGGTGCTTGATCCAGGAATTGGAGGAGATAGTACCAACCCTGCCCTCCGGATACGGGATCTACGATCTCAATTTCAACTCCTTTTTCAACCCCATCGGGCCAACAGGACTTGGGCACCCTGTCTCCTGCGTCCCTGGCCATAAATGCGAGCATATCCTGGGGATCCAGAATACCGTTGGCCAGCTCCGCGTTTGCCTCGGGTCCTATATCGACGATCAAGTAACCATCGGATGTCCACTCGTCGAACTGATAAGGCACCTGGTGAAACGATCCGTCTGAAAAACTGTAGAGTCGTAACAGGGGAATCTGTCTGCCTAGTAATTCCGTTAGGATTTCACCCCGGATCTCCACCGGGTCATAAAAACGACTTATGGTCTTCTTTTCAAGAATATCCTCAATCGTACTGACCGTATCGGATACGATTTCTTGGGAACCTGCCTCGCTCGCTTCCGAGAAATACCCAAGGCTGGCTGTGAGCAAAAAGAGGACGACTGCGGCGTGGATCTTCAACGATCGAGCTCCCATCTTCTTGCCTCGCTTTGTGATCACAGGCTTCTTGCTTCTATTACATACTTTCCACACGAGGTGCTTCCACAGTTTGCTGTCCTCCCGTTCCATTCTTGCCCTCCATTGCTCGTTTCCGGGACAGCGCAAGCCCGGAGACAATATTGCTGAAGCCGATCTTCCTGCACTGAGGACACAGTCGCGGGTAATTATCGCCTACGGTGGTGAGGACTTCACGCAGTTGAGGCTCGGGCACGAACAGGGCAGAGCACTTCTCACACGCCTCCAGCCGTACGGACCGAATCTCAAGCTTCGCAGGTTTCGGGAGGATTTTTCGAAGACTCACTTCGTGTCGAAGCTCTGCGGCATCTTCAGGGCAGCTTCCCACACAAGAGGCGCAGCAGATGCACTGATAATGTGAGTAGTGAAAAACCCGGTCTGTTCCCTTGTCGGTCGCCTCGAGGGTCCCGGTCGGGCAACTCAACACACATGCGGCACAACCCGTACATTTGGCCTCCGTTAACCGGGTCCTGCAGAAAAGAAGAAGTGCGGTCATGAGGGTCACCTCTCCGCTCAACACGTGAAGGGTCCCCATGTTCTTCTGCAGGAAAGGCAAGGAACCGGGCATGCCGTGAGACCATAGATACCCCGTCAGAAAGGGCATCGAGACGACGAGGATAAACAGGCAATCGGATACTGAAGATGAACGGCGAACCTCCGGGAGGACGATACGCCTGAGCAGAAAAGTGAGGCAGAAGATCAACGCGAGGAGCGTCAGTCGATCCGCCCAGAGATCCGGCAGGGGAGTCCAACCCCACTCGAATCGGGACTCTTCCCACAGGACAATATGCCCGAACAGGAAGATCGGAACCGCGAACAGGCATATGTGGAAGACATACCGAAGCACGGCGTAGACAGGTCTCTTCTTGACGGCCATGTGGAACGGAAACAAAAAGCGGCCCAGGGAAACAAGGACGTATTTCAACCCGGAATCCCTGTTCTTCGCACTCGCAACGATCGCGGTCAGGAAGAAAGCGAATCGGGTGGCGACTCCGACAAAGAAGACCGCAAACACGAATCGCAACAGGGGGCCCTCAACAAGGAAGTCTAAACGCATCTTGCCTGTTCAACTTTCATCAGGTCGAGTGGGACCTTCTACATCGGGCAGGCCACCGGTGTCGGCGTGGACGCGGCAGGATGCACATCGTCTGATTCTGATGCTTCCAACTTGTCCGCCAGGTCTTTCAAGCCGACCTTCTCGAGGGCCTCCCGGGTCGGCACTCCGGTGTCCGGGTCGCACCCCCGCAGCTCACAATAGTCTTCTCCAACCTGCTCCGAGGCTTCGTCATCCCATTCCTGACCCTTGAAGGGGCCGTCCGGTATGGGATTCAGGGAACCCTGGACGATGGCAGCAGGGATTTCAGGCACCTCGCCGTTTATCCGTTCACACAGGATGTTGTAGGATGCTTCGAGCAACCGCCTCCGCTGGATTGCCTCGAGAAGCATCTCTGTGGTGCAGGGCTCCCCGGTGACGGCACGAATCGCCGCGGCCGTGTCTTCCGTGTCCCACGTGCACCCGGCGTGAGGCGTTCTCGTGGTCACGCCGTCGCAACGGCCCGCCATATCAGCGGCGGAAATCGTGTTCTCCGTGGCCCACATGTACCGGGCCTTGCCTTCTACCACCTCAGGTTTCCAGGCGTCCCTGCTCCCCGTGTGCTTCTCGGAGAACTCGGAGAGCCACTCATCCGTGAGTTTCAGGGTGTCTTCCTCGGACAACCCGAAAATGGGCGCAAAGAGCCTGTAGATCCCATGCCTGTCTGCGGGTGGGTGGAACCACAGGTACTGGGTGGCGGCCTGCATGAGTTGCGTGCCCCCGCTGCCGCCGAGTGTCGCGCCTCTCTCCCAGAAGGTGAGAGGCACCGAGACATTCCGTTCGTGATAGGCCAGGTGGAACCCTTTGCCGTTGGCCATCGCTTCCGAGGCTTGCGCGATGCCCCCGGCGAAGAACTTGCCGAAGCCCTCCTGTTTGCAGACCTTCTCCACGACGGTCATGATCGCCTCTTCGCTGCCCCATTCCATGGGGACGCCGTCTGTGTCGGCAGCGGTAATGATCCCTTTCTGGTAGAGGATCATGAGCCACCCCGCAATGCCCGTGACCTCAATGGTGTCGGCGCCCAGCTTCTGCATCCTCTCGGCCGCCTTGAAATGCAGCTTGGTATCCAGGTTCTTCACACCGAACCGCATGGCCAGGTTGACAAAGCAGGCAACCCCGCCGCTGCCGACACCCGGCACATCATAGTTCCCCTGGCATTGCACCGGGCAGAATGCGCAGCCGATGGAACCGACACGGTATCTTCTGTCGAACTCGCCCTGTAACTCTTCCTTCTTCAGCTTGGGGATGACGAAGCTCGCGTCAGGGCCGTAGCCCCATTGCGCCATGCCCATGTGCGCGTATTCATCGCAGTGCGTGGACAGTTGCTCCCGGTTCACGGTTTGGACATAAGCCCTGAGCCTGCCCGTGGTCATCTCCTTCCACAGACGGTTCCACAGGGCCATGAACTTCTCCGGGTCCGCGATCTTTACACCCTTCGTTCCCCGCACGGCCACCGCCTTCAGGTTCTTGGAGCCCATAACGGCCCCGACGCCTCCCTGGCTCGCAGCGTTCTGGATGTCGTGGAGGATTACGGCCCCTACAAACTGGTTCTCGCCCGCTGGGCCGATGCAGGCGACCTGAACGTCAGGGTCCTTCAATTCTTCCTTGATCCTTACCTGGACCACTTCGGTATCCATACCCCACAGGTGCCTGGCATCCCTGATCTCGACCCGGTCGTTCTCGACGAAGAGGTATACCGGTTCGGCCGCCTTTCCGGTGATAGCGATGTGGTCGTGTCCGGTGAACTTCATCTCAGAGGCGAATTGCCCTCCGAAAGACGCGGTCGACAGCGGGCTGTTGGTGATCTTGGGGGATTTGGTCGTGATGTCACACTTGTTTCCCAGGAGGGTTCCTGTCAGCGGACCGGTGTTGATGGTCAGCAGGTTCCTCGGGTCCGTTCCCGTCACGTCCGGGGGAACCTGATCAACGACCAGCCTGGACCCGATCCCGGGGCCCCCTATGTATGCCCTTGCATACCTGGAGGTCGGTTCCTTCTCTATCTTCCCTTCCGTCAGGTCGACCCTCAGTATCATCCCTGTTCTGGACATCTCACCCCTCCTTTGTGACCATCTCGAGGTACTTCTCGGACTTGGCCCTGGCCAGGGTTATCCCCACTCGCTCGTCCGGGAGATGCTGGAGCGCCTCAGTGTAGCAATACTTGACACACTGCGGCTCCTCCAGACCTTCACAGAGATCGCACTTGAGGGCAACGCCCTTCTCCGCGCACACGGCGATAGCCCCTACCGGACAGGCCATCTCGCACATCTTGCAGCCGATGCATTTCTCCTCGTTCACGATCTTCACGCCCTCTTCGTTCGCCGTGATGGCGCCCGTTGGGCACACGGCCATGCAATTGGGTTCCTCGCACTGGAGGCAGGTCACCCGCACCTTGTGAAGGATGCTTCGTTCAACGGTACGGACGACCTTGCCTCTCGCCTTTACCGGGTTGAACTCGCCTTCCTTCACGAGGCTGCAAACGGCTTCGCAAACTCTGCAGCCCGTACACTTGGCCATGTCCCAGACGATTCGTTTCATTTTTCCATTTCCTTTTTACGTAACATCAACAATGCTTGATAAATGCTTAACGGTCTCCCCCACAGCGCTTTCATCTATGCTGATCTCAACGGCTCCATGAGGACACACTTCAGCGCAACGACCGCACGCAACACAATCTTCGGTCCTCCGTGCCCGGCCATTCTCGATTCGAATGGCTCCAAACATGCATACGCCGGACTGGACACACGTCCCGCATCCTACGCAATTATCGTTAATTTCTACCTCGACGCCAGGCATCCTCAACAGAAGATCTCGAAAACTTTGCGTACCGTACGGATACACTCTTGCAAGGCAACAGCATGAACAACAGTTGCAGATGATCATGGATTTCTTGTGATACTCTCCCACTCCTTTAGGAAGCCGAACAGCCAGCGTATCTGCATACGTACGGCCAACGGTATGGACCAGTCCATGCTTTCGAACTTCTTCAGCATACCGGTGCGCCTCTTCCTTGGAGACGTGTCTCAGCAGGTTGTTTCCATCCACGACGCCCTCGCCAAGCAAAATGCATCCGAATTCTTTCGAATGATTCGTGCAATCCATTCTGGTGCGACAAAGACACAATCGTGCAATCGCGTGATACTTCGCCGCATCAATGAAGTGATGAACGAGCTTTGAAGGAAGAAACGCGTTCTTGTGTTCGATCGACTCGTCGACTCGGACCACATTGTCCTTTGGGACCGCATAATAGACATCGTCCTTTTTTATCACCGAACTCATGGCCGCCTTGGTCATCACCTTCGAATAGATGCGGTGTTTTGCAGGATTCTTGAGTACCGCAATCGCTGCCGCTTTCATTCCTACCTTCACTCCGAAAGACACTTTCTGCTCAGCCCTATCTTCTTTCGCCATGCGACGCCCTTTCTCTTCCTGATGCTGAAAAGGGTTGTGGAACTTGTTTCCCCACCTGATGGCTATTCGGTGGGAAGCCCGTGTTTCTCGCAGTGCTCCGGGTACTTCTTGTACACGAATTTGAGCATCGGCAGCAGGCCCATCAACTTGGGAAGCGGCCCTCTTACCTTGACTTCATTCGAACTGAGGGCCTTGCCGAGGTCGAGCTTGTCCAGCCAGAATTCGTGCGCCATGTCCGCGGGCAGTTCCATGGTGATGACGGCATCCTGATCCGCCTCCGGGCCGGTGAGCACTCGGTCATGGGCGATCCACGTGCACCCGTCGGGGTTCTTGGTGATGAATTTCATGGTGAGCTTCATCTTCCTGAGCTTCTCGCTCAGTTTGCTTTCTGCAAGCACTTCCTTCCACAGACTTCCGAAGACTTCATACGTCTGCTCTTCATCTCTGAATACGGGCATTCCTTCCTCCTCTCGTTCTCCTGGGTTCGTCGCAGACAAAAGAAGCTTGGCGTGTCCGATCGCGGACGAAGTTGTTTGGTATATGAATTATTGAGGGGTAGGGCATGGAGGACCCTAGCCGTCGGCCGGTTCGATCGAGTTGTATCATAATTGAAATGGTAAACCATTATTTATGAGCAAAGGCCGTGCCAGGGGGTGTTTCATCATAAGTTATTGATATAATTATAGAAATATTCAAAGAGAGACGGATATCTTGGCGACATGTCGCCATGGAGGCGATATTTCGCCTCTTCTGATTGACATACGACACGCAAATCACTTACCCTTACATTCGCATATTCGGATGGCGCCACGCACCCTTTGATGTCAGGAACGCAAGGATGAAGACCAAGCGGGGAGTACGATCCCAAGAAGCAACAGAGGCCGCTCAAGTCGAACGAAATCTGGCCGAGGAGGCCCTGAAGGCAGGTGACCCCGAGCTGGCCTGGAATCATTTGAAGCAAGTACTTCGTCGTCTTTCCGGACATCTTGCAGACCCGAGGGACCAGTCCCTTTTCGTTCACACCAGCCTCGAGTTCTCCAACCTCTGTATGGGGTTGGGCCGGGGCTTCGAGCAGTTGAATGCGATTCTGCAAAGGGCCAAGGTGGTAAGCGAAGGGCTCGGGGACCGACGTTCCAGGGCTCTCACTCACCTCCATCTTGGACGGCTCCATTATTTTGGCAGCCGCATCCCGGAGGCGATGGGGGCTTTCTCCGAGGGAAAGGCAGAGGTGGAGGATCTGGGTGACGAAGACATCCGGATCGAGGCAGCCGAATTCATTGGCATGTATTATTTCATACAGGGAAGGTTCTCGGAAGCCCGACCCCATTTCGAGGAAGCAGCCCGGAGTTTCGAAGCAGGAGAACTGAGACGGCCTATCAATCTATCGGCGCCTTTCTGGTTGGTCCTTTGCACGTTTTATCTTGCTCAGTTCCACGATGCAATCGGCACGGCCGATTACTACCGTCGCCTGGCTTTGTCCAGATCGGACGAAAGCCAGGCGGCTATGGTGCAAGCCCTCCTGGGGTTCATGCTGTCCTTAATCAACAGGAGAGACGAGGCCGATTTTCACCTTACCAAAGCACTCGAAAAGTCCGCACAAACCAAGAATGTTCTGGCGGGCTCCTTCGCCAAGGCAGGGTTCGGCCATCAGTGTTTTCGGCAAGGCCGTTTTCATGAAGCTCGGGATTGGGTTGCCCAGGCACTGGCAGAGAGTCAGGCTTCAGGGCTGATGCTGGGATACGGATCGGATCTTCTTCTCGAGACTGCTTTCGAGTTTAATCGGAGGGGGTTCGAGGCCATCCCTCCTTTTGATCTGCACGGGGAACTCGAGCGAATCATGCGGCAACCCAACGTCCATCTGCGCGGTGTTACCCTGCGCCTGCGCGCTAATGAGGCAATGACCAACGGACAGAACAGCGGAAATATTGAATCCCTCCTGGAGTCGAGTGAAGCGCACCTGAAACAGTCCGGGGATCCGGTACAACTCGCCAGGACACGGCTCGAGTTGGCACGTCTAAGACTGGCGCAAGGGGATGAAGACCAGGCCCGTCTTCTGGCCCAGAAAGCGTGGAAGGGCTTTTCAGGCTATGGGGAGGTTTTCTATCCTGATGATCTGCGACATCTGTTGGTGGTCAAGACAGGGTTTCCCCGGGAGAGGGATTCACGACCAGAGTTGTTCGAGATGTTCGTGAACATGATTCACGACCTGAAGCCCAGCCAAGACGTGAACGGGATCTTGACCCGTACTGTAGCGTCGACGACCCGCTTATTTGGTGCGGAACGGGGCGGGATCTTTTGGTTCCCGAGACGTGGCGGGGCGGGCGGGCCCGCACTGAGGGCGGGGTATAATCTCAGCCCCGACGACGTTTCTGCGAAAGAGTTCCGCTGGAGTTTGAGCCTGATCTCCAAGGCAGGTCGGGAAGACAAGCCTCTGGTGATCAAGAACGAGGACATGACCCTGTCACCCACCCAGGTCAGAGCTGTGCTGTGTGCACCCTTTGAGGCCGAGGGTAGCGTCCAGGGGGTGCTGTACCATGACAATTCTCATGTGAGGGAATGCTTCGAGGCCTTTGAGGCTTCGGACCTGGTTCGGGTCGCCAGGTCCCTGGCGAGCTATGTTGAACACCTGACAGAGCTCAACCAACAGTGGCAGAAAAGGACCTCACTGAACCTGACTCGACTCTGGCCATCCGACTCCCGGGAAATCGTAACCGAGAACCCGCAGATGCTCGAGATCCTGGCGCAGCTGGATCACATTGCCGGGTCTGACGGCACTGTGCTGATCCTGGGTGAGACGGGAGTCGGCAAGGAGCTTTTCGCGAACCGGCTGCACGATAAGAGCACTCGCCGGGAGAGCCCCTTTGTGATCGTGGACCCAACCACCATTCCCGAGACCCTGGTGGAGAGCGAACTGTTCGGTCACGAAAAGGGGGCCTTTACCGGAGCGGACCGCCAGAAGCCGGGCCGCCTCGAACTTGCCGACGGCGGCACGTTGTTCATCGACGAGGTTGGGGAGATCCCGAAGTCCGTTCAAGCCAAACTGCTGAGGGTCCTGCAGGAGAAGACGCTCGTGCGGGTCGGTGGAACGAGCACGTTGCGCTCGGATTTCCGGCTTGTAGCAGCCACGAATCGAGATCTCGCTCGAGAGGTGGCGGCCGGTCGTTTCCGCGAAGACCTGTACTACCGAATCAATGTGGTTCCCCTGGCTATCCCTCCCTTGAGAGAGCGAAAGGAAGACATCCCTTTGCTGGCGAGAACCTTCCTCGCCAAGTATGCTTCCAGGTACGGCCGCCCGCAGATCGGACTCACGAAGAAGGATGAAGCGAAGCTCATGGGGTATGACTGGCCCGGAAATGTGCGGGAACTCGAGAACGTGGTCGAACGTACCGTACTGCTGTCCGCTGGAGAAGATCTGCAGTTTCGTTTGCCGGAAGAGGAGATGAGTGTTTCGGGGAACCTCTTCTCTGATTACCCCCCGCTGGATGAAATGCAACGCCGGTACATTCAGCGAGTCCTCGAAAAGACGGGCGGCAGAATCGGAGGGGTTGGGGGTGCGGCAGAAATCCTGGAAATGAAGCGGTCTACCCTCAACAGTCGGCTGAAAAGACTCGGCCTGCGTTAGGCACTCCTGGGTCAGAAACCTCTGCGACATCCCATCCCTAGGCTCCGGAAATCGTGGCAAGTGACCGGATCTAAAGAAGATTTAGGCTTCTCGCGTTTACTGGGAGACACCAATGGTCTGCATTACACTCATGTTCGCTCTTCTTCAGCTTTCTTGAACCAACTTCCTAAGAGACCGAATCTCATATGCAAATGCAACAGCACAACAGTCTTGCATGTGGACTCTTGAGCCGGGGCTGACGTAGTGGGCGTGTCCTTCAGGTAGAGCGCTTATATAAGGGTGGAGGAAAAGGCGTATGGCGTATAGTCAGTCTCTTGACTCCTTTCCTGTCTGGGTTCTGTTCATGCTCACAACGGTGGTCTTTTCCATCGCAGTAGAGCTCGGGTTCCGCGCAGGAAGACTCAAGAGTGTGCACATGGAAAAGGAACAGAATCCGCAGATCAATACCATTCTGGGAGCGTCTCTCGGGCTGCTCGCCTTCTTTCTGGCATTCACCTTCAACATGGCCGGGTCTCGTTACGATGCCAGGAAGAAACTGGTTCTCGATGAAGCGACTGCAATCGAAACGGCTTATCTTCGCGCACAACTGCTCCCGGATCCCTATCGCACGGAATTTGAGGACCTTCTGCGCCAGTACATAGATGTTCGAACACAAATCCAGACAGACAAGATGGAGACAATCCGAAAGGTCATTGTGAAATCGGAAGAATTGCATGGCCTGCTCTGGTCCGAAGTTGTCAAGATGACAGAAGAGAGTAACTACTCCGGGACCACCGCACTTTTCGCCAGGTCTTTGAACGATGTGTTCACCCTGCACCAGAAACGAATCAATGCCGGCCTACGCAACCGCATCCCCATGAGCATCTTCTTGACGCTCTACTTTGTGGGTTTTCTCGCTATGGCGATGATCGGATATCAGGCCGGACTGATAGGAAAGCGAATTCCCATAACCGGTTTTGCACTGATACTCACGTTTTCAATCGTCATGGCGTTGATTACGGATTTGGAGCGACCACGCCAGAAGATTTTCAGCGTGAGCCAACAGACCATGGTCGACCTCAAGGGCAAGATCAGCCGAACCCCTTGAAAGGAGAAAGAGATGAAGAGCAAGTATACGAAACAAATGGCTGTCGGCATATTCGCTTTCGCGTTGTGTGCACTGACCGTCCACGCACAGACTGCGCCGAAGATGAAGATGACCACCGACATTCCGCCGGGGATCGCGACCCCGGACAAGCTGGAAACCCGCATCGGTACGCTGACCTCTTTCGACGGGATGCCCGATGAGAAGACGACCCAACTGGCCTACGACAACCTCGACTTCCAGCGCGCGGTGCAGGCCTACTTGAGCGGCATCCAGATCGCGTCGATGTCTGCGATGCGCAAGGGAATCCTCGCATTCGGTCCAGCCAACACAACGGCCCTTCTGTTCGAAAACCTCATGGATTCCAAGGCGCTGTTCCTGACGCCGAACACGAGTTCGGTCTACATGTTGGCGTGGCTGGAAATGACGGACGAACCCTGGGTCATCGAGACGCCCCCCAAAGTGCTCGGCTTCATCGATGATCACTGGTTCAAGTATGTCACCGACTTCGGCAACGCAGGTCCGGATCGTGGCAAGGGCGGAAAGTTCCTGATCCTGTCCCCCGGCTACAAGGGCGAGGTTCCGGCGGAGGGCTACCATGTCGTCCGAACCAACACCTACGGCAACTGGGTCGCCTGGCGCGGCTTCCAGGTCGACGGAGATCCTGCCCCGGCTGTCGAGGCGACCAGGAAGCTGTTCCGTATCTACCCACTGTCACGGGCGAAAAACCCGCCGAAGATGACGTTCGTCAACGTGTCCGGCAAGGAATTCAACACGATCCACCGCATGGACTCCGAGATTTTCAAGGAAATCGACGATGTTGTTCAGGCCGAACCAAGCGAAGGGCAGAATCCGGAAATCCTCGGCCTTCTGGCCTCCATCGGCATCAAGAAGGGCCAGCCCTTCAACCCCGATGCCCGCATGAAGAAGATTCTGGCGGAAGCCGCTGATGTCGGCGCAGTCACGGTCCGCGCCCTGACGGCCCGTCCACGCGAAGACATGTACTATTACTATCCGGGCGAAAGCATCTGGAGCACGTGTTTCCCCGGCGGCAGCCATGAGTTCCTCGACAATGGCGCCATCGTGCCGGACGCCCGTTCCTTCTTCCACTTCTATGCGACCGGCATCACCCCGGCGATGTCGATGAAGATGGTCGGCATCGGCTCGCAGTATGCCATAGCCTACCTCGATGCCGGGCATAAGCCCCTTGACGGCGGCAAGACCTACAAGGTGCACCTGCCGCCAAACGTTCCTGCCAAGGACTTCTGGTCCTTCACGTTGTATGACAACCAGACCCGCTCGCTGCTCCAGACCGACCAGCAGTTCCCGGGCCTGGACAGCCACGCCAAGGGCCTGCAGCCGAATGCCGACGGCTCCTACGATGTTTATTTCGGTCCCAAGGCGCCCAGGGGCAAGGAAGGCAACTGGCTGCAGACCGTTCCCGGCAAGGGCTGGAACATGCTTTTCCGCCTCTATGGCCCGCTTCAGCCCTGGTTCGACAAGACCTGGCGGCCAGGTGATCCCGAGTTGGTGGAATAGAATCAACTGACCGACCAAGGGATTTCATTAGAGCCCACGCGTATGCGGAAAAAGATCTACGACGATCAACGCTGGAAATCCATGGGGCGCTGCATAGGGCTGGTTGTTTCCCTGGCCGTCCTGTGGGCTTCTGCAGGCCATGCGGCACAGGAGCAGGTTGAGGTTGCAGGCGATACCGATCCCACCAAACCCGTTGCCTTCAGCCTGCGAAACGAGTACTTCAATATCCAGAACGACGTCTGGAGGAATGTCGGGATACTCCGGGCAGACCGGCTGATCTTACCCAGGACCTCCGCTCCCGGCCACCTCGCAGGGATCATTCTGCGGTTAGACGTTCCTTTTCTGGGGGTCCATACGGGCATGGACTCGGAGGCGGGTCTTGGGGATCTCTATGCACAGGCCTTGCTCGTCCCGCGGCCGAGGAAGGGTTTCACAGTCGCATACGGGACCGGTTTCGGGTTCCCGACGGCGACCGGGGACCTCCTCGGCAGAGGGAAATGGCTGGTCACGCCGCTCCTGGTCCCTGTACAGTTCTTCCCCGAGCACAAGGGCTTGGCGTACTTGAAATTGCAGGACTGGCTGTCCTTTGCCGGCGATGCCGATCGGGAGGACGTGCACTATCTCGCCATCACGCCCACAGTCGTTTACCGCCTGACCCGGCGATGGTTCGCCCTCGCTGACTCCGAAGTCAAGGTTGATTGGCAGCGCAACCAGCACACGAGCTGCATCTCCGGAATCGAGATCGGCTACATGTTCTCACGTCGCGTGGGCGCATGGGTGAAAGGCGAGATCCCGTGGGGACAATACCGCGAAGGCGACTGGATACTCAAGGCCACCGTGTTCTTAACCCGGTATTGAGCGGAAGGACCTGGTCACGGGCAAGATGCAGATCTTCGGCCTCAAGAGATCCGGCCAGAGCCTTTTTCGAGGTTTTGCGCATCTGTTAGAGAAACTGGTCCTATCGAGTGGGAAGCCGCTCGTAAGTATGTAGCCTTGTCTTTTCATCATCCGAAAGGAGGGAATACGCTATGCGCAGGACAGTGCGAATCTTGTTGGTACTCCTTCTCATGGGTTCGGCCTACGGGAGCGCTCGGGCGGCCGAGCCTTTCGTCTATCCCACCAAGGGGCAGAGCCCGGAACAGACGGAGAAGGACAAGTTCGATTGCTACACCTGGGCCAAGCAGCAAACCGGCTTCGATCCCATGCAGGCGCAGCAGGGGGCCCCGCCGCCTCCGCCGTCGAGCCCTCAACACCAGGGGCAGGTGGTCGGGGGAGCGGCCAGAGGGGCGGCACTCGGCGCCATCGGGGGCGCCATCGCCGGAGATGCGGGCAAGGGCGCTGCGATCGGGGCCGCGACCGGTGGGGGGCTCGGTGCCATGCGCAAGCGATCGGATTATCGGAACCAGCAGGCCCAGTACCAGCAGCAGGTCCAACAGCAACAGGCTCAATACCAGCAGAGGCGAAGCGAGTACGACCGTGCCTATGGTGCCTGCATGGAGGGGCGCGGTTACATTCTGAAGTAACAGGCCGGACTGAAGAGGAGGGTAGTTGAAATGAGCAAGAAGACGCTTGGGCTCGTCACGGGCCCGTGGTTTCTGTTACTTTTTTGCGCGGTGACTCAGCCCGCGCTTGCTGCGGACTTCGATGGATCGAGGCCCCTGGTGTGCGCGATGATCGAAGCATTCGAATGCGGCTTGGATACCGGGTGCGAGAGCGGCACTCCTGAAAGCAACGGGCTCTCGCGGTTTCTCAGGATCGATTTCGACAAGAAGGAGGTCTACACGACCAAGCAGGCACAGGCACAGGCGTCCAAAATCGAGAAGATGGAACGCGCCGGCGGGGTGGTTCTCCTCAGCGGGACGCAGAACGGCCGCGGGTGGAACCTGTCCCTCACCGAAGCGACCGGCTACCTGGTCCTGACCGTCGCTGGCGACCAGGTGGCATTCGTTGTTTTCGGTGCTTGCACCCCGCCATAACGATAACGAGGTCCGCGCGCCTGCCAGCCGGCGCTCTCGGTCATTCTCAGCTGCCTTTGGCTCGTTGTCCTTGCGGGTGATGTCACGAGTCATCCGCCATGGTATTTCATGTGTGGACAGGATAACCACTGGTTTTGAGTGTTCTATGCTTTCAAGATTT
>Ga0209536_100010460_pt1 | contig 13693 bp, 11 predicted proteins | sample DeeMarSeWOR28_12_FD_187461 | JGI IMG/M metagenome (GOLD analysis project Ga0209536, IMG submission 187461) | Marine sediment microbial communities from White Oak River estuary, North Carolina - WOR-2-8_12 (SPAdes) (version 2) | ecosystem: Environmental > Aquatic > Marine > Intertidal zone >...
CGAGCCGCTTTGGGAGTCCCCCTCATTACAGGTTCCAACATATCGGTTTCAGGCTTGGCATGACGCCATGAATAGGAACACATGACTCAACTATGGAGGGGGGTGGCTCGTGCTTCAAAATAGTACTCATCTATTGAGCTAAAATTGAAACTAACAACAGGGAAAAGGAGGGAAAAATGAAAAAGTTCAAAATATTTTCCGTGATGATTGCAGTGGCTCTCATCTTCGGCTTCTGGGGCATGGCTTCGGCGGGAACCCTCGATGAGATTTCAAAACGGGGCGTGCTCCGTATAGCCTGTCAAACCCAGGGTGCGCCGTTTAGTTTTGTAGACAAAAATGGTGAGCGGACCGGGAGTTCCGTTGAGCTTTGTCGTCTGATTGCCAAGGAAATGGGTGTAAAGGTCGAGTTCCTCAACTATGACTGGGACGGTCTGATCCCGGCACTGCTCTCCAAGAAGGCCGACATGCTGGCGGCCGATATGACCCCGACTCTGAAACGGGCCATGAAAATCGCTTTTACCGATCCTTATATGTATACCGGCAGCGTGGTATTCGTGAAGCAGGACAGCCCGATCAAGACGCTGAAAGACATTAAAGCCGGGACCAAGTTGGCCGTTCTTTTGGGCTCAACCGGTGAAAGCGATGCCAAAAAAGTCTTTCCGGATGCTCTTTACAAGACCTACAAGGGCGGTGGCCCGCTGTTGATCAATGCCGTCCTTGCCGGACACGTGGAGGCCGGGGTGAACGACGGCTCGTCTGTACGCAGCCAGTTATCCAACTTTCCGCCCAATAGCGTCCGGGTCCTGGAAGGACAGTTGTCCCGGTCACCGCTGGCCTTTGCCGTGCGTTATGATTCTCCGGATCTTCTCCGTTGGCTCGACCTGTTCTTCCTGCACATCAAACTGGACGGCCGTCTGGATGACAACTTGGATTACTGGGTAAATTCTATGGATTGGAAGAAAGACCATTAAGCGCCCATTTACTTCGCAGGTGGATTGCGTTTTGTCAAGTGTGGGCAGCTGTTCCGGCTCACACTTGACAAACTGAACACCTGACAAGAAACATTAAGGGTATAAGATATGCTTGAAGCCTTCAATTTTAGAGTCATCTTGGAGTACATGCCGCTCTATGGGAAGTGCTTTCTTGCCACCCTGTGGCTATCTGGTTTGTCGCTGCTTGGAGCGATTCTGGTGGGGATCATCGCCTGTGCCATGCGACTGAGTCAATCACGATTCATGTCCAGCGCAGCCGGTGTTTACATCGAAAGCATCCGCTCCACGCCCTTACTGGCTCAGCTCTATTTCTTCTATTTTGGCCTGCCGAGTTTGGGGGTCATGCTTCCTGAATGGGTTACCGGCGTTATTGCCCTGACCTTGAACAGCGGGGCCTATTATGCCGAGATCATCAGGGCGGGTATTCAGGCCATTCACAGTGGGCAGATAGAAGCAGGAATTGCCTCCGGTTTGAGCTATTTTCAGCGTATGAGTTATATTATCCTGCCTCAGGCCCTCGGTATGACGATTCGACCCATGCTCGGTCAGGCCATTATTCTGGTGAAAGACTCATCGCTTCTTTCATTGATTTCAATTGTTGAGCTGACACGTGCTGGCCAGTTGCTGACATCGGATCGATTCATGCCGGCTGAAGGATTCCTGACGACCGCCGCCTTTTATCTGATTATCTATTACCTGCTCAAAGCCTTCTCCAGTTGGTCGGAAAAACGGCTGATCTTCCGGGAAGCGCATTGAGACACGAGGGATAAATTATGTGGGGTTTCTACTTCAACCAACTGATGCAGAGCCTGCCGTTTTTTCTCAAGGGTCTCTGGATGACCGTCGCGGTTTCTGGATTGAGCTTGATCGCGGGGACCATTGTCGGCTTCATTTGCGGAATCATGAGGGCCACCGGGCACAGGATTCTACGAGCCATCATTGGCGCCTGGGTGGACCTCATTCGTGGAACACCCTTTCTGGTCCAGGTTTTTATTATATTTTTTATTCTGCCCAGTGCCGGCATAGAACTGGCGGCCTTTCCGGCAGCGGTTATCGCGCTGAGCAATTTAACGGCCAGTTTCATCTGTGAAATCGTAGCAGGGGGTATAATGGCCGTCCCGAAAGGTCAAAGAGAAGCAGCAACATCCTCAGGTCTTTCAGATTATCAACAACTTCGATACATTGTTCTACCCCAGGCCATGCGAACCATTATGCCGCCTTTGGTGGGACAGTATGTTCTCTTAATCAAAGATTCATCTGTGGTCTCGGCGATCGGCGTGGTTGATATAACCAGAGTCGGCTGGCTGACAGTGCAGCGCATCCCGGAAGGTTTGATGGTGTTCGGCCTTGTAGGACTCTTATATTTCGCCATTTGTTATCCGTTAATCAATCTGTCGGGTTACCTGGAAAGGCGCATGACGGTCGTAACAACCAAGCTCTAAATCGGGGCATGCAAAGGTAGTTGCAGGAGAAAGTACATACTTTAAGGAGAATAACTAAATGATATCTTTTAAGAATGTAAACAAATGGTTCGGAGAACTTCACGTCCTGAATACAATCGATCTCGAGGTCGCCCAGGGGGAGGTGGTGGTGGTCTGTGGTCCTAGCGGATCGGGGAAAAGCACCCTGATTCGCTGTATCAACCGCTTGGAGCCCATCCAGGAAGGCGAGCTCATCGTTGATAACATGAAGGTTCATGACAAGAATACGAATATGACTAAGATCCGAGCGGAGATTGGGTTTATCTTTCAATCCTTCAATCTATACCCTCACATGACAGCTTTAGGAAATGTGACACTTGCACCAATGAAGGTCAGAAAAATGCCGAAAGAAGAAGCAGAAAAACTCGGCAGGGAGACACTTACACGGGTGGGATTGGGGGAAAGAATCGATAACTATCCTGCGCAACTATCTGGAGGGCAGCAGCAGCGCGTTGCCATCGCCAGGGGTCTGTGCATGCGCCCCAAAATCATGCTCTTTGACGAACCAACTTCCGCCTTGGACCCCGAAATGATTGGAGAAGTGCTGGATGTCATGAAAACGCTTGCAAAAGAAGGAATGACCATGATGGTGGTTACCCACGAGATGGGATTCGCTCGGGAGGTTGCTAACCGGGTCGTATTCATGGATGACGGACAGATTGTCGAGGTTGCCCCGCCCATTGATTTTTTCACAAATCCACAAACAGAACGAGGCAAATACTTTTTAAGCTCAATCCTAACACACTGATTCAACTTTGGCTTCGACATCTATTTTTGAAGTTTCCGGATAGGCTACCAATATGTGGAGGTGATTTAAACTGACATATGGCTGCCGTGCGAAGGGGTATAAGGTTGAAGTGCTTGTAAAAGTGAATCGCGCCTTATGTCCGAGTACGTTGTCGTAACTCGAGCCTCGTAGTGATCCGCGAAAATGTTTATTAAAAGCAATTTTCTATCACTCAAAGAAATCAGGAGGATAACAATATGAACATCGCTGTATTGGGTTCGGGAGCCGGGGGCTGTGCCGTTGCATTCGACTGTGCAGCCCACGGCCATAAGGTCAGTCTGTTTGATTTTGAACAATTTCCGGAGAGTATCAAGGCTGTCCAAAACAACGGAGGTATCTATTGCGAGGGTGTGCTTGAAGGATTTCAGCCTGTGGTCCATGCCGGGCATGAGATTGAAAAAGCGTTGGATGGGGCCGATATCATATATGCCGTTGGCCCAGCGTACAGCACCAGACCCTTTGCAGAAGTCTGCAAGCCATACCTAAAGCGAGGGCAGATCGTGATCGTATGCCCGAGTTCGTGCGGGGGCGGTATCGAGTTTAAAAACGGCGCGGGGTTGGAACTTCGAAATGAAGAGGTTCTTTTGGCTGAAACTTCGACACTGCCGTATGCCGTTCGATTGCTTGAACCAGGCAAAATCAGGATTTTTAACAAGCTCAAAGGCGGGTTGTTCCTGGCCACCGTTCCAGCGAAAAATACCAATTATGTTTTGGAGCAAGTGCGCGATGTCTACCCGATGATGAGCGCGGCAAAGAATGTACTCCAGACCAGCTTACAGAACGGCAACCCGGTCATCCATCCCACGATTACACTCATGAATGTCGCGTTAATCGAACGCACCAACGGCGATTTCTATTTTTATCATGATGGCGTCACTCCTGCGGTTGGTAGGCTGATCAAAGCGGTTGATAAAGAACGGATCGCAATTGGGAAAAAATTGGGCGTTGACGTTATTCCCGATCCGGAACTAGGCGTCAGTCAGGGCTATATGACAGAAGCCACGTATGACACCGGATTTATCACCGCGCCGGGATTCGAGGGGGTCAAAGCCCAGAGTAGTCTGGATTACCGGTATTTCAATGAAGATGTGGGGTATGGTCTGGTTTTCCTCCAGAGACTTGGGGAACAGGTCGGGGTAGCGACACCGGTTATTTCGGCTGTGATCACACTGGTTTCTCTGTTGATGAATCGAGATTATTTGGGTGAAGCCAAGCGCACAATGGAGACTTTAGGACTTTCAAAGCTAACTGCGAAAGAAATGGAGAGACTGTTGGCGTAAAAAAATATGGAGCAAATAAGTACAAACCGCTGGACGTTATTCGGAAGCACTCGGAATTGCAAACTTGGATAAGGAAGCACTCAAACTTTATCTTGAATCCGGCAAGATACCTTCCGATTAAATTATATTATCGAAGAAGACAAAAATATTTTGAAGGAAAATTTTCAGGACCTTTTAGTAATTATTAAAACAATTGAGAAAGGTAAAGCCAATAAAGCAAGATCACTTTTTTTCAATATTACGATCATAAGTTTAAACCTCGTATAAAAAATAAAATCATTAACAGCAATTGATGACTTAAGGAATAATGTAATGAATCAGAATCGTTACATCCAAATGGAAGAAGAATTCGGCGCACATAATTACAAGCCTATAGATGTTGTACTCTCAAGAGGTAAGGGTGTTTGGGTATGGGATGTGAATGGCAATAAATACTTGGACTGTTTGTCTGCCTATTCCGCTGTCAACCAGGGGCATTGTCATCCGAAAATCATGCAGGCACTCATTGATCAAGCGCAGAAGCTTACCTTAACATCAAGGGCTTTTCGCAACGATCAACTCGGTCTCTTCTACCAAGAAATCTGTGAATTGACCCGATCGCACAAAATTCTACCTATGAACAGCGGCGCCGAGGCTGTTGAGACCGCCATCAAAACGGTTCGAAAATGGGGATACACGGTGAAAGGCGTTCCCGATGACCGGGCTGAGATCATTGTGTGTGAAAATAATTTTCATGGTCGAACGATTTCAATTGTCAGCTTTAGCACGAATTCGAATGCACGTAGCGGATTCGGCCCATTCACACCGGGGTTTAAAGTGATTCCTTTCGACGATGTTCAGTCCCTGGAAACGTCGATAACGCCCAATACAGTTGCTTTTCTCGTAGAGCCTATTCAAGGTGAAGCCGGCGTTATCATTCCCCAGGCAGGATATCTTAAAGCAGCAAAAGAACTGTGTGAGAAACACCGTGTTATCCTGATTCTTGATGAAATTCAGACCGGTTTAGGCCGCACCGGTAAATTGCTGGCAGAAGAGCATGACGGCATTGAAGCGGACCTGACATTGATCGGAAAAGCCCTGTCCGGAGGCTTTTACCCGGTGTCCGCCGTTTTGTCCAACACCGAAGTCATGAGCGTGCTGCAACCTGGTGAACACGGTTCCACCTTTGGCGGCAATCCGCTGGCATGCGCAATTGCCCGGGGAGCTTTGAAGGTGCTGGTGGAAGAGGGACTCATCGACAACGCCGCTTCGATGGGTGCCTATTTTTTGGAGGGTCTCAAACAGATTGCAAATCCCTACATTAAGGAAATTAGAGGCAAAGGCCTGATGATCGGTGTGGAATTTTATCCAGAAGCTGGCGGTGCCCGCCAGTACTGCGTAAAACTCAAGGAAAACGGACTGCTTTGCAAAGAGACGCACGATCATATCATCCGCTTCGCGCCGCCTTTGGTCATCACCGAAGAGGAAGTGGAGTGGGCTCTGGAAAGAATAGAATCGGTGCTGGCCACCTGAACTCCACTTTCAAAGTCTAGGCCTCAAGGTCAGGGATATGTTAGTTCAACTCAATCTGAACTTTGAATCTTCTTATGAGAATCTGGTTAGCCGAAGTCTTTTTTACGATCAAACTGGTTGTTTCACAGGCCTTCCGATTGGCGCAATCAGAGCTTCGGATTATCACTCTGTTTCTTCCCTTTTCTTCTCATAACGCTATCGTGCTTTTGCGCAAGTTTTATGTGACTAAACTTTCTTCAATCTTTATTCCCCTACTTTTCAATCCCTTCAGAAAAAGATCAACGGGCATATCCCTGACCGGAGAGAGGATACCCTTTTTATTGATTTCTCCTTTTGCGATCATCTCGGCTGCAATGCAAGCCGGGTAGCTTACTCCCAAGGACATCCCCATAAGACCGGTTGTCAAATCTCGCTCTATCAATACATTGATGATCAGTTTTTTCTTTTTGCCGTCCTTAGTTCCGATAAAGACATTTTGCATAACCGCCAAATCTTTTTCCTTATTTTCATATTGGAGCTGCGGCTCAAGCCATTTGACAAAAAATTCATGAGGTGAGATTGCACAAGGCAGCCCGTCCACCGGTGATTCGGAAAAGCATCCAAGTTTTTTCAGGGGGCGCCAAAAGGCAGACCAACCAGGCCACCTAAGGGAATACCGCCCCGTTTCTTTTATCGTATTCGATAATTCGAGAAGCTCAATAAAGTGAGCTGCATCACCGTTTGGAAACGCCTCGAGTTTTCCTAAGCCTGGAAAATCAATTTCATGGATGAAAGGATTGTCATGCTGATCTTTTCCTAAAATTTCGATTAATTTTCCAGCTCTTATAAGAGTGGCATTCCTTTTTTGACTTCTCAAAACTGCGTCCCAATTCCAACTGATCTTGTAACCAAGAGGGTTCGTACAGGCCGTCTTTTCAGGTATTCCCCCACAGTAAGAGTTGAGCACATGCAATTCATCAAATTGCCTTAGCCCATACCCATAAAGAACAAGATCAATTCCCGGATCCAGTCCACATTCAGGCATAATAACCACCCCTTTGTCGACCACCTTTTCTTGCAATGAATGGATATGGTAAGCGTAATTCGTATTGACTAAATTAACCCCGGCTCTGATAGCAGCTTCGGTTACTGATTTCATAAAGTGTGGGGGCAGGAAATCAAGCACGACATCAAATCCCTTATTCATTAATGAAACCAGTGCTTCTTGATCATTTAAATCCATTTTTTCTGATCTTGTTTTTGATTGGTCCACATAAGTGAGGCCTCGTATTCTATCGGGAAAAAGATCTGCGACAACGATTGTGCTTACCCACTCACGCTTAGAGAGATCAAATAAGGCTGCCTTACCCTGAATCCCGCAGCCACCTAATACGAGTACCTTCATTATTTTCTCTTCGGCCGGTAGTCCCAGCGCTGGTATTAATGATGTTTCGCTTTCTGATTCAGTCCCGTTCGTTCTGTTCTCACCGGTATTGCCGGCCTAAATAAAATGTTCGAGTTCATTAGCATGTGACATGGCAAGATGTCTATTTTTCCTTCATCTTTGAAACGCCGGGAATGAGTGTCACAGTGCTGGTTATCCCCGAAATACTTCTTACCTTATTGTGAACAAACTGCCCGATGATTTCAGCATCAGAGGACAACAGGTCTCGTGTCAACATAATCTTTACAAGGAGATCAATTTCGCCATGAACGGAATGAACCTCCTGTACTTCTTTAAGCGCATAGAGTTTCTCCATTATTTTAAACTCACTTTTTGCTTTAACATTTATTAGAATGAACGCCGTTATTCCCCGCTGCATCTCAGGGTACTCGATCTCTTTTGTATTTGACATTTTCTCTCTAAATTCCTCCATGTTATCAGCCATAATACGGTCTATTGTGCTTCCATAATTTCGCGATCTTTGACTGTCCCATTGATGGACTGAAATATAAGTATATAGGTCTGCAATCGTCCGTCCAGGGAAAGCCTTAATGAGACCTCCTTGATTGATAATATCATTCAAGGGTTGATAGATCGTTTGATACCAGTCTTTCGCAGCGCTCTCAAATGAAACCGATTTTTTTGTCTCATGCTTCAAAAATTCCTGGTGCTTTGAAATCTGTTTAATAAGATGGATATACTGGCCAACTTCTGTCAGATTTATTGGGTGTGGTAGCCTGGTGATTTCTTTAAATTCACTTTTTTCCCGATAGAGAATATTTTCCAGAGTGTTTTTGGACGGAATAAATTCTACGATTTCCGCATCGATTTCGGGGAGACCGATTTCTTTTGCAGCTGCAATACGGTGATTTCCATCCAGAACGTAGTATTCATCTTTGATTTGATAGAGCCTGACCGGGGGAAGGCGTTTACCGCTTTCCATTGCCTGCTTTATGACTTTAAACCTGTCAGAAGGCATATGCTGCATTAATCGAAACTTATTGTCGAAGTCATGATATCGTCCTACACTTCCCACTATCTGTTCCACCAACACCGAACTGAATCCCCTTTTTTTGTGATCAAAGGCTTCTTCTTTTTGTTGATCTTCCTTGAAAGATTTCGCAAATTGATCACGGGTGCGGCCATTCCTGGCGTTTACCAGTTTATTTTGAAATTTGATCAGTATTGATTTCAAAAAGGTAATAGCCATACGTGTTAACAACTCTTGTTTTGTTGATTTTTGTTATACGTTCGACGGGATCATTGAACTCTGCATGGATGTGGCCATGGATAAAATAGTTCGGGCAGTAGCGGTCAATGAGCCACCGGAAACTTTTAAACCCTCTGTGACATTGATCTTCTGCATCATGGATATAACGTGGTGGTGCATGGGTAATGATAATGTCGACACCTTTTTGCCACCACATTTTTGGTCGAAGGCTTCGGATCGTCCTCCACATTTCTTTTTCGGTATACTGATGTGGTCCTCCACTGTACCAACGTGACCCTTCAAGACCCAGCATTTTGATACCCTGGAACCGAATTATTCTTGCATTCAGATCGATACATCCACCAGGAGGCTTTGAATCATATCGGATATCATGATTGCCGCGCACATAATAAAGGGGGGCGTTAAACGAAGTGTAGAGATGAGAGAGGTATTCAGGAGGCAGGTCTCCGCATGAAAGGATCAGATCGATTTTTGGAAACCGCTCAACCTCAAAATTATCAGACAGGGCCGATACAACACAGTCTGAAACAGAGAGTATTCTCATTCGCCTACACCATTTAATGTAACATAATAGATATGTACCTAAAATGAAAGGTTAAACTATCAGTTTAATTAAGAAGGCTTTTCATAATGCGCCATTGCGATTTACATTTTAACTTTTAATATTATTACATGGTTGTGCGCTTGAAGCCAGTGGGTATAAAATGGGGGGACTCGAAAAATACTATATCTTCGCAAAGTAATAAATCACTATGGTTTAAGGGCTTTAACAACTGTGATACCATCAATCTCAATCTTAAGGCCCTGATGTTGATAGCGGCGAGCAGCAGATGCTTGCCATTGGGCGTTCGCTTATGAGTAACCCCAAAATACTTCTTCTGTACGAACCCGGCCTTGGCTTGGCGCCTATTTTGGTGAAAGCCATCTATGAAACGGTCAGGGAAATCAACCAGTCAACCGTTACCGTGGTTTTGGTGGAACAGCATGCGCGAGTTGCTTTAAAGCTGGCCCAAAGAGAATATGTCATGGAAGTGGTGAATAGAGTGCTTCAAGATTCTGCCGAGGCACTTTTTGCCAATCCAGAGGTGCGTGATGCCTATCTGGGTGGTTAGAAATGATAAGCAAGAATTTCTACAGGAGACAAGATACCGTGAATACCCAACATGCTGACATGATCATACAAGAAGCCATCTCTTTGGCTGAGAACTGGCAGAATCGGGCTAATCGATTACTAACTTCGGAAGAAAAGGACATCCAGGACCAGATGTTGCGCCTCCTGACCAATCCAATAGACAAAGTCATTATGGCAAAGATGATAGATCAGAGTTTTCGCTCTGATGATGCTCGTCGTGTCGCTGATCAGATCAACTATTTGCTTAAGGAATACGGCGTTCCTGATTTTTTTACCTCAGGAGATAGATTGCTCATGCGACTGTTCCTTGGCGTCGGCAGATATTTTCCTCATGTTTCTGTTCCACGGGTGATTGATAAAATGCGGGAGGACAGCAGTCGTTCCGTCATTCCTGGAGAAAAGGATTTTTTCTATGCGCATTTGCTGAAAAGAAAAAGCGAAGGCGTGAGGATGAACATCAACCAGCTGGGAGAAGCGGTTCTCGGGGAAGATGAATCTCTCTCTCGCCTTAATAAGTACTTAGAAGACTTGAAAGATCCCGAGATTGAATACATTTCGGTAAAGATATCTACCATCTACTCTCAAATCCAGTCCCTCGCTCTTGAGCACACTGTAAGCATTCTCAAAGACCGCCTATCCCAACTTTACAGGGCTGCCAGGGACAATCACTTCACCAGAATTGACGGAACCAGAGTGCCAAAGTTTGTTAACCTGGACATGGAAGAATATAGGGATCTGGAAATCACTGTCAGAGCATTTACAAGGACCTTGAACGAAAAAGAGTTTAAAGATCATTCTGCCGGAATTGTATTGCAGGCCTATCTGCCGGATTCTTATGACATACAGCAGGAACTCAGTGCGTGGGCCAGAAAAAGAGTGGCCGAAGGTGGTAGCCACATCAAGATCCGCATTGTCAAAGGTGCCAACATGGAAATGGAACAGGTAGAATCAGCTCTCCATAACTGGCCCCTGGCCACCTATGACAACAAGCTGGATGTAGATGCCAATTTCAAACGCATGGTGGAATTCGGCATGAAGCCAGAAAATATCAAAGCCGCCCATCTAGGTATAGCATCACACAATCTGTTTGAATTGGCCTATGCATATAAACTGGCCCAACAAAACAAAGTGACCGAATATTTTTCCTTTGAAATGTTAGAAGGCATGGCGGACCATGTGCGCCGAGCCATTCAGGAAACACGCGAAGAAGTTGTGCTCTACGCGCCTGTTGCCACCAAAGACAACTTCATCAATGCAATTGCCTATCTTATGCGTCGTCTGGATGAAAACACCGCGGAAGAAAATTTCATGCGCTATTCTCCCAACTTGGAAACAGACTCTGAAGAGTGGGCGTTTTTGAAGGAGCAGTTCATTGCTTCCTATAAGCATAAGGACAAAGCAGGCAAAACGCCCCACAGGGTGCAAGACAGAACACAGGAAACTTTTCCTGAAAAAATGGGAACCTTCTACGAAGGGGAATTCAGCAATGAGCCGGATACAGATTGGTCCCTGGCTGCCAATAGAAAATGGGCCGAAGCCATTCGAGAAAAGTGGAAAAAGGGTCCAGATGATAAGCCAATGGAAATCCCCCTGGTAGAGGCAGGAAAAGAAATTTATGAAGGTAGACAGACGAGGGAATGCATGGATCCTTCTCAGATCAATGAAAAGGTCTGTGTGGCTCGCTATGCGATGGCCAACGATGAAGATGTTGAGCGGGCTGTTGCGGTGGCAAAAGCCGACCCTGATGGATGGAGGAATAAAAGTCAGAAGGAGCGGCATGAAATCCTTTCCAGGGTGGCTATGGAGCTGCGCCTTGCCAGGGGAGATCTCATCGGCGCTGCTACTGCCAATACAGGCAAAGTTTTTACAGAGGCTGATGTGGAAGTCTCCGAGGCCATAGATTTTGCTGAATACTATCCCTACTCTGTTAAAGGCTTTACAGATTTAGAAAATGTTCAGTGCAGTGGCAAAGGTGTAGGGCTGGTGATTCCGCCCTGGAATTTTCCCATAGCCATTCCCTGCGGGGGGGTTTTAGCCTCACTGGCTTCAGGCAATACGGTAATCTTTAAACCTGCTTCATCTGCTGTAGTGGTGGCCTGGCAATTGTGCCAGTGCTTCTGGAAAGCTGGCGTTTCCAAAAATGCTTTGCAGTTTCTTCCTTGTTCCGGTGCCACCACCGGGGCAAAACTTGCCAATCATCCCGGTGTTGATTTCATTATCCTAACCGGCGGAACCGATACGGGGCTGACGATTTTGAAAGAGAGGCCGGGTGTTTTCCTTGCGGCTGAGACAGGCGGGAAAAATGCCACCATCGTAACTTCCATGTCTGACAGGGACCAGGCCATAAAAAATGTGGTCCATTCGGCTTTTTCAAACTGCGGTCAGAAATGTTCTGCAACTTCTCTGCTGATCCTGGAAAAGGAAGTGTATGAGGATGAAGCTTTCAAGAAACAACTGGTTGATGCAACTAAAAGCTATCCTGTGGGATCGGCCTGGGATTTTGAAAATAAAATGGGACCCCTTATCCATCCTCCTAAGGGTGATCTGAAAAACGGGCTTACACGGTTGGAGCTTGAAGAATCCTGGGCTTTGAAACCTGAAAATGTCCATGGCAATCCCTCCATGTGGACACCGGGTATCAAATGGGGAGTTCAGCCTGGATCCTACACTCACATGACCGAGTTTTTTGGACCTGTGTTGGGAGTCATGTGCGCCAGGGACTTGGACCATGCAATTGAGCTGGTGAATCAAACAGGCTTCGGATTGACTTCAGGTTTGGAGAGTCTGGACAAGCGGGAACAAGAGCACTGGAAATGCGGTATAAAAGCAGGAAACCTGTACATCAACCGGGGAACCACTGGTGCCATTGTCTTGCGCCAGCCTTTTGGTGGCATGGGAAAATCAGCCCTGGGCGCGGGAATCAAGGTGGGCGGGCCGAACTATGTAGCCCAGTTCATGAATTTTGAGGGAACCGCTCATCCTTCTATCGGAGCGATACAAAATGAGCATGCTTTGCTGCGCCTTGCTCAGAAATGGAATCAAAAACTGGATTGCGGCCAGCTTGCGGAGTTTGAGGCTGACCTTAGAAAAACCATCCGAGCCATCAAGAGTTATCTTTACCACTTGGAGCAGGAATTCTCTCAGGAAAAGGATTATTTTCATCTGCGTGGCCAGGATAATATATTGCACTATCTGCCCATTGGCATGGTGATGGTACGCATACACAAGGATGACAGTTTATTTGATGTCCTGGCAAGAATAGCTGCGGTGAAGATTTCAGGCTGCAAACTGGTGATCAGTATTCCCCCCCATCTGGATAACAATGTTACGGCATTCCTCCACGGCAACGAGGGCAAAAGGCTTGTGGGTGATACGCCTATTGACCATCAGTCGGACAGTGAGCTTCTTGATTTAATGCCTCAGGTTCAGCGTATCCGATATGCAGCGCCCGAGCGGGTGCCTTTTGAGGTGTTTGAGGCAGCAGCAAGGACAGGATTCTACATTTCTCGAACGAAGGTGATGATGGAAGGGCGGATCGAGCTTTTGCAGTATTTCCAAGAGCAGAGCATATGCGATAGTTATCACCGGTATGGGAACCTAGGAGAACGTGCTCTGATTTAGGCCTTTTGATTTTGGATTCTTGGTAAGAGTAACGGGATCAAGTCTGCGTTTGACTGTTGTACGCACACGCAAAGAGCAGAAGGCAGGCTTGCCCCTTTTGATTCTACTAGCCCGGATATTTCATGAATCACTGTGGTGAAACCGTGAACATGGGCGTGCCACCTGGCAACCGCAGGGTGTTGGTTCCGAGGCGTACCTGAACGGTACGTCGCAGGGGCCGACACTCGAGGACGC
>Ga0209536_100010462_pt1 | contig 13690 bp, 13 predicted proteins | sample DeeMarSeWOR28_12_FD_187461 | JGI IMG/M metagenome (GOLD analysis project Ga0209536, IMG submission 187461) | Marine sediment microbial communities from White Oak River estuary, North Carolina - WOR-2-8_12 (SPAdes) (version 2) | ecosystem: Environmental > Aquatic > Marine > Intertidal zone >...
GGATCAAGCCTCATATCATAAACCAGGGGGTCACCGGAATCTTCATTTAAAAGCAGTTTCCACTGATTGGTGCGAACCGCCTTACTGAATCCCCGTTGCCAGAACAGAACATCATGGGGATCACCTTTTGTATCGCCGGTTAGATATGGCAATAAACTTACACCGTCGTATTGGCGGTCTCCGGGAATCTCTATTGTCGCCGCATGAAGTACCGAATGAAAGATATCCATCGACGATACCATCGGTTCATAGGTCACCCTTTCCGGGATCTGATTCTTCCATTTCATCACAAACGGGACCTGTATACCCCCTTCAAAATCTGTGATCTTGCCTCCTTTATAGGGACCATTTTCGGTCGTATAGGTATACTCGGCCCCACCATTGTCACTGATAAAAAAGATCAGCGTATGCTCTTCCAGGTCAAGTTTTTTTAAATGCTCCAGTACCCTGCCAACCGCATCATCCAGGTTGGCGATCATGGCAGCATATACCCTTTTCACCGGATCATCCATATGTGCAAACCGGCGATAATATTCCTCCCGGGCCTGCAGGGGTGTATGGGGTGCGTTGAAAGAGAGCCAGAGAAAAAAGGGATCCCTGCTGTAACGATCAATAAATGCAATACCTTCATCGGCAATCCGGTCCGTCAGGTATCCTTTCTCTTCTATTTCAACGCAGTTTCTGAAGATGGCATAGGGACCCTCCCGTTGTCCTTTCCAGATATGTTTATCTGTAAAATCCTCCGGCACCCTCTGGTCGATGATCCCGGGAGTACCCTCATAGGAATAGAGTGAATGGGACTGATAAAACCCGTACTGGTAGTCAAAGCCGAATTTGCATGGTTTGTTTTCCTCGCTCCAGCCCAGGTGCCATTTACCGATCAAACCGGTGGAATATCCATGCTTCTTAAGGATCTCAGGAAGGGTTATCTCATGCGGGGGCAGTCCCTGGTTTAATATGGCCTCCCGGTCAGGTACCGCTTCCATCCACTTGGGATGCCACGGATCACTTTTCATAAAATATCTGAATACCAGGTATTCCAGCCGGTTTTTCAGGTAACGGTCATGCATCTGGTATTCAAATCCAAATCGCTGTGCATACCTGCCTGTGATGATCGACGCCCGGGACGGACTGCACATGGGTGAAGTAACCAAAGCGTTGTTGAAGATCACGCCCTCTTTCGCAAGACTTTCTATCACCGGGGTGGATTGACCGCTTTCATCGTAAAGCCTCAGGTCGGCCTTCCCCAGATCATCCACCATGATGAGGAGGATATTGGGCCTTTCCGGACTATTGACCGAACTATTTTGATCTAACCATTCCCTTTTAGTTTCCATGTGCTCCCGGCTCCTCCTGATCTCCCAGTCATTAGATCTCAAAGGCCACAGCAGGTAACCGATGAGCAGGATCAGGAATCCAGCAAGGATCCCTATGTGAATAGATACACGCATTTTTATTTCTATAACTGCTCATGAAGAAAATAAAATGATCTTGAAAATGGATCATTCTATACCCACATTTTTTTACGAAAAGATTTCCTTGGACATACCCCATTTTTATGTGAACCCAAGGCCCAGTCTAGAATGCACAGAATTCAAAGGGAATTATTGGGGTATGTTCAAGCAAATAAGATGTTGACATTCTGAAAGTTTAGCATTAAATTAGTTTATACTAACCCTTAAATCAATCATTATGGCTGAAGACAAAAATCCCGTAATTCTAAAAGTTGCTTTGATAATATTCGCAATAGTGACTATTGTCTATGGCATTGCCCTGGTTTTTTTTACAGAAGGATTTATTGAAATGTCAGGTACCGATCCATTTGAACCAAATTGGATTCGATGGCCCGGAGGCGTTCTTCTCGGGTTGGGAATTGCAGCGATCATGGCTTTCCCGAATCCAGCCAAACAGGACATTTTTATCATAGCCATTGGATTGGGAACCTTATTTACCGGGTTGACTTTGTTATATGAACTGATTTTTGAATGGCAGCCACAATATTCGGTCACCTTCACAGCAATACCTTGCGTTATCAACCTCATTATGTCCGCTCTTCTATTCTGGGGAAGACGACAGGCAAAATAAACATTGTAAGCAATTATTAAAAAGAAACTGAGATGGCTGATAAAAAACATCAACTTTTAAAAACCACAATGGTAATTCTGGCAATTGTTACATTGGGTTATGGGATTATCTATCTGTTCTTTCCTCAAATTCAGATTACCGCTGCCGGAGGTGAACCCATTGAGCCGGGTTGGATCCGATGGATGGGAGGCATCCTTCTAGCTTTGGGAATCGGAAGTATCATGGTATTCAGAAAACCTGAAAAGCAAGGTATTTTCGTAACAGTCTCATGTATTGGATCACTGTTATTCAGTTTGGCCTCCTTTTACGAAGTCTTGTTCGTCGATTTTGGAGATTATAATCTGTTGAATACTTTAATTCCGGCAATTGTCCTCTTTATTATGGCCATCCTCTTGTGGCTGAGTTTGAGGCAGTCCAGGGAGATATTATGGTAGTTGCATCATCCTACATCATTATCCCCCGGACCACACCGGGGGTTTTTTATATTTAGATCGATGAAAGTTTCGAAAACCTGTTTATGGATGCTGACACTTGGAATCATATTCCAGGCAAGTCAGGCCGGCATTATTGAAGTGGATCCCGGTGAGGACCTGAATGCAATAGTAAACAACACAAAACGTGGAGATACAGTGCTGGTAAATCCGGGCACCTATCAAAGCATCAGCCTTTCAAACAAAAGTTATTCAGAAAAAGAGCCGCTTGTTATCAGGGCATCCGGTTCAGATCCTGTCATAGTTAAGGGAGATACAATTTCCAGAGGGAGCTCATTGGAGATAAATCATTGCAGTTATATTGTCATCGAAGGATTGACGTTTACAAACGCGATGTGGGGGATCTATGTAAGAAGTTCAACGCATATAATAATCAGGAACAACGAAATCTATCTCACCGGCCAGGAAGGATCCCATGTGGGAAGATCGTCAAAGTATGTTGATATTATTGGCAACAAGATACATGATACTGGGCAGTTCAACTCCAAGTGGGGCGAGGGTATATACATCGGAAGCGGATCATATGGAGGATCATCCTTTCCAGATAATTGTGAGTACGTCTGGATAGAGGATAACCACATCTATGAAACCGGGAACGGCGAAGGTATCAATGTAAAAGGAGAATGTTTCCATGTCACAGTCCGGAACAACAGAATACATGATATCCATCCCGGAACCAGTGAGCAGTATAACCAGGCAGCCATCACTGTGGAGGGAGTGTCAAATTCATTGGAAAACAATTACAGAATATCTGAAAAGCGCGACATCTGGATAGAAAATAATACCATCTGGAATGTCTCGGATGGATATGCTGACTGGAACAACGGCATCATGTTTTTCGGTACCGGAGTATATATCCTCCAGAATACCATATCCGACTGTGCTCAAAAAGGGATTTACGGCAGTAACTGGACAAACCTGGGCTTGCAGAATTATGTGTACGGTAATTCCATATCTCGCTGCGGAACAAGTATGTATATACATCCTGAATTAAATGTAAGTCAATCCGATCCCGGTAAGAACCCGCATGCCCCACAAAACTGGTAATGGACCCTGTAAGTTTCTTGTAAAAATGAACAAGTCAGCAACCCTGCGTGTCTCACTGTTATTGTTTATCGCTCAGATATGGCAGAGGAACAGATAACGCAATGCGATTCTTTCGGCACATAGCAATAATTCTGGGGACATCGGTCATATTTTTACCGCTTCAGGCCCAGCAAAAGAGTACCTCCCTGGAAAATACTGCTTTCTCAGGAGCGGCGATCCAGTGGAACAGGAGTACAGCATTACCTGAGGATATCAAAATGGAAGACGGCAACGGCATGGGCAAAGAAGGATTCTTCACCGCCCTCCGGAGCCTATTCGATCTGCCAGAACAGCTGCAGTTCATAGCCGCGAGCGAAATCTCAGGACCGGGTGGTGACCAACACATTCGTTATAAATTGCAATACAAGGGAATCGAACTTTCACAAACGCACTATTTGCTCCACTTAAAGGATAACGCGGTGGTACACGCTCACGGCCGGCTAGTGCGGATGTCCGACAGGGATGTTACACCTTCCCTATCCGCAGCAGAGGCGTACGGTTTTGCCTGCGCGGATCTGGGAATTTCTGAGTATGAAGCCAAACAGGGCTTAAAGTTGGTCTCTCAGCTCTCCGAAGGTCATGCCCCACCCGGGGATCATGGAAAACTGGTGTTGTCAGGCGGTCTGACTGAAGAACCTGTGAGGCAATACAGGCTCGCATACCGGTTTGATATAGCCACTGCCGATCCACTGCAACGATTTGATATCGAAATAGATGCCACGACGGGAGAGGTCATCGCAACATATCCGACCCTCTTTCACGAAAACATACCGACCAGGGGAATCAGTCTTTATAACGATACCGTTGACATTGTTGTCTCGGACAGCCTTTCTCTTGGCGAATGGGACAATTTAAAGTCCTTCTGGCACACCGATTCCTGGAATGCCTACCAGGATTCCGGTGTGAGCTGGTGGATGGCAGACACTCAGAACTTTGCTCCGGGAGGTTATGAAAACAGCTGGCACGAGGCGCTGGTCACCGACCCGATCATTCTTGCCGGACCCGATCCCCGGCTTGAATTTGTACACCGTTATAACCTCGAGATGCCTGAAGGGGCTGCAGATTATGATGAAAGGTATGATGGATGGGATGGGATAAACGTCCGGATCAGTCGTGATAACGGCACCTCCTGGGAGGTACTCAGCAACCCTGAACCTGCCTACACATGCAACAGTCTCTGGAGCTTCGGAGGCATTCACAACGAGGGACCCGGGACAGAGGGATGGGCCGGAAGAGAACTGGCCTGGACCAGGGTCTACTTTGACCTGGCACCTTTCGCAGATGACACCGTACAGATCCGGTTCGAATTTGCCTCTGACGGTGGTTATTCAACTTTGGATGACAAAGAGCTATTCGGCTGGCAGATCGATGAGATACGGGTTTGTAACGACAGCGATACCCTGTTTGCCAATTCCGGAGAGAGTACAAATATCCATCCGCAGAACCTATTTGTATGGGCAGGTGAAACCGAAGGAAGGTACAGGCTCAGGGAAACCACCCGGGGAAAAGGGATTGCAACCCTCGATGCCAGCAGCGGTGACGGTTTTTCTGAATTCGTGGATTATGCACAGGATTCACTGCCCTTGCTGAACAGGGAGAACATGGTCGGGGTAGGTATTCACTGGGCCACTGAAAGAACCTATGACTTCTTCCTGGAAAGATTTAACCGGAACAGTTTTGATGACCAGGGTGGTACCATTATCTCTTACGCCGACTGGATGTTGGGTGAAGAACGCCTGAATGCATTCTGGTCGGGCAACTATGCAGCCTATGGGGCCGGTAATGGGAATAGCATCGGATCCTTCGGTGCCATCGATGTGGTGGGTCACGAAATTACACATGGTGTCACCCAGTATTCGGCCAACCTGATCTACCGCGGTGAGCCCGGGGCCCTGAACGAATCATTCAGTGATATCTTCGGGACTGCGGTTGAATTCTATGGAGAAGGCAGAGAGAAGGGTGACTGGAGGATAGGTGAAAATGTGGTGAAGGGAAGTGGCGCCATCCGCTCCATGGAAAATCCCAAACTCTTTGAATGCCCGGACACCTACTTTGGAGAATACTGGATCGATACCCGGAGAAAGGAAGATTTTGGAGGGGTACACACCAACAGCGGAGTGCAGAACTACTGGTTCTATCTGCTCAGTGAAGGTGGTACAGGTGTGAATGACGATAACCAAACCTACCAGGTGAACGGGATCGGACTGGATGAGGCCACCTCCATTGCATACAGAAACCTGACGCACTATCTGATGCCAGATTCTAAATACCATGAGGCAGTCATATATTCCATACAATCAGCAGAAGATCTTTTCGGAAAGGATTCACCTCAGGTACAATCCACCATGGATGCCTGGGATGCCGTGGGGGTTTACCTCGATCCCAAGATTACAGGTAGCGATTCAGAGCTTTTTTTCGAAGCCCCACTGGGCGACTCCGAATCGCGGACAATTACCCTTCAGAATAAAGGGATGGAACCCCTGACCATTACCGGGATGGACTTTGCAGATACCGTCGGGTTTTCATTGGGCTCGGTCCCCTCCCTGCCCCTGACACTTGAACGACTGGAGAGGAGAATCTTGCGCGTGTTGTTCTCACCTGCATTTGAAGGCCTTCATGAAAACTCCTTGCTGATCAGCAGCAATGACTCCATTGATCCTGAATTTACGATTCATCTCTCGGGAGAGGGCCTGGCTCCAACCGGGATCCAGCGGGAGATCAGCCAGGATCTCAATGCATGGTCGGTATACCCCAACCCTACCGGGCGCCTGATCACAGTGGAAACCGAGACTCCCGGAAAGTACCAGGTCCGGATCTCCTCCCTGAACGGCCGGGAGATAGTATGTCAGGTTATGGAGGGGACTACCCATCAGTTCGACCTTGTATCGTTACAGAGAGGTGTATATTTCATCACCATCATGTCGAACGACTTTGTAACGACCAGAAAAATAATCAAGTGGTAATAGTATCATATGACCTAAACGTGTAATGGCATCACAAGCGCCCGGTATGGAAAAGATTCATACAATTGATACCAAAGAAGAGTTGTCATCGCTCGAGGATGAATTTGCCTCAGTCCTGAGCCGTGCTTTCTCCAATGATCCATACTATCACTACATCATGCCCGATGATCTAAAAAGAATGGATCAGACCCGGTGGTGGATGACCATCCTGCTCCGGTATACCCTGAAATATGGAACTATATATTATACCGATGATCACAAAGGGATAGCCATGTGGCTGGGACCGGAAAAACCCATGGTGGATGATATCAAAATTCTTTCCATGGGATTAATAAAATACCTGTATAAAGTTGGTGTAAAAGATTTCTTCAGATTATTGGGCATCAATGGACAGTGGGATAGGGAGCATAAAAAGCTGGGAAAAAAACATTATTACCTCATGGTGATAGGAGTTGAACCTGAGTTTCAACAACGGGGTATTGGAAGCAGCCTCATGCGAGCCGGATTGAAAAAAGCAGATGATGATAAACTTGAATGTTTCCTCGAAACGGTTACTCCTCAGGATGTAAGGTTTTATCAGAAGCATTATTTTGAGGTTCTGTATTCCAGTGGATTTGGAGAAGATAGCCAATACTGGCTGATGAAAAGACCGAAAAAAGGGTAGTCACACCCTAAAATGCTCAACTAATTGAGCTGCATGGGATCTATTTCTTCTCCCTCCTGCTGAATCCTGATTATTTGCAGGAGCGTGCGTATCTGTTTAACCAAATGCTTTGTTAACAGCTTCTCCTCGGATAACCTGTTATTAATTACACTCTTCCGCTCCAGGTTATTTATTGCGTCGCTCAGGTCCTTCAGGTAATTTGCTACTTCGCTCATGATAAATGATCTTTCCAAAGTCCGGTAAAATCCCTTTTATGAACCCTAATATAGATGGTAATTGTGAAAGTCGTATAGCACAAATACCATCTTTCCACCAATACTTTTATATACTTGATAGGCAACTCATTATTGATAATAAGAGGTAATTCCATTCTGCAGATGGCTCATCCATCATAAAGGGCTATTCATCATACGATTACATCCGATCATCCAACATCCCCGATCCCTGATGACAAAAATATCCATGCTTCACTCAAAAATCACTGACTTCCCACCTCCACCTCCTCATCGGTTTTCTCCCAGCCATTTAGGTATAGCGGTACGATCTCATACATTTTATCCATGGATCCCGGGATTTTATCGGCCCAAACAGTATGAACTATTGCAAGTTCTCCCTCAATCACAAACTTTTCAATGAAGGTGTCAATCTCGCCGAAGTTGTATTGCAGGGGTTTCAATGCCACGATATGGTCTGCTCCATCCTCTTCATATAACCAATGAGGGACATCCAATGCTATGAGTTGGTTATTAATGTAATTTGAGCCTGCGTACAAGTTTCCCTCGATGGAATAATTCTCGAAGGGAACAAGCTGGTCTGAATTTCCATGCATCAGTAACACAGGGCATGGATTTGTCTTCCAGTCTAAAGTGTCGTGTGGAACAACAATGCATCCGGCCTGGAAAACCACTCCTGCGTAGTTAAATCCTTCGGGCAATGTTTCCGCCAATTGCCCTTCGGTACAGATTTCATACTCCGCGTGCAAACAAGTGATAGCTCCTGCGCTCCCCCGGAGATCATGATTTTCTCCGCATCTATATTCCATTGATCTGCCTTTGTCGGAATATTAGCAGTGGTATCAATAAGATCTTCTGGAGCGTGGGAGATTGCCCTCAAAACTGTTGGCTGATCTGCCTCGGCACCCGCTTCGATCTCCTTCCGGTAGTCAATTGAAATCGAAACAAATCCCCTGGATGCCAAATGCTTGTTATATTTTATCTGCAATGCATTAATACGGCTTCCCATGGAAAACCCACCCCCATGTACGTAGATCATAACCGGGCGTTTCCCGGCATATTCAACGCTGTTATCCACGTACTTGTCAAGATGCAATTCCTGCCCCTCCTTAACATCATATACAAATGTTTCCCTTTCAATGAGGCTTTGTGCAGCTGCACTACTGATGGCAAGCATACAAATTGCGAGGGTACCTGTTAGTTTTTTTATCATCTATCTATTACAAATTTTTTAATTGCTACTGTCAGTTTTCCGGTATTCCTTGGGAGAAACACCCATTTTTCTCTTAAAGTAATTTCCAGAAGAAGATTGAGATGGAAAGTGAAGATGGCCACTGATCTGCTGTATGTTCATATTAGTCGATCTCAGTAAGGCTCTCGCTTCAAGCATGGTTCGAAATTGTCGTCACTCAATAGTGACAACGGATCAGCAAAATACGGTTAGAGCATTCAAACTGAAGTAACTCAATTTAACTAAAAGCTCTGTATATTACTGACTACCTGGGTAATGGAATGATCCGGATGTTTCTGAAATGAATCTCGGCTCCCTCCGATTCAAGACAGATATACCCCTCTTTTTTCGTTGATTTACTTATCCCGTTGACAAACTTGCCATTTACTGAAAGCTTGATGGTTCCATCCACACACACCACATCGTAGGTATTCCACTCGCCTTTCCCCTTACATCTGTTCTCGATCGACTTACTCCGGCGTCCCCTTGGGTTATCAGGCTCAGTCTCTACGCCGCCAACACCAAAGATTTCGCCATGGACATAAGCAATCGGGGGTGTATTGCCATCTTTTGTGTTCAGCTTCACCCAATCCAGCTCCAGCATTTGAACTTCCACACCGTTTGGCAAACGGTTCTCTCCGGGTTGGGCATCGCTCCACACAAATGTCCCCGAATTACCGCCCGGTTCCATGTGCTTCCACTCAATGTGCAGTAAGAAGTTCTCGTACTTCTTTTCTGAACGGATTACCCCGATGGGATGTCCGGAACAGATCAATTCATCACCCTTTACCTTCCAGGTATCGGCTTCTGTATTCACCTGTACCCATTTAACAGATTCACCTTCAAAACTCTCGCCTGAAATAAGCTTCTGAAGACCTGCCTCTTCACCAAATGGGAAAAGAGGTTCCTGAGCAGACATAATAACGGTAAATAGTACTAATCCAGGAATAAAAAGCAATAGTTTCATTTCGAATTCTCTTTGGGTTAGACTTCCATGGGCGTGCTCTCCTCCCCGGCCAGGGGAATCTCCTCCGGGATCCCGGGTACCGTCCCAAAGACATATGTTTTGGGTCCCAGATATAGATCAGAGTTCATCATTTCTTCCCAGCTGACATCTTTTCCGGTGTATGCGGAAATTCTGCCCATAATGGTCATCAAGGTCGAGTTCACCTGGGCTTCAGCATCATTGACCGTGTTACCGGTTCTGATTCCGGTTACCAGATTAATGTGTTCCTGCACAAAGGGATTGGTAACCTTCCATTTCGATTGGCTATCTTCTTCTTCCGGCTCTGGATATTTCCAGATTTCATTCCCGTATACGTCAAGGATCTGCCCGGAAGCAATTGCAATTCCTTTGGTACCCACAATACGTTCTACCCTTCCGTTTGAACAACCATTGATCTGACGGGCCGCACAGTGTGTCCTTACTCCATTTTCGTAAACGTACTCCACACTGAAGAAGTCATACTGGTCGCCTGTAATCCTTCTCTGGCGGCCTCCCCAGCCAACTGCCTTCACCGGTGTTCTGCCCATGTGCCAGCTCATGACATCAATCTCATGAATAAACTGTTCCGTAATATGATCGCCCGATAGCCAGCAAAAGTTCCCCCAGTTTCGCAACATGTATTCCATATCGCTCCATCCGGGTCTTTTGATTACATGCCACAAAGCGCCCCCATTTCTGATAATGTTGGCACCAACAATCTCGCCTATTTCACCGTTGGCCACCTTCATCTGGGTGGTCATATAATCCTTCTGCACCCGGCGTATGGTTCCACTGACCATACAGAGTCCCATCGATTCGGCCATTTTTGAAGAAACCAGTACAGATCGTGCACCCACCGGGTCGACTGCTACCGGTTTTTCCATAAAAACATGTTTTCGTGCATTGATAGCAGCCTCCACATGCTTGGGGCGGAAATGGGGCGGTGTACAGAGCAGGACCACATCCACACCAGAATCAATTACTTTCACATAGCTGTCAAATCCAAGAAAGCAATTCTCATCGCCAATCTCAACACCTCTTTGTTCCTTCAGATTTGCCCTGCAACTGTCAAGCCTGTCCTGAAATACATCGCCTAAAGCTGTTATCTCAAGGTTTGGACCTGAATCTAAAAAATTGACTGCAGCACCGGTTCCACGTCCGCCGCAGCCAATTAACCCGGCTTTGATAACATTCCCGTCAGGTGCGCGGTCAAGCAATTCGGGTGGATCATCAATTATTAAGGGCTTATAATCGGTGGAACAAGCAGAAATGAGCGCTGAGGCTCCGACTGTGCCCAATGTGGCTTTTGCTATAAAATCTCTTCGTTTTAAATCTTTTGAGTCCATGGGTTCATTGGGTTCTCTATGTTATAAAATATTGATAATAATATAGTTGTATTTTGAGGAAGAGCTGGAGGCAAATCCTAAATTAGTATATTTGAGTTAGTAAGCCAACTATCTGTACAGTGAAAAGTAGGATCCGAACCTGCGCTCCCCTGCTCTCAGCGAAGCTTCGGATCACAGGTAAGGACAACGAAGATGACAACCTGTAAAAGAAATATTCTACCGGCTACAGAATCATTCAGCGACTTTGACACACATTAGCCTGTTCCGATCACGAATCAGAAGTTTGCCCTCAGTGAGTGCAATTGGAGCCCAATTTTGCCCTGGTTCAAGGATCTCAGACGAAGCCAACTGCCTAAATGCTGTTGGATCAGGTTCAATAAGGTACAAATTCTTGGCTCCGTCAGTGGCCAGAATCAGCCCGTCAGCCAATATCATACTGCCCTTATTAAAATCAGGATCACGTTTGGTTTTCCACATAATCTCACCATCCATGTTCATACACGTCAAGCCATTCCGTGTACTGTTTGTGCCGAACTGAGCATAGAAATAACCATCATTTAAGATTGGTGGCTTTGTCTGATCACCAAATTCCTCGGTTGTAAAAAGTTCTCTTGCTCTGTACGTGCCATCTTCATTCTTCTCAATCTTGAGCATCGTGGCACCAAGTTCATATCCGCCAACGACAAGCACTTTATTCTCGCCCGCATCCACTGCACTTGGTACCGGAATATGGCAATACCATTGATCATATTCCCACATAATTTTTCCGTTGGTTGGATCTATTCCCAAAATTTTTCCCAGGATATTTTCATCAGGGCTTGCCTTTCTTTAAGGATTCGTGGAGGGCGTTACCATTACGACATGGTCAATCCCATCCACCTTTACGATGGATGGGCTTACATATGGATAGGTCAAAACAGCGGAGATTATCGCCCACCTCATCATCTTTATCCAGTAGATCTACATAAAAGATAAATCCCTCCTCAGAGGGATTCGTTTGTATACAATTGAAAATATCGATATGATCTACTTAGCTCAGCGACAAATCAGGTGCTCAACTGTAAATTGAAATGGAGAAAAGACTAAGGTATAAGTACCAATGTATTTCGTACCGTTGTTTCCCTGAAGAACAAACTTGACTGTTCTTACCAAGTTCGTAATGTCCAATTTGTTAAGTTCTCTGTATTTAAAAGTCTCCCCTGTGACCATACTAAGAGCTTCTCCTCTTACCTGGTCTATCTTCCAATCAGGATTCCCATCCTTTTTATGAAATACCTGATGATGCTTAATTTCTCCACGAACCCAATCATCGGGGGCTCCATCTTCGTCACAATCTACAAAAATGTTCCAAAATACGGGATCGCCCCAATATGCCAGAGATCTGGTTTCGCTTTGAGCATTTAAAATAGTCACAGCGCCAAATAAGCATGAAATAAGAAATAAGTGTTTTAGTCTCATTGCAGTTTTCTTTAGGTTGGTGTAAAATAAATCCAGAATCAAGCTACCAACTATGAACATGATACTCTAACAACTATATTCCCAATTATGCACGATATGAGATAATTTGAGTATAACCAGCAAAATTAGGTTTTCACGCACTGGTATTTGGTGAGTAATGACATGGGGTTGATGGGAACCACTTCTACCTTATTCTTTACATATCTTGGATGTTAAATAAATTCGTAACTTATTGGTTCTAACCCCTTAAAATAAAATCAAAATGGCTGAGAAAAAGAATCAACTCCTTAGAGTCGTCTTGGTAATATTTGCAATTATGACATTGGGCTATGGAATTCTCTATTTATTCTTTCCGCAAATTCAGATTGATGCAGCCGGAGGCGAGCCAATAGAACCAGGTTGGATAAGATGGTTTGGTGGAGTACTAATAGCACTTGGAATAGGAAGTATCATGGCATTTAGGAATCCCGAAAAACAAGGTATTTACGTTACACTCGCGTGTATTGGATCGCTCTTAACCAGCTTAGCCTTGTTCTATGAGGTTATTTTTGTTGATTTTGCCGACTTTAATCTATTAACCACATTAATTCCTGCTATTATTCTATTCATTGTGGCTGTCCTCTTCTGGCTGAGCCTTAGGCAGTCAAAGGAACTACTCTGGTAGTAGGAGTCTATTTCATCACAGTCAGGTCGAAGGACTTTTTAAGAACATGGAAGATTATCAAATTGTCAAGTGATAGTAGGAAGCCCCCAGTCCATGCTGGAGGTTTTTTGTGCGCTGATATTTCCCACTCTTTCCATTTCATTAAATAACGTTGTCTACAGAAAAAACTGAAGAGTAAATCCTCTGTTTCCAGTTTGTGTGTTGGTGTTTAAGGCGCTAATCCTAAACAAGATATAGGATCTATACGTCTTGTCTATAGTCTAACCCCCCAAATCAATTGTTATGAAAAAGTATTTAGTAGTATTTCTTGCATTTAGTTTTTTTGCATATGCATCCTGTCAGCAAAAAACTGACATCGAAAAAGAAAGGATCGCCAAGGCTGAAAAGTATGTTAAAGCCTGGAATACGGGCGATTTATCTTTGTTTGATGAAGTTCTCTCCCCTGAGTGTGTGCGGCACCATGTTGATATGGACATGGACTTTA
>Ga0209536_100010463_pt1 | contig 13690 bp, 14 predicted proteins | sample DeeMarSeWOR28_12_FD_187461 | JGI IMG/M metagenome (GOLD analysis project Ga0209536, IMG submission 187461) | Marine sediment microbial communities from White Oak River estuary, North Carolina - WOR-2-8_12 (SPAdes) (version 2) | ecosystem: Environmental > Aquatic > Marine > Intertidal zone >...
GATAAAGCCAATTACCCAGGTTACAAGGAGAAGAAACATGGCGAAAAAGACGGGCTCTTCGTTGGGACGTCCACCGGTTACCGTCTGCCACCAGTTCCCCAGAGCCGACCCTGTCCCTGATACGGGCATAAGACCGACCGATTGCCATACGGTAATGCCTATTCCAAGAACAGCGGCAAGTGTCCAAACTACCCTGCCCGGCCAAGTACGTCTGGCAAGCCACAGACCTGCCATTACCGAGAGACCGAGGGTCAGTATCAGTGAAGGTTCTCTTTTAAGCCAGTCGGCATGTTCAACCGACCACACCGCCACTGCCAGGGTAAGAAAGAGAAGTACTACACCGAGCCACTCCTGCGGACTACCCAGTCCATTCCGGACGGCAGCAATGACCTGCGCCGGTATCCTGAGCTTGCCAGTCAAACGGGAGGCGCGGCTCTGCGCATCACTACCACTACCTGTATCTGCCATTTCCCAACACCCTCAAATATGTCTCGCATGCAACAGTGAGACCCGGTGATCCAATGCCGACGCTAGTTCGTCTCCCCGCCTGACAACATAGACCTGAACACCTGTGGCACTCAGGTTACGTGCGATATTGAGCGCTCCAGGATCCCCCCCGAAGCTGGAGGCATCAAGCTGGACGACGACAACAGCATCGACACGATTCCTCAGTTGCCGGGTGGCATCGAACAACTCACCACTGACCGATGGCGTGACGACAATAACGATTGAACTACCCCTGAGATGCTCCATCTGGTCAGAGAGAAGCCGACCTACCGGTTCTTCTCCGGTTGCCCTCGCCGTGGCGAGAGCCTGCAAAATGCGCCACAGATGTTCCTCGCCCCGGTCAGGCGGAATATAGTGGTACTGGTCGGCGAGGGACATCAGTCCGACACGCATCCCGGTATCCAGATGCTTTTTCGCCATCGATGCAGCGATGGTCACCGCGTATTCCTCGGTAGACTCGTCTCCTTCACCGACGTGAGACGCCGTCTGCATATCCAGGACAATCCAGACCGTCTTGGCCACATTCGAAGAACGGTCAGCATCAAACATTTTGACCATCAGACGACCTGTATGCGCCGTGCTCCGCCAGTGGATGTGATTGAGGCTATCTCCTGAATAGAACTCGCGCACGCTGGAGGCGTTAGGGCTTATCTGACTGATGGACTGGTAGCCGGCACTCCGACCGAATTCGTTAAAAGACGCCGCCCTAAACAATGGCAGTTCAAATGTTGCCGGGTAGACGAGGACGCTCTGCGGCTCTCCTAGAGTACGTCTCCGCGAAAATATATCAAAGGGGTCAGTCGATGTAACAACAACCGTACCCAGATCGTAGCGGCCCCGGCGCCGGCAATAGACTCCGGACTCCCAGCTATGAGAACTCCCCACCGAAAGGTTCAATACCTCAGCATCACGGTATCCGGGCATGTTGGCACCCTCTTCTATCCTGAGCCAGAGCTTGGGAATACGGCTGTTATTGGTAACCGTCATTTCCTGCTGGAACTTTTTGCCCACCTGACAGTGCTCCGGTGGTGGAGCAGCCCGGACGCTAATACCACGAACATTAAGCATTGTCCACAGAAAGCTTGCCAGTAACACCAGCACTGAGACGAAGAAAAGGCGCAGCACCAACCCGGAACCTCCCAGCAAAGACACAGCCAGAAGTGCCACCGGGATTGCCGTAATGAAAACAACTCTTCGGATTCTCATCGTCCAGTCCAGTATCGAACAGTGCCTATCCTGACACAGATTGCTGAGGTCGGGCCGAAGCTTATTCCTTCAGGACTGTTCCGGGTACAGGAATAGTCTCCAGCAATTCTGCGATACTAGCCCTCCCCGTCCTGTCCTGAGAAACATCGGTCAGCCGTATTATCAGCCGGTGCGCCAGGACAGGACCCGCCAGAACCTTAACGTCATCGGGCAACACGTAATCGCGCCCATGTATCAGGGCACGGGCCTGAACCGTACGGAAAAGAGCCAGAGAGCCACGTGGCGAAGCGCCCAGATATATCGTAGGGTGGTCCCGGGTAGCCGCCACCAGAGAAACGATGTACTGCTTGACCAAATCATCCACGTACACATCTTTTACCGCCGCCTGTAGCGTCAGGAGGTCATCACTAGTGGCCACCGGAGCAATATTCTCAATCGGGTGATTGTGCTGCTGCTTTTCCACAACGGTTACTTCATCGGATTGGGACGGATAGCCAATGTGTATACGCATCAGAAATCTATCCAATTGCGTTTCCGGTAGGGGAAAGGTACCCTCATACTCGATAGGGTTCTGGGTAGCTAATACGTGGAAAGGAGAGGGTATCTTATGAGTAACACCATCAACCGTTACCTGCCCCTCCTCCATACACTCCAGCAAAGCCGACTGCACCTTCGGGGTAGCCCGGTTTATCTCATCGGCAAGGACCATCTGTGCCATGATTGGGCCGGGACGAAACTCGAAGTCCTGTATCTTCTGGTTATACACGGAGACCCCCGTAATGTCACCAGGAAGCATATCGGGCGTGAACTGGATTCTCCGAAAGGTGCAGTCCAGGGACCTGGCCAGGCTGCGAGCCAGCATCGTCTTACCGACACCCGGAGCATCCTCAATCAGAAGGTGCCCGTTGCTAATCAGAGAAATTACCGCCAGCTCGACCACTTCCTCCTTACCAATAATAACCTGCTGTACGTTATTCAGCAGTGTCGTAGCAATCTTCTGGGCTTGAACCATCGCGTGATCCATCTCTACTCCCAGTCCTCATCTCACTCACAAGAATAGACCAGTCTACGCCTGTTACCTACCAATATTGTAACACAAAGCACAGAGTAAGAATAAAAAGAAAACGCCCGCACTCCATGCCAGAGTTACGCGGGCGCTCGGCTTACGCTATAAATTATTCGCTGATTTCGTTATCAGCTTCGCAACAGCAGGGTACGGCTGGATTCCCGGCTACGCTTCAGAACGCTCGGTCCCGGCCGCTACCGGCTGCCGCTCCAGTTCATCCAGGCTGTCCATCTCACGCCGGTGGGAGCACTGAAGGCACTGGACATACCACGTGTCTATGTCTCTATCAATGAAGAGGTCACCACCACATCGGGGGCAATTCTTCAGCTTCCACATCACCATAGTCGTCCCTCCTTTCAGAACTACAGTGCAACTAAGAAGTAAATTGAATGCACCCACTATCTCACCTGAGCCGTCCGCTTGTAAGACCCAAAGAGACGAAATGCCTGAGCCGAATGGACTATCTTTTTCAACCGCACCTGACAGTCCAATGGCACTACTACGGCCTGTTACTTTGGTACGACAAAATGCAACTTAAAGGTGGAGCCGACTGTAACAAGGCTGAGGAGATTACGTCTCCCTGTAAAAGTAACCCTTAAGGGTCACCCGAATGAACCAAACGTATCTTACAATGGTATCCTTCCGGTACCAGAATAGACTAAACGAAAGTGACTCCGGTAAAGAAGATGGAAATTACAGACCTGAGAAAGCTCCAGGAGCAATCGCACCATTCTCAGCTTCTTGCAACTCTGAGGGAGATGATGACCGGTATTGCCAACGAAGTGAACAATCCCCTGGGCAGTATCCTCCTCTATTCACAATTACTTATGGCAGGGGACGTCTCACCACAGACCAAGAAAGACCTGCAGGTGATACACGATGAGGCCAGGCGTGCTGCCAGCGTAATCAGTTACGTACTGACCTTTTACCGTCAGGAAGGGTCAGAATTCCATTGCATTGATATAAACACGATACTCGAGTCATACCTCCCCACACCCCGTAATTCAGAGACAACCTGCAACATCACCATAACTTCCAACCTGCAGGGTGGCCCGCTCCCGATAAAAGGTGATTTATCTCAACTCAATCAGCTCTTCACAAACCTGATACTTAACGCCGAAGAAGCCCTCAAGCGGACCGATGGAGGCCATATCACGGTTACCACCCGAAGAGAAGGGGAGTGGGCGAAGATATCAATCACCGATGACGGCCTTGGAATACATCCGGGAAATCTACGGCAGATTTTCTATCCCTTCTTTACGACCAAACAGGCCGGGGAAGGTTCCGGCCTCGGCCTGAGCACCTGCTACGGTATCGTCACTAACCACAAGGGACTGATATATGCTGAAAATAATGAAACCGGGGGCGCTACTTTTACTGTGGAACTGCCGCTGGCCAACACGCAAAAGGAAGTGCAGATAACAGAAGATATCGAGACAACAGGTTCGTTAATAACACAATGAGACCGAACGGAGTATATAGAGAAAGCGATGATGATGACGATGATAACTCCACATATCCTGATAGTAGATGATGAGCCTCATTTGCGCAACGGCTTACGTCGTATCCTGGAGAAGGAAGGCTACGAGGTAACGACCGCACCGGACGGTGAGACGGCGCTCAAGTTAGCCAGAGATAAAAAACCAGATGTCGTCCTGCTCGACATTATGATGCCCGGAATGGACGGCAGGGAAGTATGCCAGAGAATCCGTGAGATTGATGCGGCAATCCAAGTAATCTACATCACCGCCAGGGCAGAGCTAAATGACCCCAAGCAATTAAAAGAGCTCCGTAGCGAGGCTGAAGCCTTCATCACCAAGCCGGCCACCAGCAAAAGGATAATATCGACCGTCAATAGCCTGTCACAAGGCGCCCACTCACAAAGCACCGAGACCGATGAAGGTGACAGACAGCCAATTCGTTGACAATAAATGCCTGCGGGGGTATATTTTGTACAAATTCGCAACCGCATTCTCAAGCAAAGAAGATATAAGGACAGACGGAAACTACCGGAATACCGCCTGATATCGGGTAAGATGAGAAGTGGTAACATATTGATACTGGAGACCAATGAGGACCTCCGACTTAGCCGGAGCCGTAGCCTATCACGGGAAGGCTACAATATCACCAGTGTTGCCAGTATCGGGGAGGCCATCGAGGCAACCAGGCAGCAGTCTTATGACCTGCTGGTCATCGGCATCAGGGAGCCGGAGCAGCTCCGTACACTCCTGGCCTCGCTCCCCCCAGAAATGAATGTGCTGATATTAACCTCTACCGACGCCATTGGCCAGGCTACCGAGTGTGCCGGCACAGGGATACATTCTTTTCTACTCGAACCGCTCACCGCGAGCCGGTTCAAAGCTGCGGTCGCCCGAGTAATTGATGGTGCCCGATTAGTAAAAGTAGGTATCCGTAGTGAGTTACTGACCTCTCTGGCACGTGCTAACTGGTCATCCGTTCCCGAGGCCGAGACAGACCAGTTCTTCAAACGTGTTATTGAAATCAGCGCCGCCGATAGCGGGGCAGAATATGTCTTTGTAATGGTCAGAGATGAAACAACCGGCGCGCTCGTAACCAGGGCCCAGACAGGTAACTGCCAACCGGACCTATTCGCCATCTGCGACCAGGTGGCAGACAAGGGGCAATCCGTCGTTATCGATAAAGCAACCCGAGACCCCAAACTCCGGGGCCTGCTGGCGGAATCGGATGCCACAGCCGTCATGTGTGTACCCCTGTTAATCAAGGAAAAAGTCATCGGGGTGATAGGCCATGCCAAGATAACCGATGGAGCGCAGTTCACCCCCAATGACCTGAGCCTCGCCTCACTCACCGCCTGGTGGAGTAGCCTGGTGTTGGAAAATGCACGGTTGCTTGGTCGGGTCCAACGGCAATACCTGCACATGGAAAGGCTCCTGGAGGAGATAAGGGTCGCTCAGGATAACGAACGCCGACGGGTGGCTGTCGAGATACACGATGGCGTTGCCCAATGGATGGTCGGTGCTTCCTACGGCATCAAGGCAATCGGCCAGCTTATCTCAGAACAAAAGCTGGCTGACCTCGAGCTTGAGCTGACCAAGATAAGAGATACGGTGCAGACAAGTATTAGAGAGCTTCGCCGTACCATTGCCAACCTCCGCCCGATGCCGCTCGAAGAACTGGGTCTGACCGAGGCTGTTTGCCAGGCAGCCGAGTCACTGCAGGAGGATGGCATCAAATGCCACTGCATAATCGACAAAAACCTGTCTGAGATTACGTCTGCTCAAGAAAGCACGACCTACTGGATAGTCCAGGAAATGCTGTCCAATGTCAGAAAACATTCCGGGGCCAGTGAAGTTACCATCCACATCGGGTTTTATGATAGCATGTTCACAGTCGAAATAAGTGATAACGGGCAGGGCTTTAACCCATCACAGGTGATGCACAGTGAATCCCCGCTGGTACACCTGGGGATTCTCGGTATGAAAGAAAGGGCAGAACTGCTCGATGGCAGTTTGAAGATAAACAGTGAAGAAGGAAAGGGGACCTCGGTAAGCTTCACTTTCCCGGTTTCCACCCCGGAAACCGCAGAAGCAATGATATCAGGTTGAAAGGTGCAAACATGGGAGAATCACCAGTTATCAGGGTACTTATTGTTGATGACCACAATGTTGTCAGAGAGGGGCTACGAAGGATACTGGCCACAGACGAGAGTATTGATGTGGTCGGCGAAGCCCGAAACGGAGAGGAAGCAATCGCCAAGGCCCTGGCACTCAGACCAGATGTCGTAATTATGGACCTCAGGATGCCAAAGATAGACGGTATATCGGCTACCCGTGAGATAAAAGAGAAATTACCCGATGTGAATGTTCTGGCGCTGACCCTGTACGCAGAAGACCTCGTCAGTCAGGCAGTAGAGGCCGGGGTATCCGGATACCTGCTCAAGGACAGCGATGCCGAGCAAATTACCAAAGGCGTGCATCAGGTATATGATGGTTTATCACCAATCGCCCCCTCGCTCACCCGCGGGTTGGTCACTGAGTTCGCCAAATTGAGTCGAAGCAACCGCTCCTCGATACTGACCGGTCGGCAGGTAGAGATATTGAAGCTGGTCGCTGAAGGAGCAAGCGGCAAACAGATTGGTGACAAGCTGTTCCTCAGCACGTCTACAGTCAAGCGGGAAGTGCGGCATATCTTTGATAAACTGGGCGTAAATGACCGGGCCCACGCGGTCTCTGAAGCCATGAAACGAAACCTTATCTAGCACCGCCATCCCACAACCAATCCAGAAAACTATGGCCCTCACTGGTCGCGTTGAGGCCCAACAGGTCTTATCACGTTGCCCCATCAAGCCAAACAACATTGTCTCTTGGGTTCTCTTTTGCTGCCAATTTAGACCTTACGGCTGATTTGTGTACATGCGACAATGGGTACAGAACGCCTGTTTGGAGAGAATGTGATGACAAGTGTTGTTCTTCCCGGGACAATGCCCGAAGTCATAATGACCGAAAGACCGCCCGGTATTCGAGTACTGGTGGTTGATGACCACCACGTTGTCCGCGAGGGTCTACGACGGATGCTGGAGATGGAAGACGGCATCCAGGTTATCGGTGAGGCCAGGAGCGGTGAGGAGGCAATCGCCAAGGCGGTCTCACTTTCACCGGACGTCATCGTCATGGACCTCAAGATGCCGGGGATGGATGGTATTACAGCCACCCGTGAGATAAAAGAACGGTTACCCCACGTCAGTATTCTGGTGTTAACACTCTACGCCGAGGATTTTGTCAAGCAGGCTGTGGAGGCCGGGGTATCCGGCTACCTGCTTAAAGACAGTGATTGTGAGCAGATAATTCAGGCGATACACCAGGTATACGAAGGGCTGTGCCCGATAGCACCATCCCTCACCCGCGACCTGGTAATGGAGTATGCCGAGCTCAGCCGCAGTAACCGGGCCTCGATATTGACCAAGAGGCAACTTGAAATACTGAGGCTAATCGCCGAGGGTGAAAGCGGTAAGGAAATCGGCAACCTGCTCTTTATAAGTACATCAACTGTAAAGCGTGAAATCCGACAGATCCTGAGCAAGCTCAAGGTCAACGACCGTGCTCAGGCTGTTTCCGAAGCAATCAAACGGAGGCTGATCTAGCTGATACTATCGCACCTCATATTTTTCTATTACCAAAACAAAGCAACCCTGACCCAATAAGGTCAGGGTTGTGTCTTCTAAGAATATTCTTATGGTCTATACTCATGCGCCCGCAGGGTCATAAAAGGTGCTTTTCACGGTCCTTGTTTAGTATCTGTTTAGACCTTACACGCTAAATATGAACATGGGACAATGAGAACAGAACAGACAAGCATATCGGAGAAGAGAGTTTTGAATCGAGAAACAAGCGTACTCCAAGATATTTTTGATTCGCTGGACGATATCGTGCTAATAGTCGAGCCGGACTATGTTATTGAGGATATCAATAAAAGCGGACTGACACTGCTCGGCAGGAGTATAAAAGACATCAATGACATTATCGGGCGGAAGTGCTACCAGGTCCTATATGACGAGACAGAGCCGTGCCAGCATTGTCCTCTCACACAGACCCTGACGACCGGTAAAACTGAGGTGGTCGAGCGTTACGACAGCACATCCGAGAGGCATTTCCGCATTAAGAGTACCCCGATATTGAATGAGTACGGTGATGTTACAAAGTGCGTCCTTTCAATAAGAGACCTTACCGAAAAAGTCGACGTTGAAGCGAAGCTGAAAAGGATGCGGCAGGAACTAAACCTCAACAGACGCCTCGTCGCCATCGGCCAGGTAGCCGCCGGTATGACGCATGAGATAAACAACCCGCTGACAGGCGTGATTGCCTTTTCCCAGATGTTGATGCAGAAGGACATCCCGGAAAACATGAAGGAAGCGGTCGAGGTGATTTACGACGGTGCCAGCCGCGTCGTTGGTATTGTCGAAAGACTACGTAACTTTACCCGTCGTGATAGACCGGACAAGGAATCTGCTGACCTTAACGCCATTATAGGCAACACGCTGGCAATGCGCTCCTATGAAACACGCAGTAACGGTATTGAGGTAACGACCAACCTCGCTGAAGACCTGCCCGAAACAATGGCCAATGTGGGACAGCTCCAGCAGGTATTACTTAATATCATCATTAACGCCGAGCAGGCAATGGCAGCCAATTCCAAACAGAAACAGCTGACCATTACGACGGAGCAGGTTGCCGATCATATCGGTGCCGATAATATCGGTGCCGACAAAATCAGGGTGAGTATCAGTGATAATGGACCGGGAATACCTGAAGAGATTATCGACAAGCTATTCGACCCCTTTTTCACCACAAAGGACAATAGCAGTGGTATGGGACTGGGACTGAATATTTCCAACAGTATTATCACCGAGCACGGTGGTGCCATCCGTATCGAGAGCGAACCTGGTTCTGGATCGACCTTTATCATCGAGCTCCCCATCGTTGCTGAGACTGGGGAGAGAAAACCGTCTAACCCTACCGACGCAGAGCAGGAAGCACCGGCCGGGGCGAGGATACTGGTCGTGGATGACGAGCCTCACATTTGCCGCGCCCTCGACAGGCTACTGACCGAGAAGGGCCACCAGGTAGAGACTACATCCAGCCCGCTAAAGGCCCTCGAGATGCTGGACAAGACAAAGTATGACCTCATCCTGCTGGACCTGAGGATGCCCGACATGAGCGGTATCGAGTTCTACGACCGTATCAAGGCAATATCACCGCGGTTACAGCAGAAGGTAATCTGCGTGACCGGTGATGTCGTCAGTACCCAGAATGAGGCCTTCTTACATGAAACCGGAATTCCATGTGTCGCCAAACCTTTCGGCGTAAATGAACTGATGAAACAGATAAAACATGTTTTGGAGGGAGAGAAGAATGATACGCAAGTCACGTATTCTCATAGTTGACGATGATATCGCAGTAGTGAAGTCGGTACGGGCCAACCTGCAGGCCAGAGACTGTGAGACGCTAACAGCCATGGATGGTGTTGAGGCCCTCCAGGTCATTGAAAAAGAGCTTCCTGACCTGATAATCCTGGACATCACCATGCCCAAGATGAATGGCTTCGAGGTCTGCCGGAAAGTCAGAGAGTGGTCGCGAGTTCCCATAATCATGCTCAGCGCCAAGCACGATGTCGAGGAGAAGGTAAAATGTCTGAACGTCGGTGCCGACGATTATATCACCAAGCCGTTCGGGGTGAATGAACTGGCGGCGCGGGTGCGGGCGGTATTACGCCGTGCCCAGAGCAGTGAAGAGGAGCAGACAACGCCAAACTTCACCTGCGGCGACCTGAAAATCAACTTCGTGGAGAGACGGGTGACTGTCGGCGACCGTGATGTCAAGCTGACTCCGACGGAATACAATCTCCTCCAGGAGCTGGTACTCGGAGCCGGCAAGGTATTCCCCCACTCCTCTCTGCTTGGCAGGGTCTGGGGACCGGAATACGTCAACGAGAGAGAGTACTTGCACGTTTTCATCGGGCGTCTCCGGAAAGGGCTCGAAGCTGATCCCTCACACCCGAAGTACATTGTCACCATACCCGGTGTCGGCTACAAGTTCCAGACACCCGCTTGAAGTCCAGCCACACCCATAACCACGCATTGCAAAGGCACCCATCGGGGGTGCCTTTTTGTTTATTATACTATCTGGCACTTGCTTCAGAGAGTATGCCATCAACGCAGGCACTGCCAGTATTCCTTCAGGTGGCCCTTCACCATCCGGATAACGGTATCGATATCACCAGAGGAACGGTCGCCCCGCCATATAACAGTCGGTTCCGGTTCTTCCAGTTCGGCATCAATGCCGGTCAGGCCACAGATAAGGGCCAGCCAGGCATGAGGCAAGACCTGCCGGTTGTAGCCAGAGCCGATGAGGTCAATCTCCCTGCCATCACAGACCCCGGCCATTCCCCTCACCTGCTCACCGAGCACTCTGAAACTCTCTACCCGGAGGCCGAGGTTCGTCAGCTCGTCAGCAGCATGCGGGTCGGAGCCGCCGTTCCGGATAATCACCTGCGGTCGAAACTCCTCGGTCACAGGCCGGACGATTTCCTCGAAGACACGCTGATAGGCGTCCTCGCCGGAGAAGAGCGGCATGGGCACGTTAACCGTGAAACCCCTGCCATCCCCCGAACCAATCTGGTGGGCGAATCCCGTCCCGGGATAGAGCGTCCTGGGGTCCTGGTGCAGGTCAATCAGTAATACCGACGGGTCTTCATAGAAATACTCGGTGGTGCCGTTTCCGGCGTGGGCATCAGTATCAAGAACAAGAACCCGGTCCAGTCCATGCACCTGTCGCAGGTACCGAGCACAAAAAGCGACATCGTTATAGATGCAGAAGCCTTCACCATAATTGACCTTGGCATGGTGCATACCACCGCCGAGAGCGACCACCTGTGGTGATTCACCTGAAACCACCAGGTCGGCAGCCACCTTAGCCTGACCGATAATCAGCCTGGCCGCCTCCTCAACTTTACCCGGCCGACCCCTGGGAATGTTGTCAGCGCTAATGTAACGGGTGAAATCGCCCGGAAAGTCGAGACCCAGATTGGCCGCCCGGTAGTAATTCTGACAGAAATCGACGTAGTCCTGCTGGCATATCAGGCGCAGTTCATCATCACCTGCCGGTTCGGCAACAACCATCCGATAGTCCTGGCTCTCGACCAGCTTTGTCTTCAGGAACTGCAGGAAGATATCATAACGGTCCCCCCGAAAAGGGTGCCCCGGGCCGAAGTCGTATTCCCGTAAATCCTCACGATAAATTATCGGTATCGCCATCTCCAGTTCCCTTCCCGGTTCATTTTACCCAATCGCCGGCATTCTGCCAATGGGCTACCAATCTGTAGTAGTGTGTCATTGCGAGGGGGCTTTAGCCCCCGAGGCAATCTCGTTTCCACATTCGACGAGATTACTTCGTCGCTACGCTCCTCGTAATGACAGTTTAACTAAATGCAAAATTATAATGACCATTGACCTCGATAGTGTCGAATAGTATCATGTACCTAATCTATGACATGGAAACGCCTCCGAAGGAGGATGACATGGATGCAGAGATTCACCGCCTACCTATGGGGATGTGCAACTGCTACCTGATTAAGGAAGACGGGCTGGTTCTGATTGATGCCGGCCCACCCAACCAGGCAGGCAAGCTCCGTACAGCACTACAGAAGCTAGCCATCGAGCCCAAAGACATTGCTCTCATGCTGATAACTCACGGGCACTACGACCATATCGGTTCTGTCAATAAAGTAAAGGCAATGACCGGCTGCAAAGTGGCCATCAATCACCGCGAAAAGGAATGGGTTGAGCAAGCGCTACGTCCGATAATTCCGGGAATCGGCGTCTGGGGTACCATTATGGCGATACTGATGCGCATCACGACCCCATTCGTAAAGTTTCCGGCCTCGTCAGTGGATATCGAACTGGGTGATGATGAGTTCCCCCTACAACCGTTCGGTGTCAACGGCAAAGTCCTCTATACGCCGGGGCATACCTCCGGCTCCATGAGTCTGCTGCTGGATACGGGTGAGGCCTTCGTCGGCGACCTGGCCATGAACGGTTTCCCAATACGAATCAGACCGGGTATGCCCATATTCGGCGATGGCCGGGATACCATCAAGGCAAGCTGGCGACTGCTCCTCGATAACGGTGCCAAATGGATATACCCCGCCCACGGAAACCCCTTCTCGGCCGATGCCCTCAGAAAAGCACTCTGAGTCATACCGGGCGGTACAATGTAAACCGTCTGCTCTCGACGAACAAGACTTCCCCTCTTTTTCTCCCATCCGACACCCTGGTACTGTGCTATAATCTAGGCAACGTAGAAAACGACCGTTAGTGTCTTATGGATGAACTGAATCAGGTCAAGGAACAGATTAACCGGCTCAAGGAGCAAATTAACCACCACAACTACCGCTATCACGTGCTCGACAGCCCGGAAGTCAGTGACGCCGAGTACGACCAGCTTGTCCACGAGCTGAAACGACTGGAGGAGCAATATCCCCAATTCCTGACCCCGGACTCGCCGACGCAGCGGGTGGGAGCGGCCCCGGTGGAGGCCTTCGGAGTCGTCGAACACCCCTATCCTCTGCTTTCGCTGGGCAACGCCTTCTCCGAAGAAGAGCTGACCACCTGGTACACACGGACTTTACGGATGCTCGGCGAGAAGCAGTTCGACCTGGTCTGCGAGCACAAGATTGATGGACTGGCCGTGGCGCTGACCTATGTCGACGGCCAGCTTGTAACCGGAGCCACCCGAGGGGACGGCTTTCGCGGTGAGAATATCACTCAGAACCTGAGGACTGTCCGAAGCGTACCCCTCGCGGTAAAACACGATGCACCGCCACGTTTCGAGGTGCGGGGGGAGGTCTTCCTGCCCGTAGCCGGTTTCCACCGACTTAACCAGGAAAGGACACATGAAGGACAGCCGACTTTCGCCAACCCGAGGAACGCCGCGGCCGGGTCGGTACGCCAGCTCGACCCGAGAATCACCGCCCGGCGTCCACTGGACATCTATATCTACATGCTCGGTTACGCCGAGGGTAAGGCCGTCCCGGAAACCCATTGGGAAAGGCTGGAGTACCTGAAATCGCTCGGCTTCAAGGTAAATCCCAACAATGACCTTTTTAAAAGTATCAGGGAAGTAGAAGGCTACTACCAGCGCTGGGTCAACAACCGCGAAAGCCTGCCCTATGAAGCCGACGGCATCGTGGTCAAGGTGAATTCGGTCAGTCGGCAGGAACGTCTGGGAAGCGTCGGTCACGAGCCCCGATGGGCCATCGCCTACAAGTTCCCGGCGGTGGAAGGGACGACCCGCCTCAAGGAGATAGCCATCAGCGTTGGCCGGACCGGTACCCTTAACCCCTACGCCATACTCGAACCGGTCAAAGGCTGATACC
>Ga0209536_100010464_pt1 | contig 13690 bp, 12 predicted proteins | sample DeeMarSeWOR28_12_FD_187461 | JGI IMG/M metagenome (GOLD analysis project Ga0209536, IMG submission 187461) | Marine sediment microbial communities from White Oak River estuary, North Carolina - WOR-2-8_12 (SPAdes) (version 2) | ecosystem: Environmental > Aquatic > Marine > Intertidal zone >...
CATTTAGTAAAACCTATGATATCATTCTCGAGAGAAAACAAGATAGAGATGCGATTTTCACGCATATTCTACAACACAGATACCCGCGCATTGATCGTAAAGTTTCAGTGGATATAAGACGTATTCTCAAAATTCCTGGAAGTGTGCAAGATACTAATGGTAGGATTTGTGTAAAAGTAGATATCAAAAAGATTCACAAATTCTTTCCAGAAAATGCTCCAACTATTTGGGAATTATTATCATAACAATTAATTTCCAAAGAAATCCTTTGCTATTGCTTCTATTCTTCCATGTTCATAGTCTAATGTACGTGTGTTTTGCTTCAACCAAGCTGGTAAGAATCTTGAGGTATAAGGTTGACTGAATCGATAATCTAAGAAAATAATTAAACCGCGATCATTGATTGATCGTATTGGTCTTCCCGCTGCTTGTGATGCCCTGCGAATAGCAGGGATTATATATCCATACTCTCTTCCTTTTTTGGGAAATTGTTCCTCAAGATAACTTATTTGTGATTCAACTCGAGTAGTTGGTCTTGCATATGGAATGCCGACAATAACACAAGTATTCATTTGAGTCCCAGGGAAATCAGCTCCTTCAGAGCTTCGCCCTCCAAGCACACCCATCAAAACAGCCCCGCCTTTATCCGATAACCCCTTGAATTCATCGACCATTCGATCATTAGCCGAAGAAGTCATTTTTGTTGTTTCATAAAAAAATGGTTTGTTAATATAATGCTGAATTCCAGCATCTAATAATCCTTTTAGAACAATGTAAGAGGCTGTAAAAACTCCTGTGTTTGCAGGAGTATTATTCGCAGCTTCTGCTATGACTTCACACATTCTATCATAATTTTCAGGAGTTCTGTCAGCCAATTTTGTACTAAGTTGATTGATAATATATCCTTGAACATTACGCTCACTGTACGGTGAATCCAGAACTTCGGTTTCCAGTGGTAAAAGATCCATTCCTACTATTTTGGAATAAGCATCTATAGGGTCGATTGTTCCTGAAATATGAACACTATTTTGAACGTATTCAAAAACTCGCTTAGTCGTAAAACGGGCATCTAAAGCAATAACTTCGAACCTAGTCCCCCACCCTTCTCCTCGTGTTTGATAACTAGAAATCAAATGTAGAAAATCTTGACGATTTCTTGTAGCAATTAGCTTTCTAAGAAAGCGTCCAATTCGATAAACGTATGAACGAGGTGCTCTATCCCTTGCTAAGTTTTCATTCTGAATTTTCATTCCTGCAGTTATAAGCTTATCAGCATAATCTTGATCAATAGTTACACCCACTTCTTTTGACATTCTGTATAGCAAGTCTTTTGCATCAATTTTATTCTCAACTTCCGCTCTAGTTTGGTTTGCTTCTAATTCTGTAGCTAAGAAGCGCAAGAAACGTAAGAACTCGTGTCTGTTAAATGTTTTAATTTCTTTCAATGCTTGCCGAACAGAATAAATCGATAATTGATCACTCGAAATATCGATTGACGTATCAATGATATTGTGACATTCATCAACAATAAGAAGAATTCCATCCAAACCACGATTTACTCTTTTCAGAAAAGTATCCCTAATATTTGGATTAAAGACGTATTGATAACTTGCTGCGACTACATCAACTTCCTCAAGTAATTTTGATATTAATTCATAAGAGCAAATTTTACTCTCTTCACATAATTCATGTATTTCTGTGCTTGTAGACGGAACATTCTTCAATATTTTTATGGCATTTCTCATATGTGGCAGTGTATCACTCATACGATTATGGTAATCACATTTTCTTAGTTTCTTTAATTGTCCGCATAAAACAGAAGCAGTTACAGCATCATCTGCATGCTTCTGAACAAGTGGATGTGGACACATTTCTCTCCTCCCTCGCATTGAAATGCCACTTACAGAAGTAGTTTTTGCTATTTCTTTAAGTTCAGTAATAACTCGATCCGCTTGCTTATTCGTTCTGCACACATGGATGATTTGTAAATTCTTTTCCCGAGCAATGGGAATACAGGCAGTTAAAGCTGCAACTGTTTTTCCCAAACCATTTGCTCCTTCGATTACTACATTTTTGCCTGATTTCAATGAAGAGTAGGTTGTGTAAATAAGCTTGTCTTGAATAGGACGAATTTGGTTATACGGAAAAATATCTTGAATCTCTTGAGGGATTTTTATAGCAGCCATGATAACAGAATCCACATTTTAATATTATTTGAGATAGAATGTAAGTTTAACTCAACTAATTTTAATGTTTGTATTATCTTTAGGAAATAAACGAACTATTAAACTATGAGAATTTTACCTTTAAAACCAATCTGATATTTCTGGTTCCCGATATAAGGGGATATTTGCATCCTCAAATACCTTGGCAAGATAATCAAATCTTGCTACATAGAGCTTAATATTATCGACAATTTGCTCTCTCAATGGTATGCCTTGTATTTCTTTGTTTTTCCTGAAAAAATGATGGGAAACTTGCCGAAAAGAGAAATGAGCTTCTTTCGTTAAGCAAAGAATGCCAATAAACTGATCTCGAATTGTTTTTTCACTTTTCTGCCATTTTTCTTGGTAGCCTTTAGGGAGTAATTCTTCCATAGCAAATTCTATCAAATATTTGATTATCTGCTTAACAAAATTAGTCTCTTGTTTTCGGGAAATACTACTCCAATCCTTGACTTCTACAATGACATGTAAGATATTATTACCCATTTTCTTTTGTGCTAAAACATCAATTCGTTTACCGCTTTTGAGTCTCTTCTCTTCTTTAATACCAAACTTATGTTTCCTCAGAAAATCTGCAACTGATTTCTGTGCATCCTTCCAATTATCTGAAATCACCATTCACACATCAATTATAACTTGGATATCTTCTCGAGTGTTTTAATGATATTTCCTTCTATTTTTTCTATGAATTTTAATGCATCATCAAGTTCAGTTGAACGATAAAGAGAGACTACAACTAGACGCCTATCAGGGTCTTTTGCGAGTGGTTGCACATTTAATTGAATGAACTCATCAGGAAATCTCATTGATCCTGTAGCAAGAGTTATCCCATGAGGATGCAAGTCTTTTCCACTGAAGGTTAGGTTTTCACTGTCTGGGACGTACAATTTACTGACAAAGTCTTTAACTGGAACTGGAGAAAACACTTCAAACTTACAATTGATATCCATAAGAACAGTTGCAGTCATAGCATTATCGCCCATAACCTTTTCATAGAAATCATAGGCATCTCTGAATAATGGTAAAACATTATCACTAGGTTGGGCATCAATAACAAATCCTTTACTGGAGAATACTATAAGAGACTGAGGATTTGTTTTAGGTCTGAAAAGGTATTCCTTAAGTGGTCCTCTTGGTGTTGGGAGCTGTCTGGCTTGTTTCGTATAGTCCCTTCTTGCAGCAATATCTGCTACCGCTTCAGCATCAACTTCAGGTCCAACATGAATTAAGTGCTTGAAGATAATATGCGATCGTTCAATTCTGAAAGACATTTTCTATTTTTCTCCACAAACAAGTATTTTACAACTGATATATTTAGTTAGTTGTTTCTTCAGTTTTATCTTCTGCTTCTTTTTCTACCTTCTCTTTACTTTCAAGTTCAATCATTAATTTGCGAATAAAAAGCATTCTCTGAATTGTTGTAATAAAGGATAACAGTCCGACAATCATTATTGCAATAATCATTGCAACGTGAAACCAATAGTAAAGTAAATTCCCAAGGAAAAGAATGATGAGTTTTTCTCTGCGTTCCATAATTCCAACGCTTTCTACACTAACTTGAGCAACACTCTCCCCTCTAGCTCTCGAATAGCTAGCGAAAATCATTCCAGCAAAACTAAACAAACACCAAATACCAACCGGGATAGTTGCAAGAGTTGGATTCGTAAATGGAGCATAATCATAAATGCCAATAGAAATTCCAATTAAGAAACAAAATTCTGCAAATCTATCCATCACTGGGTCTAAAACTTTCCCAAACATTGTTGTTTTCCCTGTAGCTCGGGCAACAGAACCATCGATCACATCAATGAATCCAGTAATAATTGATAAAGCGAAACCAATAAGCCACCAAAATTGGAAGGAACCAACTCGACCATTGAACGCATACATGGTTGCAGTTGTGATTGCGAAGACTCCAGAAATCATAGTGATTGCATTGGGAGAGATGTTGAATTTGCCAAAGAATTTGCCAACGGGTTCAGTTATTCTTTTGTAAACGGACCGTGTTTTTAGTTTGAAATTTCTCCAACGAGACATGAGGACCAACAACTATGAAATAATTATTTAATAATCATAAAATAAGCCTCTTTAAAACGATTTCTAACCTTTCAACATATGGAAAAAGAGATTTTTAGTGAAGAAATGATGTCCCCCAACACACTAACACACCAGTATCATGGAAGAGAGTAGTTCTTTCTCAACTGTGCTCTCTCGAGGCGGGAGAGATTAATCACTTCTTCGGTTGAAAGCAGCTCAATTGTGTTGGCGGCCCGGGTTGACTATTTCGTCATCGCTACGCTGTAAGCTTAAGCTAAGAAATGAGCCGTTTAAAGCCGTCAATATCCAATCGATGCTTTCGTGCGAATCCGGTGTGCGCCTTTCCTTGCATCAACGGTCATTGCAAGAAGAATCCAGCTACCGTCAACCCTCTGGAAAGGCTTTGCCCATCATCAATTATATAATTCGAAAGATTACCTAATAATGTTTACTAAATGTGAGATAAAAAAAGATAAAAAATGAGAAAATATGGTGCGATTTATTCTATTGATGCACCACAATTATTACAGAATTTGTCTCCTGGTTTGATCATGGAACCACAGTATGGACAGAAACCTTGATCCGGTTTTGCAGCATAGGTTTGTTTAATAGCTGTTTCATGTTCTGGTAGTCCAGAAGAAGAAACGGGTACAACTGCCATTGGTGGTTTTCCTTTTACTTCGAGAACAAAAACATCTCCACTCTGAGGATCAAATGATGCTTTTAATCTGCCTTCAGATCGAAGATCAACAATTAGATTTTTCACATCTTTTGTTTTTATGTTTAGTTCATTTGATAATTGTTCTATGCCTACTCTTTCGTATGATGCTAAGGCACCAAGTATTTTTTCTCTATTGTATCTATAGGTGATTGTATTTGCGATCGCTGCAATTATCATTATTCCACCTGGAAGCATTAGCCATGGAGTTCCTGCTATATACCAGCCCTTAACTAATAGTAAAACAAGGGCAATTGTACCCCAAGCGAAAAGTGCGAAACCTATTGCAAACGTCCAAATGTCTCCAGTTTTTACTGCGGTATTAGTTCTAGTCATAAATAATCAACTTAAATTTATTCTAAATCAACATAGTTGAATCTTAGATTAAAATATATCTAATTATTTTTGCGTAATTAGAATAACCGAAACCTTTGAAAAGCAGTTACTCCGAGATGTGCTGGTTTAAAAAGCGCGTAATAACCACGTATTATCGTGATTTATTAGTCAATCCCACAAAAGTTTATGGGATAGTCAATTGAATAATGAGGAGTACATCAGATAACATGACAACACGCCATTCACCTAATACCACATCACCAATAAAAATAGCAACTGAAGATGGGAGAAGGAATAACGGGGGTACAACTAACATAAGGAAAAATCCGCTTTATCGAGGACAATTAGCATATCTTCGAGATATTCTTATGGCTGAGCACCCAAACCTGGATGCAGATATAGTATCAGAGCGACTTGACGTTACTCCTACTGTTGCCAGACTTCTCATTGATGATTGCCAAAAAAGTTGCAAGGATACCGAGGGTTAAAGACTTTGTATAGGTGATTGTTTTTCAATCACCTACTAATTATTTTTTTTCTTTTCAGAAAGAATTATTCTTGTACTTCTTTGAGTATTTCTTGTACTTCGTCAGTTTTGTCTTCTAAAACCCATTCATCCGGGATAAAGATATTTGCTGATGAAGTTACTCTTAATGCTTCTTTTACATTGAGATCTAAAGTCTCAAGATTTATTTCTCCAGTCATTTGTGATGGCCTGAAAATCCCACATTCGGGACAGTACCAACCAGAATCAACATCTTCTGGGCGTGGTTTCTCATCATCGGTTAATTTTGCCACTACGAAATTCATTTTGCGTTCGCATTCAGGACAAGGTGGTTGTTCTGCCATAATAATCATTTCCTTTTACAGTTTCATTTTCTATAAAGTTTATTTTATAGCTAAAAGTCTAATCAAGAACTGTTTTACACATCCCAATATACCCTTTGGCTTCTGCTAAGGATTTCTCTAGTAGACTTTTCATGTCTTCATCTCTTGATTCAACAGCTTCTTTCAAACCATTTTGGAATGCTTCATTAGCATTATTAAACAAGTTTAGAGCTTCTGGGTATTTCTCTTCATCAAGATTATGGATGCCTTGTGCTTGATAGTAGTAGCCTTGATAATAGTTCATTTTAGCCCCCCATTTTTTCAAGATATTCTTATCTTCATCTTGTTTTGGATAATGATCAATTGCTATTTTCATTGTTTCCATTGCAAGTTCAAATTGCCTTACTGCACTTTTAGCATCGTTTTTGTTCTTTATGAATTCATTCGCATTTGCTTCATACATACTTGCTTTCAGCATATGAGAATATGCTTGTAAAATTAAAGCATCTTTTTCTTCTTCAGCTAATTTACTCGCCCGTAGATAGAGTTTTGAAGCTAATTTACAGCTTTCACTGCTTTCTGTGAATTTTCCTTCTGCAGCTAATTTATATGCCACTCCCCAAGTTTTCGAAGCTTTATCATTTACTAATTTGTTCAAGATTAATTTTATTGTTTTATTTTGTTCTTCAATCCAAATAACATATGAGGGATTATAATAAGCGGCTTTCACAAAAGCGCGATAAGCATCAAGGTGTTTTCTCTTTGCTAAATAATAGTCCTTCCCAACTTGAGCTTTTTGTCCTTCTAATCGATTTACTAATCCTCTAACGAAATTCATTCGAGCATAAGCATTGTAAATCTGTAAATGGTTTTTTAATTTTTCAACAATCTCTGCTTCAAGAGTATATGAATTAGTAGCTTCAATTAAATTTGTGATTTGATCTTCAATTCTGACTCCTTTCTTCAATGCTTGACTTTCAGATAATCGTCCTTTTGAAAATAAATCTAATCGTTCTGCTTCTTGTTGGAATTCGATCGCAAATCCAGAACTCATTCTTTGAAATCGACTTATTGATTTCCCGCCTTCCCCATATTCGTTTATCGCATTGGCATAATCGCCAGCTCGATATTTTCTCTCTGCAGTAATAATTGAATGCAATCCTTGATAGATGTAAAGATAAACCTTCGCGGTTGCATCACCTTCACTGTCTTTCTCTTTAAGTATCTTGATTTGATTATCTAACTTTATTAAGGTGTCTTGCAAGTTGCTTCGGAACTCATCAAAAGTAAAGAAGTCGTATTCTTTTTTTGTGGTCGTAGGAATCAAATCAATATTCACCTTGAGCAATATACACTATTTAATGTCGTAACTTAAGAAATCTTCGTTTGTGACTAAGAAGAAATTAGAATAATAAATAAGAAAAGAAAATTAGAGCATAAATATATCTTCTAATTTTCCATTTTAATTTACATTTATTGATTGGGTTTTGTAGTTATAACTCGACTATTTCCAGTTAAGAAAACGGTATGCTCGGATTGGGAAATTAATGAGTCTTTAATATCACTTAAAACTGGATATCGCTTAATTTGAGCTTTATCTGCCAAATATTTCAAAGCTATTATCGCTGTTGGAACAGTTAATTCATTTGCTATCCATCTTGTTGTGAAAGGGAAATTTTGATAATTAGCTAAAATGACTTTTCGAGCTCTTTTTGCTGAATCCAGTCTTAATGGGATTTGTATTGGATTCAGTTGGAAAATAAAACACTTTGTTTCTGTCTTGAGCAATCGTCCAGTTCCTGAAGTAGCAAATGTTTCAATAGCATATGCCTGATTTTCTTCTAACTTGATTTCTTTTGTTCCTTTCACGTTAGGAATCATGATTGGTCCATGTAATAGGTTTTGATCTAATTGATGCCCCCCTAATTCTCTTATAGGTCTGAATCCATAAGATCGTATTATATCTTCAATTTCTGAACCAATTCTATCTGTAGTTATTCCTGGTCTGATCAAATCAATTGCTGCCTTTGTGGCTTCTTCTGAAGCTTTAATCAAGTCTTTATGACCAGTTCCGAATGATACTGTAAATGCAGTGTCAGCTACATAGCCATCTATGTGAACTCCACAATCAACTTTAACAATATCTCCTTTCTGAATAACTAAATCATCATCAGGTTGTGCTGAATAATGTGCTGCTACATTGTTAATGGATACATTTAACGGAAATGCCCAATTTCCACCTAATTCTTTGATTTTTGCCTCTCCAGCTTCACAAATCTCTAAAACAGAAGCACCTACTTTTGTTTTACTGCGTAGTAATTTTTTAGTTTCAATCGCTATTTTACCTGCTTTTAGATAAAATTCAAGTGGACCTTCAACTTCCGATGTTTTCTTCACAACTTTTTTCTTTACCACTTTTTTTGTTGTGGTTGTTGATTTCTTTGCAGTGGTAGGTTTCTTCGCTGTAGTGGTGGTTTTCTTTGTAGTAGAGGGTTTTGCAGGTGTTTTTTTACTTGTAGTAGATTTTTTTGTTGTAGTTTTTTTAGCTGTTGTAGAAGTTGTTTTCTTAGTTGCTGTAGTTTTCTTAGTTGTAGTGGATTTTTTTGCAGCTGGTTTCTTTGCTGCTGTTTTTGTCGTACTTGTTTTCTTTTGAGCAATTTTCTTATTTGTGCTACTAGTTGTTGTTTGCTTTTTTTCTTTTGACATAAATAAAGCTCCTATTTGCTAAAGAAAATTAGTCTTAGCCTTTTATTAATGCTTCTCGTAAGAAAAAATAAGCATAAAAAAGTTTCATATAGTTTTAGAAAAAAACTAAATGTTCTGTTATAGTCCTCTTCAAAATCAATAAGCTCAAAATTCAGTGCCCTTATTTAAAATTAAAAAAAAAGAAAAAAAAGTTAGGAACAGAGTTCCTATCTTAGTTTATTTTCGTTTCTTGTAGATTATGAATGCTGCGCCTGCTAAGCCAAACAATCCAGCAAGTATTCCAAATCCTGGAGTTGTAACGCAAATATCACCGTGGATAAACCAGAAGTATTCAGAAGTTCCTTTGTTGTTTTCTGGATCCCAGACTTGTACAAAGTATGTGTAGTTGTGTGTTTCACCAGCTGGTAAAGCAGGTAAGGTAATATTCGCTGAAAATGTACTACCACCAGATGAGAATTGTACCATCGGAGTCATTAATGCGACATCATCATCTTTCCAACTGTAAAGTTGAACTGACAATAAGTCTTTGTCTGTGTATCCTGCAAGACCGCCTACCCAATATTGATAATTATCACTTACACCAACAGTAATTGGAACGTATTCAGTACCGTTTGGTACACCGCAAGGATATTGCAAGTTTACGTCAACCAATCCTAAAACTTGTGGTGCTTGAATGTCAGAAATTGTAATATTCTGGTAGGTGTCATTTACCGGATCGTATTTTGGAACAAAACTAATGTTCAATTGATGATCGCCAATTGGCATGTCATCTTCATCGTAGTAGAATAAGTAACTCCAATCGCCAGTAAAGGTGTTGAAGTCTGCTTGAGCCCAAGTTCCAGCACCGTAGGTATCATCCCAACCGCTAATTCTGACGTTAATGTCAAAACCAAGATAGTCATCCCAAACTACTCCAGTAATGAGTAAAGCTTCGGTGACTGGGTTAGTAATAATATCCCATGAAAATAGTGCAGGTTCATTATCATTAGCTAGTGCAAAGTCAGTTATACCAACAGACATGTCTAAGCAGTCTTGTTTGTTTTCTTTACCAACCCAGAAGTCCATTCCGGTTAGATCTGTGAAGTCTAGTAAGATATCATCTGCTACACCAACATCTAATGCTCGCACCATTTCGACAATGTACATATTTGTGCCAGATGTGTTGTGTGTATATGCTACCCAAACATCTGTTTGACTGAGTGTTGGTGCGTCATCAAACCAGCCTTTATAAGCAGTACCGTTTGCTAAAGCAACATGACTTGGAATTGCAACCGAACTGTTATCCCATTCCGGTTGTTGCCAACCATATAAAACACCAGTATCAATGTTTTGAATAAAACTTGTATCTCCTTCATCAGGATCCCAAGTTCCGTTAACTTCGTATGCGTAGTTTGCGTCACCTCTAATTGAGTTGTCCCAAACCCATATGTCTGCATAACCAGTTGAGTTTGTCCAACCAACTGCTACCATATCAACAGCACCATCATATTGTACCCATGTACCATGGGTGATGTTGTCAGTAGATGCACCGGTTTTATTCCATTCACTGATTTTTCCGTCTACAGAGGCATCAAACCATGTTAGACCAACACTAACGTGAGTTGTGTTGTAACCAATGTATGTATCAACACCATTGAAATAATCGTGTGGTGTTGCACCCCAATCGCCTAGAGCACCATCTGCAATAATATTTGTTGCTCCGAGATCGGCTATCCAAATACCTTTAGTACCTAGTTCATCTCCTAGGACAGCATCTGGAGTCGCAACAGGTGTTGCGGGGGCTTCGCTTGAACCGGAAGTTGGAGTACTGAAATTGGCTACAGTGAACACGCTAGAAAACATAGCAATGAGCAAAACTGCAGCAAGTAATTTACTCTTCTTCATAATTCGAACATCTTCCTATATATTCTTAGGCCAAATCTAGCATTCCTAGCCTTAGCAAGGAATTTAGATTAGTAATCTACTTTAAAATGCGAGAATATATACTTTTTGGATAATTTAAGGGATTGTTTATACTTTAAACTATTTCTTAAACAATTTAATAATTGTCTTAATAAATCCACTGTTTAGTCAAGCAAACAAACTGTTCACGAACTGTTCAGCAATTTCTGAAAGAATAAACCATTTTTTAGTGTTTTTGTCGTGGAACGGAAAAAAAAAGGTTAAGCGATTCGACCAAATTCCTTCTCTAAACTTCGTTCCGAGATTCTAATTATTGTGGGACGCCCGTGTGGACAGGTATAGGGATTCTGGCAACGACTCAAATCCGTTAAAATTGTTACAATTTTTTGAACTGAAACAGGATCACCACTCCGAACTACTGAATGACAAGCCATTGTTTTAATGATTAAGTTAATCCGTTCATTTACATCTTTAACTTCAACAATCTCTTGTTTCATCTCATCTATGAAATCCTGAATATCAGCTTCTGTTTTTATGAGATCCATAATTACAGGTAAGCGTCGAATTATGTATGTATTACCACCAAAGAGCTCAAATTCTATGCCTAGTTTTTTCAATTGAGGTAAATTATCACTCATGAAAGCTATTTGGTCTTTAGTTAATTGGAAAGTTATTGGCTGGAGTAATTCTTGAATTTGAATGTTTGATTTCTTATATAATAGCAATAGATGCTCATAACGAATTCGTTCATGTGCAGCATGAATATCAACTACAGCAATACCATTACTGGATTCGCAAAGCGCATAAAGATTGAGAGCTTGACCTAGAGGTTTTAACCAAAAGGAGTTTGAAAATACAACAACAGCAGGGGTTGTCATTAATTGAGAATCTGCCTTTGTTTTAGTTCCTATTACACCACCTTCGGTTTTAAATTTTAATTGAGAATCAATTGAACTTAATTTTTCTTCAATTGAGAGTTCTTCTGTTTCATTTTTTATTTCTATAAATGAATCTGTTACATCTATTTGACCGGTAACGGGTTCTAACTGTAATCCTTGCTGTTTTGATGCTTTCTTTACCATCGTTTTATCTTCACGCCATAGCTCCTTTGAGGATAAAGAATCACTAATTGCTTCCTGTACAACTCTAAAAATTTCTTTTGATTTATTGAAACGAACTTCTCTTTTTGTTGGATGAATATTGATATCAATCTCACTACTATCAATTTCAATATTTAGAAGGATTACTGGATATCTATTCTTCATCAACAAAGTTTTGTATGCTTCTTCAATTGCTTCTGAGATGAGCTTACTTTTTATGTATCGCTTATTTATGTATAGCATTTCATAATCTCGAGTTGCTCGAGATAGACCAGGCGTGGATGTGTAACCTGTTATAATGATGTTATCTTTCTCGTACTTTATTGGAATCATTTGTTTAGCCATTTCAACCCCAAATACAGAGATGAAGGGTTCTAGAGGATTCTTGCTTCTGGGGCTATTAAGCAGAATGGATTTTTCATGCATGAGTTTGAAATGGATATTTGGTCTAATTATTGCTTGTCTTGTTACAATCTCAATGATGTGACCTAATTCTGTTGATTTTGTTTTCAAGAATTTCTTTCTCGCGGGTACGTTGTAAAATAAATTCTTCACAGTGATGGTTGTCCCAATACCACATTCCCGTTCTTCAAATAATTCCAAATCTCCGCCTTTAATCCTAATGTATGTGCCAGTAACTTGATCATTTTTCCTTGTTAGTATTTCGAGGATTGATACTGATGCGATACTAGCTAGAGCTTCACCTCTAAAACCTAAGGAGCTTATTGCATCTAAATCTTCTACAGATTTCAATTTGCTAGTTGTATGAGATTTCCAGGCTATCTTTGCATCCTCTTTACTCATTCCTAATCCATTATCAATTACTTTTATTTCATCAAGTCCATAGCCTTTAATTAAAACAGAAATTTCAGTTGCTTTTGCATCTAATGAATTTTCAACTAATTCCTTCACAACAGAAGCTGGGCGCTCAACAACCTCTCCAGCAGCGATCTTATTAATTGTTTTTTTATCAAGCTGTATTATTGTTTGTTTGGAATCAATCATATACATTCACCGATAAATTCAACGAATAAGAATTATGTTTCTTCATTTAATGGTTAATGCTTTCTATAAACTTTAATCAACTGTTGTTTTAATACCTTCTCTTTTAAATTTCATTTAAGAATGTACGACTATCTATTGCTTATAGATTACAAATAAAATCATTTCATTTGCTCATAACTTGCTTTTATTCGTTCGATGATTTTATTGAGTTTATTCAAAGCTTCAAGAGGAGTGAGATTATCAACATTCATTTCTTTTAATTCTTCAATTATTTCTTCATTAATTCTATCTTTTTCATTTCGAGTTGATTGCTGAAAAATACTTTGCATGATCTTAAGATTATTTCCACTAGTCTTTGTTCCGGCTACAATTTGACCCAATAGATCTGTTTGTATGGAATCTGCTTTTGAACCCTTCTTGGTTGACGACTCCTTTCCTTCACCAGAAGATTGGAACTCAAGAAATTGCAGGATTTCTTTGGCTCTACTTATTACAGCATCAGGCATGCCAGATAGTTTAGCTACTACATCGCGGACGCGCTCGACAGTTATCTGGCCCTTTCTTTTGCCGGTCGGGTTTCCAGAAGTTCCCGGCTTGAACTTTTTCAGGTTCTTGTTCTGCGGCCTTTCACTCACTTTGCTAAACTCACTGCTTGCAATGACACTATTTTCATTTTGTCAACAAATACTTTTGAACATTTTTTTCCCGGTAGATCATTCCAACAACCAACGCATTAACGGTCGTCCCCTGCTCCTGGGCCAGCCGCTTCAGTGCTGCATGCAAGGTGATATCAACCCGAATTTGTAAGGGCTTGATTTCTTTCATTAAACTTT
>Ga0209536_100010466_pt1 | contig 13686 bp, 11 predicted proteins | sample DeeMarSeWOR28_12_FD_187461 | JGI IMG/M metagenome (GOLD analysis project Ga0209536, IMG submission 187461) | Marine sediment microbial communities from White Oak River estuary, North Carolina - WOR-2-8_12 (SPAdes) (version 2) | ecosystem: Environmental > Aquatic > Marine > Intertidal zone >...
CTTCCCAATTATCAAAATATTACGAGGAAAAAGATTAGCTACGCTATGATACCGATTGCCCCATGGGAGTTGTAAGCATTGCAGGAACGAGGCACTGCCGTTGAGAATATTTTTTGCATCCATATTGTGTCGAATACCGATGCCTAAGAACCTATGGCATATATTTGAATGAGCTTTTCTATCTTACGCGGGTCCGTTTCAAGAAAAACTCTGACTCTTTTAATTTTGATATCCTTATTTTGTTCTATTTCGAGGTTATAGAGAACATTCATTTTCAATTCGACAAGCACCTTCCCGCTTTTCCTGTCAATCGCCTGTGTCCTGAGCAATGCACCCGCTTCCTTTTGTCTCGCATCAACAAACAGGTGTTCAAGCGTTAATTTGTCCTGAACGGCGGGATGCGCGAGGCATCTTTCATACCATTGCTTGCGACTGGTCACCACACCATCGTCAAAGGACAGATCCGGTGCATAAAATCTGTCCATGAGATGCTGGGTTTCCGGAATCTGACCATACTGGCTGTATGCAGGGAAATACTCTTCCATGAAACCGACGATATCGTTGTAAAAAGATTCCATATACTTGTCTCCTCTCCTGATTGTCTTAGAGGCCTGATTATCTTATTCAGGGATTATTTTTTATTTCACCGTCGGGCTTCTCCAACCCTCTTGTCCCGCCAGTAGTTCCTCCCAATTCCCGGGCATGGTTACGGGCTTCGTGACGAAATGGGCCGGACCGTACCCGAAGGTGCTGATATAGCTGATCCCGTAAGGTCCCGCCCCTCCCGTCACGCAGATCTTTATATTGTCGGGACCGGCCAGCAGCGGTACCGCAGTATCTCCGCCCGCTCTGCATTTTTCTCTGATCCATTCAGGCAGGCGATGAAACGCGGGCAATTCTGTTATATCCCTGCCGTTGAGAAATTCAGAGCTCGGTATCTGGATCGCGTCATAAAGCGCTTTCTGCAGATCGAGTCTCGAATATCCCTCTCTGCGGACGCAATCCAGTGTCGATCCGCAAAGGACAACCAGGTTATCCATACCCCAGTTGCCGGCAAGTCTGTCATGCTTTACCTTGCCCTGCTTAGCGATATATTCCACGATCCGTTCAACTGTCGGCGGTTCCGGCTGCACGATATCCGGCTGCCACGACATTGCCGGCATTACGCTGACTGTAGCCTGGTCCATTCCGTAGCCTTCCGCCAATCGCAGGGGATCCCACGATCCACTGAATGCCGCCTCGTTTTCCGCAATCACGGGCGAGAAACTGAATGGGCTGCCCAACGTTTTCATCACATTCATGCCCGGCCATGCATGTCCGAGATTGGTCATAACCAGTCTCACCGCCCGGCTGATTGTTGTATTTGCCCTCCATCCCGGCCCCAAAGTGCCGAAGCCGCAATTGATATTCAGATCATCAATCAATTTCGGACCGCTGACAATGAGCAGCGGAGCCATATTGCACGAGGTGCATTGTACCTCTCTGAGGTTGAAAGCAGGATCGGTGATCGCTTCGATTGCCGCCGTGAGCAGAGGCATGTATTGAGGAAGACATCCGGCCATTACCGCATTGATCGCAATATCCTTTACGGTAGCCCGGACGCCACCGGGTTCAACCGTTCCGACGATATGGTCAGAAGGAAATCCCGCGCCCTCGAGCATGGAGTCCACTGCATCCGGAGTGGGAGGCACCAGGGGAAGACCGTCACTCCAGCCGTGCCGGAGAAAATATTTCTCCATGTTTTCCCGAGCCGTCTCGTAGCCTTCGCCGCGGAAAACAAGCGTTTTCTGGCTGGTTTCGGATTCTTCCCCGGATTGAGGTTTCCAGAGTGTCAAAGCTCTGATGACGGCATCGGCGGCGTTCTCGCCCAGTTTCAACTCTTGAATTTCATCCGCAAGCGGCAGGGAATCCACAGGCACCGCTACGACGGAAATATCCGATAGTCCCTCACGTCTGGCGATGAAACGGGCGTTTGCCTGGAATGGTCTCGTAACCATGAAGGCGACAGGCTTGCCCATTTTCTCCAGATACACCGCATCCCTCATCGTTCTTGCCGAACTGGTTCCCGTAAAAGCAAGAAGGACAATAATGCCGTCGCTGTATTCGACAATTTCTTTCAATCTTGCCTCCCTGGACTCAACCGGCATCAAGGCGGACCATTCACGAAATTCGATTCCCCCGACCTGTTTTCTCAACGCATCTTTAAGCTGTGGAAGTACTGTTTCCGCTAGGCCCCACAAGCTGAACACCAGCACTCCGATCTTTTTCCCGTTCAGATTCTGCAGACGGGGAGAAGGGGAGGCCGCAGGGGGCGTCTCCAATCCGCCCCTGGGGTTGCACACCGTCAATTTCACTGTCCTGTCAGGCATATCAATCGGATCCTTTCCGCTTTCCGCATTGTATTCGTTCGTGTATCGGGAGCAGCGTGCGCGTTGGAGGCTATTTTGTCGCCGCAACCGGAAAGTACTGTCAGGCCCTTCATAAAACCGTTATAGCATGATGCGCCCGGACTGTTTATTGATCGAATGCACCCTCGGCAAGATACCGATCATATTCATCTTTCGACATCCCCAACATTTCAAGGCAAATATACTCGCTATGCTCGCCCAGAGAAGGGGCATTTCGATAAAGTTTCGCGGGTGTCTCCGACAACCTGGACGGCTGGCCCAGATAGGAAAACAATCCCAGCTCTTTATGTTTCCCGTTCCAGAAGAATTTCCTTTCCTCTAATTGAGGATCGCTGCAAATATCCTCGGCATTCTGCACGACTCCCGCGGCAACACCCTCTTTCTGCAATACCGTCATTATATGTTCGGGCTCATATTGAGATGTCCATTGTTCTATGAGCCGGTTCAGCCTTGCTTCGTTCTTCTTCCTTTCCGGAAGGGTTGAAAAATCACTTTCCCCTGTCCATTCCGGATTTCCCATGACTTTACACATGGCCTGCCACTCCTTTTCCTCAAAAACGGCGATCGCGCACCAACGATCCTCACCTTTACAGCGGAACACCCCATGTGGAGCAGCGTATTCGCACGCGTTGCCGTTGGCCTTCGCCTCCACGCCGTTTGCGGAATAATCGAGCAGCAGCGGGGCAATGAGATGCAAGCCGGCCTCAAACTGCGACAGATCAATCAACTGGCCTTTGCCGGTTTTTCTCCGGTAGTCCAGCGCGCCTACAAGGACGCTGGCGGCAAAGTGTGGGACGCAATAGTCCGTGTAGGCCACCATAGGAGATATGGGCTCTTCATCCGGCAAACCCACAAGATTGACGATTCCTCCCAAACCGTTAATATGGTTTCCTAAGCCCGGCTGTAAGGCTGCGGGGCCCGTTAAACCCTGATTGGAGCTGCGAATCATGATTATTTCAGGCTTGATTTTGCCCAGTTCACCATAATCCATACCCCACTTCTCCAGAACGCCGGGCCTATGGCTGTCGGCGACGATATCCGCCCAGGCTACCAGTTTTTTCGCAATTTCTTTCGCGGAGTTTTTGTTCAAATCAAGGCTGATGCTGTACTTATTGGCCGCAAAATAACTGAAAAAACCTGCGCGATCGACATTCGATTTGCCTTCTTTAAAGGGAGCGGAAATCCGCAGCAGGTCCGGTCTCTGAAACGATTCTATGCAGACTACAGTTGCCCCATAATCCGCCAGATACTTGACGCTCAACGGACCGGCAAGAGCCCATCCGAAATCGACAATACTGATTCCGTCGAAGACCTTTTTATCCAATTCAGTTTCTCCCTTTGGTTTGGATCGAAATACCTAAATAATTCCGGATTGAAGCAGGCGCCCCAGATCTCTTTTGGAAAAACCCAGTTCCTTTTCATAAATCTCCAGGTTGTGCTCTCCCGGCAAAGGGGCTCTCCTGACTCTCGCCAAAGGGGTTTCAGACAACCTGGCGAATGGTCCTGGGTAGGATAGTCTGGCCGGAATTTCCGGATGCTCCACCTCGGCCCAGAAGTTCCGGGCATGTAGTTGCGTATTTTCACAGATGTCCCGAGCCGTTGATACGGGGCAAAGCATAATCTTCCGTTTTAACGCTTCGTTGTACAGTTCAGCCTTTGTGTGTCTTGAAAACAACTCAGCGATCGGTGCTTCCATCTTATCCTGCACTTCCTGTGTCTGCTTGGACATATCGAAAGTGGTCCAGTCGACACCGGTTAAAAGCTCCGTGGCCAAGCCCTCTTCCTGCAGCCATTCGACGATACCCCGGTTGGTTTTCACGCCGAAACCGCCGCTTATGATGTAAAACACTACGTATCCATCCCTGCATTTCCACAGCAATTTCTGTTTGATGCCGGCCCATCGTCCGGACATATAGGATCCCACCCGCTTGAGAATCGTTTTATTCAATTTCCACGAGGGTATTGCGTTGGATATCTCCCATAGGACGCATTCCTGCGCGGACACATCGACATGTTGCCCCCGGCCCGTCGTTTCCCGCTGAAAATAGGCAATCATGCTCGCCGCGGCCGCGTGCGCAGCGGCCAACAAGAACGACTGGGGAAAACTGATCCGCAACGGCGCTTCTCCCGGACGCCCCGTCATGTACATCAGCCCGCTCATAGCCATAACTACGAGGTCCGAACCTTTAAAGTTCTTATAGGGGCCTGTTTGTCCGAATGGAGAAATGGACGTATAAATCAAACGCGGATTGATTTCACTTAGGGTGTCGTGCCCCAGTCCCAATTCGTCCATGCATCCGGGCGGGAACGATTCGATCAGAAAATCTGCCTTGCGCGCCAGCGTCTTGAGTATCTGCCGCCCATCCCAGGAATCAAGATTTAAGGTTACGCTCCGTTTGTTCGCATTATACGCGAGCCAGAACAGGCTTCTTTCGCGGTTGGGAGTCTGTTGATAAAACGGACCGATCCGCCTGCCCGGATCGCCTCCCGGTTTTTCAACTTTTACGACATCCGCTCCCAGGTCGGCTAAAATCCTGCCGCACAGATGCCCGTCCATATTAGTCAAATCAAGCACCCTGGGCGAATGTACCAAACATTTCTTTTCTTGCATCCGATTAAATTCCTTCGCAGCTTATTCGTTTGTCCAATGGAGAAGAGCTATTCAGCCTGGACGGCAGGGCTACAACGGCATAGCCCGGCATGACGTTTTCATTCCTTTGATTAATCGCGGACCGTTCAATGTGAACGCAATGATCTCCCTCTTCATCTATATACTTTTTAGTGACTTTCCCTTTTATCCGGACGACATCCGACAGGTAGACAAACTTGCCGTATTCCGTGTAGCTTCTCTTCAGCCAGGCATCATCTCCCATCCAGTTGGTTATCAAATGAACGCCCCAGCAATGCCTCTGTACGCCTACATCGTAGGAATGCGGGAGCCCCATTGCATTTGCCGCCGCTCTGTTGTAGTGAACGGCGAAAATGGGTTCGCATGCCGAGGTATTGGGATCACGAAACATCCAGGCGGGATGTCTTCTATAGGATCTCAGGGCCACTCCATGCGCCTGCAATCTCGGAATAGGAACTCCGCCGCCGATGATATAGGCGATCTCATCCGTAATTCCGAGGGGGCCTTTTACCACCGGCTTGATTTCTTCCCCTATTTCAACGTCCTCCCAGTAACGTGGTTTAGAGCCCCTGATTTCCTCTGAAAGAATCTCCTGTTCAATCTGCTGCAATTGTTCCTCGGTCCAGGGATGCGGCAGTTCAATGTTGGCGAATTTCTTTTTCTTACGCGCTTTGGCCCTGGCAAAATGCACGACCCACCAACGATACCTGGCTATCAGCTCGCCATTCTGGTTCCAGTATCGGTTTTGAAAATGATCTATGACGGTTTCATCGGCGTAGCTGCTTTTCTTCGGGCCGTCAAAGCTCTCGAATACACACTCTGCCGATACTTTGTCCCCTATGAATACCGGCTTCATGAATTCCACATCGCATCCCGCATGAAATCCTCCGAGCCCTCTCCAGCCGAATATTACGTGGGAAAAACAGGCCCATATGAATGACGGCGGAGCGACAATGCGGCTGAACCGGCTTCCCTTCGCATATTCTGCGTCGGTCCATAAGGGGTTCGGGTCTCCAACGCCTTCTGTAAATTTCAGAATAGCCATTCTTGTGGCATACTCATTATGCGTGCTTTCGTCCACTCTCAGTTTGAGACCCAATTTAGCGCGCATACCCTCTACCATTTCCTGGGTAATCGTTGTATCCGGCATTACCACTTTTTTTTCGGTCATTACTCACCTCACCGGCGCGGCCTGATCTTTCTAGCTATGGCCTTCAGCTTATCCGATTTCAGCGCCAAAGTGCTTTTTCAGTTCATCGAGATAATCGGCATCGATAAAACCCGCTTGCTGCTTTTCGATCAAATCCAATCGGGTTGGTTTCCCGGGAGGAAAAGCCGGTGTCTTTGCAATTACCTTTTCTTCCTCAAGCCGCGCAAGGTCCTGCTTCGACATTCCCAACAACGAACCAAGTACATATTCGCTGTCCTCGCCAAAACGAGGAGCCCTTTTCAAAGCGAATTTTCCAAATCCATGGAACTTTGCCGGGATTTGGGTCGGTATCGGCCTTTGGCCGATTCCTTCACCATGTTCGACAAGCTGAAAAAAGCCCCGTTTTTTTAAGTGAGAGTTCAGATTGACTTCCTTCATGTTGAGCACCGCCCCTACGGGGATCCGAAGCCCCTGAAGAGTTTTCATTATTTCGAATTTGTCTCGCCGAACGGTCCATTCTTCAATTATGCGGTCCAGTTCCGACTGATTGTCCAGCCTGCGCTGCATGGTAGCGAATGCCTTATTCTCAACCAGTTCTGGTTTCCCGACAGCTTGAACGAGACGCTTCCACTGGCTTTCCGTTTCTATGCAGATCGCAACCCAGTCGTCGTCTCCCCTGCACCGGTAACACCCATGTGGAGCGTATTGAAGGTGCTTATTGCCGATTCGCTTTCTGTCGCGCCCGTTTATCACGTAATCCATGACAATATCACCGATGTGGCAGACAGCAGCTTCTCTCCCGGAAACGTCAACATACTGGCCCCTGCCCGTAGTCTTCTGATGGAATAGGGTTGTGATCAAGGCCATGGCGGCATTGGCGCCAGCAACCCAGTCCCCGTAAGCGCAGCCGGAAAGCAGAGGCGGTTCATCCGGATAGCCGGTATTGTATGTCATGCCGCTCATTCCCTCCATGCCCGGCACATACATGTAGTAATCCCTGAGCGGGCCGTAATGTCCCAGTCCGCTGATCGAAACCATGATTATCCGCGGATTAACTTTCTTTATTTGTTCATAATTCAGACCCCAGTTCTCCATTACCCTGGGAGAAAAGTTCTCGATAAGCGCATCGCTCTTTTTCACCAGTTTTTTGAAGATCTCGCGCCCTTTGTCCATTCCCAGATTAAGAGAAATACCCCGCTTGCCCGCATTAAGGCTGTGAAACAGGCAACCTCGGTTCCAGGGATCATTGCCGGGGGTGTTCTCTGGATAGACGTTGGCACGCGTAAATACATCCGCACGCTGCATCGATTCTATCTTGATAACTTCGGCTCCCAGCTCAGCCAGTATTTTAGTTGAGACCGGGCCTGCGAAAACCATCGTAAGGTCGAGAATTCTTACTCCATTCAACAATTTGTGCGCCATCGTCTCCCCGTCATTAAATGATTCCCGACTGTCGCCACTCTGTAATCTCCTTCTGCGTGTAGCCGTATTTGCCGAGGATTTCCCGATTGTGTTCGCCGAGAATCGGGGCCTTTCCCGGATGCGCCGGAGTTGCACTCAGTTTGGCCGGCGCCCCCGGAGAGGCGATTTTGCCAAGCTGCGGATGGCTTGTGGTTTCGAAAAATTCTCTGGCTTTCAACTGCGGATCGGTAAAAAGTTCCCCTGCGCTCAAAACAGGAGTAAAAGCCAGCCTGAGCTCCTGGGCTTTTGCCGTGATATTCCATTTGTCGTGATTGCTGAGCCATGGAATTATAAGCCCATCAAATTTTCCCGGTTCAGCCATGCGCGCTTGTGTTTTAGTAAACAGCGGGTCGTCCAGAAGCTCCGGCCTGTCGATCAACAGGGGGATATTCGGAGCGCCTCCTATGCCCGGAGTAAGGCTGATCCATCCATCCCGGCAAGGAACGCTATATCCTATCGGGTAGCCGTGAATGGCAAAAGGATTGGTTCTTCTGCTCAATCCGAGGTATGGGTATTCTGCAACATGCCCCATTAACGTGGTGGAGACACACTCCATCATGGACATATCGACCGACGCCCCACCGCCGCTATCGGCCCTTCCGATAAGCGCCGCTACAGTCGCTATATAACTGAGGAGCCCCGTTGAATACTCCGCCTGGAATCCCCCCTGGATTACGGGCCTCTTCTTGGGGCTATTGCCCGGCCTCATGAGGTGCATCGCTCCACCAAGGGCTGATGAGGTGAGATTGTTCGCCTTATAGTTGCGGTACGGGCCGGTTTTGCCGAAAGCCGATATTGAGGTCACAATCAAACGGGGATTGATTTCCTTCAAAACTTTCTTCGACAAACCCAGTCTTGTCAAACATCCGGGCGCGAAACTCTCCACGAGAACATCCATCGTCTCCAACAGCCTTTTGCAAATACCTACCCCTTCTTTTCTTCGGAGATTCACGGTGATGCTCTTTTTGTTCGTATTGAGATAAAAGAAGGTGCCGCTCTTTTCCGGATTGCGCTCATCATTTGGAAATGGACCCATCTCCCGGCTGATATCCCCCCTGTCCGGCTTCTCGACCTTAATGACCTCGGCGCCAAAGGAACTAAAGAGTTTGGTGCAATAGGGGCCTGCAATACCTTGCGTCAGGTCCAATATTTTCACGTTACTGAACACTTGCTCGCTCATAATATCAATCCTGTACGCGTCATTAATCGTATACGTACCTTAAAACGTTAAAGCAGGCTTTTCGTATATCGCTCCTGGTTTCAGCGGACGTTTTGGCTATGTTATTTTGACTTCAGAAATTGCTTCCAGTTTGCCGGCAGCTGGATCCTTTTGCTGACGGGAGGGCCTTGCTCGTGGTTTTGAACATAGCCCCTGCTGCGATTCCGCCCGGTGTCCCCGCTGATAACGATTCCAATCCATTCGGATTTCAGAAACACCGGCACCATCCTTTCATGATCGTCTGATTCGCAATATTGTTTTGGAATCAGGTTTTCATCCACCATTCTGTGCAGGTCGAAACCCGTAATACCATCCTGCCGGGCAAGCCTTTCTATCAACCCGGCTGATACTATGGAGTTATCATATAAATATCGTTTGATATCTCTTTTCTTCAATCCATTATGGGCAAACAGTCGCGCCACGCTAGGATTTATTACCAGTAAAGGATAAAACTTTCCCCAATTAACGGCCATGTGAGTCCAGGTGGACATGGTTTTGCCAAAGACTTCCACGAAAGTATCCAGGTGGTCCCGCGGATTTTCGCCTCCGCTGGCGATGGGAGCAGTCGCGAATACTACACTCTGAACAGTGACCACATTCTCATCCGGTTTGAATCCGCGGGCGACGCTGAATGATTCCCAGCCTAATTCAGCCAATACATCCTCATTTTCAGCCAGGACTACGTTAAAGGTATCGCCAATTGTCGCTTTATCCATCGTTCCGGGCGGTATGCGCAGACCGGCCACATTCCTCATGAACAGCCTCAAAAAACGGCCTATGCTGGTATTGGCCTGACGACCCACACGCATCACGCCGCCTTCGTAATTGAAGTTCAGTTCTTTAATTATGGGACCGTTCAGAACAATCAATGGCTCCCAGCCGGGAGTGCTCCCGGCATCTTCAATCCGGAATTCAGGATCGGCAATAGCCTCCGCCACGGCCAGCAGTACAGGCATATATTCCGGCCGGCACCCTGCCATGACTCCGTTGACCGCAATATTCCAGACCGTAGCTTCTCTGTTTTCGGGCAGCAAAATCCCGATCACTTCTTTGTTGGACCGCTCTGTAAACTGGAGAAATCTTTCGATTCTGTCGATGGTCGGTGGTATTATCGGCAGACCGTCCGTCCATTGTCTTCTGGTATAAAATTCCTGAATGTCATCCAAAGTTCCTCGAAAGATGACATCGTTAGGTTCCGGTTCCCGAGGAACCGCCCCTTGCAATACCGGCTTGGTAAATGCCTGGATAATATTGTCGACAAGGATGTCTTTAACTTTTTTGTCCAATTCTTCCCGGCTGTCTACGGCTACAACGCCGGGATATTCTGCAAGAGGCAGATTCTGGATCCCCAAGCTCTGTCCCACTGCCTGGGCCTGTTTCAAGAAACCGCTGGTGATAATCGAAGCTGAAGGAATTCCGGCCTTTTCGGCGGCTACACTTGCCCGCGCAACTGCGGGCGAGCAACTGCCTCAGCCTCCGACTCCCGATATAACCGCATCACAGCCGTATTGTCGGAGCTTTTCCGGCAGTGTGGCTACGATCTCGTCCTCCCGGGGACCATGGGTGTTGCCGAAGTTTGTGTAATCGATGAATTTTATTCCGGGATATTGCCCGGCCAGCGAGGCTCTGAGGATAGGAAAGATCTCTTCCGCCCTGAAACCATAGTCCGACAATTCGCAGATAGTCTTGTTTTTCAAATCCGTAATCCGAGGAACCAGAGTCACTTTTTCGGACGCCATTTTCCCCAGAGGCCAAACAACTTCGTATCCAATCTCTTGCATTCCCGGTCTCCCGCATCGAAGGTCTCTTTTATGCTTCAGACTGTCAGTGCCAGATAAATCCTATTTAATGGTCGGGCTTTCCCATCCCCGATACCTGGCGAGAAGGCTTTTCCAATTTCCGGGAACATTTATAGGTTTAGTCACGAAATGGGATGGTCCATATCCCCAGGTGCCTATGTAGGCGATCATGTCCGGACCCGGCCCTCCCGCAATACAGATTTTGAGACTTTCCGGATTAAGAAGCAGCGGTACAGCAGCGCTGGGATCTTTCTGATACTTTTCGACTAACCGTTTCGGCAACCGATTCAAAAGCGGACCTTCTCTCCCGTCAAATACCTCCCTCCCGGGCAGCTCGATTTTCTCATATAGTATTTCCTGGATTCCCTTCCTTGAAAAACCTTCCCGGCGAATTGCCTCAAACGCCGTTGGCGAGATAAGCACCAGATTGTTATACATGCAGTTCAGGGCATACCTGTCATATTTCACTTTAGCCTGGAGGCTGATATGGGAAATAATTCTCTCAACAGAGGGTGGAGTCGGCAACACCAGATCGGGCTGCCAGGACATGGCCGGCATCACACTGATTGTCGGCTGATCAACTGAGAAGCCCTCAGCCACTCTTAGCGGTTCCCACGCGCCTGAGTATGCCGCTTCATTCTCTCCTATCAAGCAGAGATATCTGAAGGGGCTCCCGAAGGCTTTCATGTCATTCATGCCGGGCCATGTTTGCCCCAAATTCATCATTATCAGCTTTAACGCCCGTCCCATCGCTGCATTCGCTTTCCATCCCGGGCCTACAGCACAAAAACTGTCATTAATATTGAGTTCTTCGATCAACTCCTTCCCGCTGACAATAAAGAATGGTGCCACCTGACCGGATGTGCACTGTACGCCGATGAGGTCAAACAGGGGGTCGGTTATGGCTTCCACCGCCCCCAGGATGACGGGCATGTACTGCGGCAGACACCCGGCCATCACCGCATTGACCGCGATTTTTTCCACGGTGGCGTTCATGCCGCCGGGAGGGAATCGGGCTATGATATGATCGCGCGGCAATGACGCTCCTTCAAGCATTCTATCCACCGCCTCTTCCGTTGGCGGCACCAGCGGCAATCCATCGCTCCAGCCATGATTCAGAAAGAAGCGCTCCATCTCTTCCTGAGCTGTGGAAAAATCTTTGCTGCTGAAGTCCAGACTCGCTTCGGTTACTTCCGCTATATCGGGAGGCTGCGCCGTCCACTGTGTCAGAGCCGTGACAACCTCGTCCGCGACTTTCCCGGCTATGTCCAATTTTTCAATTTCCTCTTCGGGCGGCACATAGTCCAGAATCATCGGAGCTACCGCCAGATCTTCCAACCCTTCACTCCTGGCGAGGAAGCGGGCATTGGATCGAAAACATTTTGTGACTATGAATGCCACCGGCTTCCCCGATTTCTCAATTCTGATTGCATCCGGGGCCGTTCTGGTCGTGCTGCCGCCCGACATTCCCATTGCGACTATTACGCCATCACTGTTGTCGGCAACCTCTCTAAGCTTTGCCGCCCTGGCGTCCGCATCCGCAAGAACCGACATTTCCCATGTGCGGAATTCAGCACCCGGCATGCGGCTTTTCAGAGCTTTGTCCAGGTAAGGATAGAAGATCTGCCCTACCGGCACTCGGTTCCTGAAGATACCTATCTTTTTTCCGTTCAGGTTCTTAAGCCGGGGCGCATTCGGTATCAGGGGCTGCCCTTCCGCACCCCCTGTAGGATTCAAGACTCTTAGATGAAATCGGTCGGTGGTCACTCCTTATCCTCCTGGGTGCAATGCTTCCAACCTTCTTCGCTGTCAACGTCCCGCTGTCTGTTACGAAACCCTGTGAAAAATGCGGGTTTCCTCGAAAAGCGCAAGGACTGTTTGTAACTTTGATAGAGGCTTGGCATTATTTCGGCCGTATCCCTTTCGAATAATTCACCCGGCCCACATAGAATTCCTCCTCAGGCTCTCTCGGGGTTACGCCGGCTGCTTTCAGACCTGCCCTCATTGCATCCTTAAAATGCTGGAATAAGAACGAAGTCGGTTTCCTGAACATGCCGCCGTTTCCGCCTGTCAGCCACTGCATGTATTTCATCCCCAGCATGCCGCACTGGAAAGCCGCATCCCGAGCGCCCAGTGTTATCGGGGCCAGCTCCCAATATAGTTCCATGCCCCTGGAGAACTCTCCTTTTGCGAACGCATTGAACATGCGGACTATTCTTGGATTTTCCTCTTTCTCATTATCAAATAATACGTAGTCGGCCGGTCCCGCCCACTGCTGTTGGTATTTTGCGACAGTAATCGGCCATTCCGCCATTTCCGCCGCCTGGAGCAACACCTGATCTCCGACACGGTGATGAACGTCGGCCCACTTTCCTATGCCGTCACTCAGATATGCTTTTATTGCAACGATGTTCGGTATCTGACAGATTCTCTCAATCAGCGCCGGATTGAACAGACTTGGATGGAACCTTCCGAAATCATAAAAAGGCTTCGGCCAGAGGTCCACTGCCAGGTTGATCGAGTCGCATATCCTTTTGGTGGTCAGGTAGATATCCTCTTCCGACTTTGCATAAAAGTTGCCCGGCCAACCCAGCAGAGTGTGGGTTCCGCCCACGCTTTCAAAATAATTCAGCAGTTCTACCGATTGCTCGGTATCGTCGAGGGCTCCAAACACGGATACCAGGACCTTGTCTTTGGCCTCATCGCAGACAATTTTAACGAACTGCCTGCGCTCTTCGCTGCTCAAAGCGCTGACTTCGATCGCACAGAATACGCTGAAAACACCTTTACTTATATTATGCCTGACGTCATACCGGATCCCTTCCTCATCCAGTTTTTCGAGATCAGGCGTATAGGATGGTTGAACGACACCGTCCAGTCCGTGGTAATTCTTTTTGGCCCATTCTTTTGCTTCCGATTTGGTGAATTCCATATATAGCTCCTTGTTGAAGAGATGATGCGCTCTGGCGCGAAGAAATATTCCGTTCTTCATCAATCTTCGTATTTTTTCAGCCTGTATC
>Ga0209536_100010467_pt1 | contig 13686 bp, 10 predicted proteins | sample DeeMarSeWOR28_12_FD_187461 | JGI IMG/M metagenome (GOLD analysis project Ga0209536, IMG submission 187461) | Marine sediment microbial communities from White Oak River estuary, North Carolina - WOR-2-8_12 (SPAdes) (version 2) | ecosystem: Environmental > Aquatic > Marine > Intertidal zone >...
GTAATTTTAGTATTCATTTGTTTGTCCGCTTTTTATTCGGTTAGAGAAAAGTATTTTAAAAATGATTTTAAAAATACTCAACACTGGGTTATTATTAAAGATTTATTAAGATGTTACAACAATTAACAAAGGAAAGATTATCGATTAGAAACTAGAATTACTAGGGATACCATAACTTCGATATGATTAACACAAATGGTATGCGATCATGAATACTGGCTCTTAGTCACATAATACCATAAAAATTTTTACCCTTTCATTTAGTTATGAAAAGGCACACACATAATTTCTGAGTTCAATAATAAAACAAATTTCTAATATCCATCATTATTTTTTATAATACTTCATTGCCTCCGGTATCCAGGATGTAATATCATTTATTCTTGTCTGGTCAGAAGGATGAGTGCTTAAAAATTCCGGCGGTGAACCTCCTTGTTTACTTGCAGCCATTCTTTTCCAGAATTCTGGTGCTTCGTGAGGATCATATCCGGCCATAGCCATAAATATTAAACCGAGGTGATCTGCTTCGCTTTCATGTGTTCTGCTGTAAGGAAGCATAATACCAACCGTCGTTCCAACTCCATAAACTGAAAGCCATATTGCTTGCGTTTGAGCTGGTTCATCTTTCATTGCTACCATCAAACCAACTGCTCCAACTTGCTGCAATAATTGCTGACTCATTCTTTCGTTTCCGTGTTCAGCGATAGCATGAGCAATTTCGTGTCCCATTACAACAGCCAATCCAGTTTCATCCTTCGTTATAGGAAGTATTCCGGTGTAAACAACAACCTTTCCACCTGGCATGCACCACGCATTTACCTGGTCATCTTCCACAAGATTAAAATCCCATTTATAGCCATTTAATCTTGACGATAAATTGTTATCGGCCATATATCTCTCAACTGCCTGTTGAATTTTTACTCCAGTCTGTTTAACCGTGTTAACTGCAGCTTGATTTGTGCTTAACTTATTTTCTTTTAAGAATTGATCATACTGTTGAAAACTCATAGTCAGCATTTCACTACTGGGTATCATATTCAGTTGTGACCTTCCTGTTAATGGAACAGAGCTGCAGGATTGAATGAATAAGAGGGTTATGATTGCTATTACAATTGATAGAACTGCTTGTCTCATTTTTTCTCCTGGTTAAACTAATAATAAAATTTAAGTGAAATGTATCAATATGAATTAAAAGGACAAAACGGAAAATTGGAGTAGCATGTTTGAATTATTAATGCATTTTATTTTGGCTTTAGATTTGTGAAATTTACAGAAATAATATTTTAACTTAGGAGTAAAAATGAAATTAAGTGTTCTTTCAATAATAATAAGCTTTTTTATCTTAGTAAGCTGTTCTGATCAGACGACAAACGTCCCGGCTGACGAACAAAATGGCGGTATTAAAATTTATTTAGTAGACTCACCTTCTCAACTTGACTCAGTAATCATCTGTGTAACAAGAGTAGAGGTACATAAAAGTGGAAGTGATTCAACTAGTGGTTGGTTTGTTATAAATGATTCCACCAGATATTTCGATCTTCTTCTATTAACCAATGGAGCATCTGCTGTTTTAGGAGATACTTCTTTAAGTCCAGGCCAATATACTCAGATACGTCTGTTTATTGGCGAAGGGAGTTATGTCATTGATCAGGGAATTAAGCACGATCTTGAAGTTCCTAGTGGTTCACAGAGCGGATTAAAATTAATTCATCAATTTACTATTGAATCAGGCAAACTTTATGAATTATTACTGGATTTTAACGTTGACAAGTCTATAGTTATAACCGGCAACGGAAGATATAAGCTTAAACCAACTATAAGAGTTATGCCGATCGTAATTTCCGGAAGTATCTCCGGACAAGTACTACCACTTGATGCACAACCGACCATCTGGACTTTTTATGGAATTGATACAGTAACAACTTACACAGATCTGCAAGGGTTCTTTAAATTAATGGCGCTTCCTGCTGGATTGTATGATGTGAATATTGTTCCCGCTGATACTTTAGTGTATCGTGATACAACAATCACAAATGTTCAGGTAATGGCAGATCAAGATACAGATATCGGAACTGTGACGTTAGAAACAAGATAGTAGAAAATTTTTGTTGTGAATTTTAAGCCGCTTTAGAGCGGCTTTTTAATTATATTTGCCTAAAAAATTAACATTGGAATGAAATTTTAATGCAAATAGGAATTGTAGGGTTACCTCAATCAGGCAAATCAACTCTCTTCCAGACGATTACAAAAACTCATCTGGATCCATCGTCAATGGCAAAGGTTGAAACCCATCAGGCAATAATAAAAGTTCCTGATGGTCGTCTGGATAAATTGACAGAAATCTTTAACCCTAAGAAAAAAACAAATGCTACGATTGAAGTTCTTGATGTTGTTGGACTTAGTAAGGGTGATTCTGGATCAACTCAGTTTACAGGCAATTTCCTCAGCAAAGTGAAAACAAACGATGCACTTATACAGGTAGTAAGGCTATTTAAGAATGAAATAGTTCCTCACCCGGATAGTTCAGTAAATATGATGCGGGACATAAACAATTTTGAAACAGAATTCATTTTATCTGATTTAGCAATAGTTGAAAAAAGAATTGATACAGTTAAAAAACAAGTTCAGAAAACACAGGATGATAAGTTAAAAAGAGAATTACCTGTATTGGAGAAGTGTTATGAAATTCTTCAGCAGGAACAGCCGCTTAGAGAGGCACATTTAACGGAGGATGAACTAAAATTATTAAGTTCATTCCAGCTTTTATCTGTTAAACCAATGCTTATTGCGCTCAATCTTGATGAAAATCAGGTGAGTGAAAGTGATAAATATCTTTCAGAACTGGCGAAAAAAAAATTAAGCAAGCATACAAAGGCACTTTTTTTCTTCGGCAAAATAGAGCAGGAAATGTCGGAGCTTTCAGAAAAAGAATCTGCAGTTTTTATGAATGAATATGGCATTAAAGAATCTGCATTAAATAACATTATAAGGGAATCGTATGATCTTCTGGGAGTGCAGTCATTCTTTACTTGTGGAGAAGATGAATGCCATGCCTGGACGATAAAGAAGGGCTATAATGCGCAGGAAGCTGCAGGAGAAATTCACACCGATTTCTACAAAAAATTCATCCGTGCTGAAGTTGTTGGCTATGATGATTTTATCTTTGCTGGTTCTTTTGCAAAAGCTAAAGAACAGGGAACATGGAAACTGGAGGGGAAGGAGTATGTTGTTAAGGATGGGGATATTCTAATAATTCGTCATAGTTAAGGGAGTAAATCTTTCAGGTGAAGAAAAATTTCTTACTAATTGTTTTATTTATTTTCCCGATCTTATTTAGTTGTAAAAGTAAAGAAGAGAATGTAACTGCTCTTCCTTATGATCCACCCGGAGCCACAATAACTACCGATAAAGAAATTTCATTGCAGCATCAAAGAATAATTTCCTTTAGTAATACAGGAGTTTTTGTTAGTAACGAATTTAGCGGTGCCCGCCTGAACGATTTTTATCAGGTTAATGACACCACATACACAGCAGTAATCGAACCGGAAAACGCACCAATAAATGATTCGCCCTGGTATTCATTTAAAATATGGAGTAAGAGTGATCAGAACATTACCTTAAATCTGACATACAAAGATGGAACTCACCGCTACAAACCGAAAGTCAGCTATGATGGTAAGAGCTGGCAACTGCTTGATACAAATAAAGTTTTTATCGATACTACTATCAATGTTGCGACTTTAAAACTTAATGTAACTAAGGACACATTGTGGATTTCCGCACAAGAATTAATAACATCCAAATTTTACGTCGATTGGATTTCTCAGCTTCTTAAAAAAGAATTTGTTAGAAAGGGAATTATAGGATCGTCATCTCAGGGTAAATCTTTGCATAAACTTGAGATTGGTAAAGAAGGCAACTCAAATTTTGTAGTGATTTTAGGAAGGAATCATCCACCCGAAGTAACAGGTTTTTTTGCACTAAAAAGTTTTGTAGAGACAATAGCAGGAGGCTCAGAAATTGCAAAAGAATTTAGAGAAAATTTTACAACAGTTGTCATTCCTCTAGTTAATCCAGATGGAGTAGACAACGGGCACTGGCGACACAACTATAAAGGAGTAGACTTAAATAGAGATTGGGTGGAATTCAATCAACCAGAACCAAGAGCTGTAAAAAACGAAGTTGAAAGAATTATTGGTAATGGTGGAAAGATTATTTTTTTTATTGACTTTCATTCAACACAGCAAGATGTGTTTTATATATTTTCAATGGAGAGTTTAATTTCTGATGACATCTCCGGGGTGCGATTTGAAAAAAGAAAATATGCTTATGACCTCGTTGATACATGGCTCACGAATCTGCAAAGCAAACTGCCCGATTATAAAGTTAACATAGTTGACACCCTATCAAGCCCAACTTCACCAACTTCAGATAGATGGCTGATGAGGGAATTTGATGTGCCCGGTTTGACATATGAGGTAGGTGATGGAACAAATCGAGAATTAGTTGATCAAGTTGCTGACACAGCTTCCATTGAATTGATGAAATTGCTCCTTAAAAAAAATAAGACTGAAACGTTTAATTCTGATAATTGATATAAAAAATCCCTTAACATTCATTTAATAATTAAGGGATTTGGAACAAAATAAATTATAATTGTAATTAGTTTGACTGATACATATGTACATCTCTTTGAGGGAAAGGAATAGAGATTTTTTGCTCATCAAAATTCTTCTTTATCTGTTCTGTCACACTAAAATAAACATCCCAAAAATCTGAAGTATTAACCCATGGGCGAACGTTGAGGTTCACACTGCTGTCACCTAATTCTGAAACAACAATTTGTGGAGCAGGATCTTTTAATATTCTTGAGTCACTTTCTAATACAGTTTGAATAACTTTTTTTGCTTTGTCAATATCATCGCTATAACCAATTCCAAAAACCAAATCAACCCTTCTTTTATCTTTAGCAGTATAGTTCGTAATATTTCCACCAGTTAATGTTGAATTGGGTATATATACAACTTTGTTGTCAACAGTTACTAAAGTGGTTACAAAAATTCCAACCGATTCTACCGAACCAATTGCACCACCACCTTCAATATAATCGCCGACTTTTACAGGTTTGAAAATTATAAGCATAACTCCTGCAGCAAGATTTGATAGAGATCCCTGCAAAGCAAAACCAATTGCCAAACCGGCGGCTCCGATTATTGCAACAAAAGAGGCTGTTTGTATTCCAACTTGCGAGGCTGCAGAAATTATCACGAAGGTTATTAAACCAATTTTAACCAAACTTACTAGAAATTTTGTAAGTGTCTCGTCAACTTCCCGCTTTCTCAAAACTTTGCCAGCATATTTTGCTAACATTTTAGCAATCCAGATTCCAATTATTATTGTTGCCAAAGCACCGATAACCTGCAACCCATATTCAGCAACGACTGCCTGTAATTGTTTTAATATATCTTCCATATTAGCTCCTGATTCTGATGATAATTATAAATTAAAGATATAAAACCTTTGTATTTAATATTTGATAAAATAAAAAGAGGACTCTTCAGCCCTCTTTTAATTTAGTAGTCTTAATATTTACGGTTTTGTTTTAAGAATAAGTACCCCCCATACCGCTAAACATACTTGCGATAATTGCTCCAAAAACTACAAAGAAAATAATTACTAGGACAATCATAATAGCATACCAAATTAACGTTGCAATTGCCCAATTCTTTTTGCTTGGTTGCGCACCATCTCCAAATGCCCATACAAATAACATTATAAATCCAACAAGTGGAATTGCTGTGATTAGTATGGTAACAACCCATTCGCCAACTGAAACTTCTTGTGTGATTCTTCCCGGTAGATTTCCTTGATCCATGGAGCCTCCAATTTTGTGGATGAAACAATAATTTCAAAAAAAACCAGCAGATAAACTATTTGCTAACAAAATATAGTAAATATTTCATAATCATTCATAAGATGTATGAAAAAAAAATTTGACTCAGCTTTTAATCAATAATAAATAATTTAGAATGAAAATTCTTACCTCAGCATGATACCCATTCTTAAAAGTGGGAATTCAATTTTAATTAAAAGGTTTCATTTCCAGTTTTGAAAAAGAATCAATGAATATAACGTTTATTAGAAGCATTTGGATGGTATAATTGTTGGGGAATGGGGTAGTCAAAATTCCTCGCTTTTTTAAAAATTATTACGGAAAAGAAATGAATCGGAATAAAGTAACTATTGATGGAAACGAAGCCGCTGCCTACACAGCCTTTCATACTAACGAAGTAATAGCAATATATCCAATCACTCCTTCATCAAATATGGGAGAACATTGTGACGATTGGTCAGCAGTGGGCAAGAAAAATATCTGGGGAATTATTCCTTCAGTTAGCGAACTGCAAAGTGAAGGCGGTGCTTCTGGAAGTGTACACGGTGCATTGCAGAGTGGTGCTCTGACAACTACGTTTACAGCATCGCAAGGTTTGCTTCTGATGATACCAAATATGTTTAAGATTGCAGGTGAGTTAACTTCTACTGTTTTTCATGTTTCGGCTCGTTCAGTAGCAGCTCATGCACTCTCAATATTCGGTGATCATAGTGATGTAATGGCAACGAGACAAACAGGTTTTGCCCTAATTGCTTCGAACAATCCACAAGAAGTGATGGACTTAGCTTTGATTGCACAAGCTGCCACTTTAAATTCAAGAATTCCTTTTGTCCATTTCTTTGATGGTTTCCGTACTTCTCACGAAGTGATGAAAATTGAAGAGCTTTCTTTGGATGATATGCACGCAATGATTGATGATGATTTAGTTGTAGCTCACAGGAAAAGAGCGTTAACACCTGATAAACCAGTTCTCCGTGGCACTGCACAAAATCCTGATGTTTTTTTCCAGGGAAGAGAGACAGTAAATCCGTACTATATTGCCTGTCCGGGAATTGTTCAGCAGCAGATGGATAAATTTGCTAAACTTGTTGGCAGACAATATAATCTTTTTGATTATGTGGGTGCTCCAGATGCAGAGAAAGTAGTTATTATGATGGGTTCAGGTGCGCAGGCAGCGGAGGAGACGGTTGATTACCTAACTTCAAAAGGAGAAAAGGTTGGATTAATTAAAGTTAGATTGTACAGACCGTTTTCAATCGAACATTTTATTAATGCTTTACCTCACACTATAAAATCGATTGCCGTATTAGACAGAACGAAGGAACCTGGTGCCCCGGGTGAACCTCTTTATATGGATGTTGTAAATTCAATCTCTGAGAAATATGTAACTGGAGATCTTAACTTTAACTATCCTAAAATCGTTGGCGGAAGATATGGATTATCTTCAAAGGAATTCAATCCTGCAATGGTTAAAGCAGTATTAGATAACCTTGATAACGGCAAACCAAAAAATCATTTTACTGTTGGAATAAAAGAAGATGTAACAAATTCAAGTTTAGATTTTGATCATAAATTCTCAGTTGAAGCCGATGAGACATTCAGAGGAAAGTTTTATGGATTAGGCGCCGATGGAACAGTTGGTGCAAATAAAAACTCAATTAAAATTATTGGTGAAGGAACTGATTATTACGCTCAAGGTTATTTTGTTTATGACTCCAAAAAATCCGGCTCTATGACAATATCACATCTTCGGTTCGGACCTAAAGAATTAAAATCTACATATCTAATTAACCGTGCAAACTTCATAGCCTGCCATCAGCAAGTATTCCTTGAGAAGCTAGATATGCTCAAGGAAGCAATAGACGGTGCAACATTTCTATTGAACACGAAAATTTCTAAAGAACAGGTTTGGGATACAATTCCCGAAAAAGTTCAAAAAGATCTCATTGAAAAGAAGATGAAGTTTTACATTATTGATGCTTACAAAGTAGCCGATGATACCGGAATGGGCGCAAGGATAAATACAATAATGCAGACTTGTTTCTTCGCAATTTCAAATATCTTTCCTAAAGAAAAAGCTATCGATTTGATTAAGGATTCAATAAAAAAGACCTACGGCGCAAAGGGTGACAAGATAGTCCAAATGAATTTTGACGCTGTTGATAAAACTCTTGCCAACTTATTTGAAGTTGAAGTCCCTAAAGACGTGACGAGTAAGATTCAGCTTCAGCCAGCAGTTAGCGGTAACGCTCCTGATTTTGTAAAAGAAGTAACTGCAAAAATAATTGCTTTTGAAGGTGATGATATTCCTGTAAGTAAGTTCCCTGTTGATGGAACATTCCCGCTCTCAACTACAAAATGGGAAAAAAGAAATATTGCTCTCGAAGTTCCCGTTTGGGATACTGAAGTCTGTATACAGTGCAATAAGTGTGTAATTGTTTGTCCGCACGCTACGATAAGAGCAAAGGTTTTTGAAGAAAAAGATCTTAAAGATGCACCTCCGACATTTAAGTACACAAAATTTAAAGCGAAAGATTACGGCGAAAATATGTACTATTCACTGCAGGTCGCAGTTGAGGATTGTACAGGCTGCGAGCTTTGTGTTGATGTTTGTCCTGCAAAGAATAAAAAGGAAACCCGTCTAAAGGCAATTAACATGGCTGAGCAGATTCCAATTCGCGAGCAGGAAAGAAAAAATTGGGATTTCTTCCTTTCAATACCAGAACTAGACAGACGAAAAATTAATGTTACAAAAATAAAAGACTCACAATTCCTCGAACCCCTATTTGAATTTTCAGGTGCATGTTCCGGCTGCGGAGAAACACCTTATGTGAAACTTGTGAGCCAGCTTTTTGGTGATAGAACAATCATCGCTAATGCAACTGGTTGTTCTTCTATTTATGGTGGAAATTTACCAACAACTCCCTGGGCTACTGATAAGAACGGGAGAGGACCAACCTGGTCAAATTCACTATTTGAAGACAATGCTGAGTTTGGATTTGGTTTTAGGCTTGCGATAGATAAACATAATTCACAGGCTAAAGAACTTCTCCAAAAATATTTGAATGATATCGGTGGGGATTTAGTAAACAGTATTTTAAACTCCGCACAAAAAGACGAAGCAGAAATATATGAACAAAGGGAAAGAATAGAAGCACTGAAGAAAAAGCTGGATGATATGCTTAAGTCAGGAAGCAATGGAAAGACTAGTGATTTAAAACATTTACAGAGCATTGCAGATTACCTTGTTAAAAAATCAGTCTGGATTATGGGTGGAGACGGATGGGCTTACGATATCGGTTATGGAGGATTAGATCATGTGCTTGCTTCAGGAAAGAATGTTAATGTTTTAGTGCTGGATACAGAAGTATACTCTAACACAGGAGGACAATGCTCAAAGGCAACACCGCGTGGAGCTGTTGCAAAATTCGCTGCTGCAGGTAAACCTTCTGCCAAAAAAGACCTTGGATTGATGGCAATGAGTTACGGCAATGTTTATGTTGCCAAGGTTGCAATGGGCTCAAACGATCAGCATACCTTAAGAGCTTTCCTCGAAGCTGAAGCTTATGATGGACCATCATTAATCATCGCATACAGCCATTGTATTGCTCACGGAATAAATATGGGTAAGGGAATGCAGAATCAGAAAGCTGCTGTTGATTCAGGCTACTGGCAGCTTTACAGGTTTAATCCTGATCTGGCTGCAGAAGGAAAGAACCCGTTCAAGTTGGATTCTAAAGGATTAAAGATTCCTTTCAAAGATTACGCTTATATGGAAACTCGATACAAGATGCTAACAAAATCTCATCCAAAAAATGCTGAAAAATTAATGAAAGAAGCACAGGGAGATGTAACAAGAGTTTGGAAAGATTATGAGAGAATGGCTTCCTGGGACCCGGAAAAGAGTGAAGAATAAATTTTGAAAATATAAATTGAAGGTTTAATAATGGATCTATCAACAACTTACTTAGGCTTAAAACTTAAATCGCCAATTGTTCCTTCTGCAGGACCTTTATCTCAGGAAATATCAAACATTAAATTGATGGAAGATGCCGGTGCCGGTGCAGTAGTGCTATATTCATTATTTGAAGAACAAATTGAACATGAGTCATTGGAACTTTATCATCACACCGAAACTACCGGTGAAAGTTTCGCTGAAGCAACTAGCTACTTTCCTGAACCATTTGAGTACAAGCTCGGTCCTGAAGAATATCTGAATCATATAAGAAAAATGAAAGAAGCGGTTGATATTCCAGTGATCGCTAGCTTAAATGGAAAATCGCTCGGCGGTTGGATAGACTATGCGAAACAGATTGAACAGGCAGGCGCTGATGCACTTGAACTGAACATTTATTTTATGGCTACTGATTTAGATCAGAAGAGCGAAGAGCTTGAGAAAAAATATGTCCATATTGTAAAGAGAGTGAAATCAGAAATTAAAATACCTATTTCGGTAAAGATGCATCCATTCTTTAGCTCTGTAGCCCATATGGCAAAAGAGTTAAGCAATGCAGGAGCAGATGGGCTGGTTCTCTTTAACAGGTTTTATCAACCGGATATAAACCTTGAAACACTTGAAGTAGAACCCAACGTAATCCTTAGTACACCTTTTGCTATGAGACTTCCTTTAAGATGGATTGCAATCCTTTATGGAAGAACGAATGCTGACCTGGCTGCAACAAGCGGTATTTACACTGCCGAAGATGTATTAAAAATGATTATGGCTGGTGCTAAAGTAACGCAGATGCTTTCCTGCTTATTAAAGTTCGGTATCGGGCACATTGCTGATGTTACTTCCAAAATGAAATTATGGATGGAAGAAAAAGAATACGAGTCAGTTGAGCAGATGCGTGGAAGCATGAGCTACATGAATGTTGATGACCCGGCAAAGTTTGAACGTGCGAACTATATGAAGGTTTTGCACTCATATAAATAATTTTTCTTCATAGCCTCCTATACGTTGCGGGCGGAATCGTTGTCCTCTAATCCTGTTCTGTTAATTTTGTCCGCAACGTTTTTTTATGTCCCGTATCACACCAAATTAAACTCAGTTCATCATTTGAACTAATAAACCTATTTTAACGTTTATCCATATAAAAATTATAGGCAAATGGTTTTATTCTTCACAATATTCTTTACAGTTTACACTGCCCTAAACTATTACGTTTTTATAAGGGGATGGCAAGCACTTGCTTCATTATCTTTTCTACGTCCATATTATGTAATAGTTTTTGTACTAGTTGCTTATGGATATGTATTTTCAAAGCTGCTCTATAAATTTCTTCCCCCACTCGTTTACGATGTCTGGCTGGGAGTCGGTGCTATTTGGTTTGCATTTCTTGTTTATTTCATACTTTTTCTGTTAGGATTGGATTTAGTTCGTTTATTAGAATCTTTTTTCCATTTTCTTCCAAAGTTTATTTACAACAACTTTGAACAGACTAAGAAAATAACTGCTATTATAATTATTGCAGTAGTTGGCTTAATAGTTTTTCTTGGAAATTTGAATAAGAGAGACATTACGATTAAAACTCTTGAACTTCAATTGCCTAAAGGCGAAGGAAAACTAAATGAGCTAAATATTGTTGCTGCATCCGATTTACATCTATCACCAATAGATGGCGAAAGACTTTTATCAAAGATAATCGATAAAATGAACTCCCTAAATCCTGATATAATACTTTTATCGGGAGACATAGTAGATGATAAAGCAGAAATTCTGGAGCAAAGGAAAATTGGTGAATCCTTCAAGAAACTGAATCCCAAATATGGGATTTACACAATTAATGGCAATCACGAGTTTATAAATGAAGTGGAGGCTTCTGTTAAATACGCTGAACATCTGGGTATGAAAGTTCTTCGGGATAATTATGTCCTGATCGACAGCAGCTTTTATGTGATTGGAAGGGAAGACTCAACAATGTTTCAATTTACCGGTGAGCACAGAAATACATTAAATCAAATAGTTGAATCAATAAATTCAAATCACTCAATTATTCTTCTCGACCATACTCCTTACAAACTGGAAGAAGCACAGAATAATAATATAGCTTTGCAATTGTCCGGGCATACACATCACGGACAAATTTGGCCTGCCAACATTATTACAAATATGATTTATGAGATAAGCTGGGGTTATAAGAAAAAAGGAAACACTCACTATTATGTGACTTCAGGTGCGGGAACCTGGGGACCGCCTGTACGCACAGGAAGCAAATCTGAAATTGTAAATATAAAAATCAGGTTTAAGGATTAACTTCGTACCTTTCGGTTTTTGCAAGACAGAACTCACGAAAAGTCGCTAAGAACGCAAAGTACTAGAATACAAACGTCACACCAAATTTTATGTTATCAAATGCAATCGGTGGAGCGCTTGTGAATGGCCAGTTCATTTTATCCTGTCTTAACTCGTATATACCATAACCTAAAGCACTTTTAAGTACGGCATACACAATCGGTCCTGCGGCAGGAGATGATTTAAAGATTTCTTTAATAAATACATCCAGTAATCCGTTTGCAGCAAGTTCAATAATTCCACTGCCAGCCCACTTCCAGAATAAATGTCGTTCAAAAACTACTGCTCTTTCATAACCAGCTTCTAATACAATTAAGCGGGTTGCCTGTATTTTTAAACCCATTTCGTTACTCGAGCCAAAACGGAAAGTTTCGTCATATAATTGTTTTATCCTTTCATCGTTAGGGCTAAGTGTGTCTTCTCCAAAATTAATATTTGTCCAGATCATTTTTGAAGTGTAATATGGAGTTATTGAAGACTCTTCACCCACTTTGTAACCATAACCAGTCGACCAGGCAAATCCAAACTGCCAGTTCTTAGTTTCAATGTCAGAGAAAGTCCCGGAACCACCAGCAAGGTTAGTTGAATTGTAATTCAGCAAAAAATAATTGAATATGCGTCTTTCAATAAAATCCGCATACTTGGTTGTCTTTTTATTTGTATAACCAAGTTTTAATTCTATCAGGTTGTTATCAGCAAAAGGGGCGTCAACATCTTTGCGGGAAACATCAGAAAAACCATAATTAAGTGAGATAGTCGGTTTCTTTGACCACCAACCAGTCCATTCATCTACCTCATCCCATTCCCAGTGCCAGTTCCAGCCTTCTTCACATTCTGTAGAATCCTGTGCTTTTAGGAATAAAGGGGTAAATAGAATTATTAGAGTTGTAAGTGTAATAGTAAACTGTTTCATATATCCTCCAGAAAACAAAAATATTCTAATGTCGTTTGAAAAATTAAGCTAACTTTATTTTTATTGCTAATATATTTAAATGAGCGGTATAATTTTAAGACGAAGGTTTAAATTGAATGGTTACTTTGTACGATTCTTTGCTTTCCATTTAATAACCTCATCGAGGAAATGATGGTATTTGACAGGTAGATTTCTGTATTTGGCTGAAAGATGTTTTTTGATTTCTTCAAAATCTTTGTTATTAATATTTTTAAGATCATTTTCTATATTGCTTACGAAAGTATGAATCTTGGACCGGACTCTATTTTTTGACTCCTTGTCTTCCGAGCCGCAGATTAAAGAAATCGTCTTTTCAATGTTAAAATTATTTTCAACCAAGGTCCTTAAAGCTACCCCTCTCAAATTTTCCGATATTAATGTTCTGCTCACATCACCTAATTCTTTTGCAGTGTCAGTTATTGAAGAATGAGAAAAGTTTTTGCTTCTTAAAGAATCGATCACAACATCTTCAAAACTTAAACTGGTTTCTTTTACTAACTCTTTAGGAAAGTCTGAAAGTCGAATGAGGTTTCGCTTTTCAGACTT
>Ga0209536_100010468_pt1 | contig 13686 bp, 9 predicted proteins | sample DeeMarSeWOR28_12_FD_187461 | JGI IMG/M metagenome (GOLD analysis project Ga0209536, IMG submission 187461) | Marine sediment microbial communities from White Oak River estuary, North Carolina - WOR-2-8_12 (SPAdes) (version 2) | ecosystem: Environmental > Aquatic > Marine > Intertidal zone >...
CACGCTGATAACTTTTGCCATGGTTTAGGGTAATACTGGCACAACCATCGTGTGCCACCATCATGCGATCCGGGTTGCCCGGGTCTAACCAAATATCGTGGTTATCGCCTCCGGCACTGTACCCTGCTTTAATGGTCTTACCGCCATCTTTGGAGATGGAAAACCTTACGCTTGCAAAATAGAGTTCATTGGGATCAGCGGGAGATACCGCCATACGTGTATAATAAGGTGCGCGTTCGGCAATATCGTGGTTACGGGTCTGCAGCGTCCAGCTATTCCCAAAATCTTCGGATCTGTATAAGGCAGGGCTATCGATCTCAAATAAGGCATATGCAATGTCCGGTTCCGAAGGTGAAATAGCCACCGCCGTTTTACCTACGGGATGCTCCGCACCACCGGGAAGTCCTTTTTCTGAAAGTGCCTCCCAGGATCCACCTCCGTCTTCAGATCTATATACACCTCCTCCGGGTCCGCCACTGCGCAACCCCCAGGTGTTGATATGTATAGACCACATCCCTACCAAAAGCCGGTCAGGGTTTTTGGGGTCCATGGCCAATTCAGCAGCCCCTGTACCTTCATCTACAAAGAATACCTGCTTCCAGGTCTTACCTCCATCGGTAGTTTTGTAAACCCCCCGTTCCTTTTGGGGGCCGTAAGTATGGCCCAGGGCCGCGGCATATACAATATCCGGATTGGATGGGTGCACAATGATACGGCCAATCCTGCCCGTTTTTTTGAGGCCCATATTTCTCCATGTCTTGCCGCCATCTTCAGATTTGTAAATTCCATCACCCATGGCGTGCGCCGGTCGTATAACAAAGGTCTCCCCTGTCCCCACCCAAATAATGTCGGGGTTAGTTGGGGTAACGGCAATAGAACCAATGGAAGATACATCCTGGGTATCAAAAACCGGATCCCAGTTGAGGCCCCCATCCGTGGTTTTCCATAGTCCACCCGATGCAGCACCAATATAATTGATCATGGGATCACCCGGAACCCCTGCAATGGCAATTGCCCGGTTTCCTTCTGGGCCTATAAAGCGAAATTTCAGACTATCAAATACCGAAGAATCAACCTGGGAAAAAGTTGTGAACGAAACAATGAAAAAGAATAAAAGAAAGGCTAGTTTGGTTTTCATAGAATTATGGTTGGTGTTAATCTGATGGTGTGGTTACTAATATAGCCAAGATTAATGGAATTGAAAGGGTTTTTTAAATTTGGAAAGCTTCAGAACAGATAATAGCTCTAAATGTAGTCGTAAAATTTTTATATCCACGAAATAGAGAATTCAGCATCAGTAATCCATACTAAGCTAATTTCAATTTAAAGGATACAAGGCCACTTTATTTAAGCGTAATTTCAATTACGGTATCAATCGCTTCTTTTTTATCCTCGGGTATTGTGAGTTTTAATTCTCCCTTTTTTAATCTAAAGTTTACAGGGGTTTTATCTTTAAAATAAATTGCTTTTTTAATTTTCAGATCAAAATCCGGAATACGTAACTCATTGTCCGCTGCCTCCAGAACATGCAGATATAATTTATCCCCACTTCGGGTAGAAACTATGTTTTCATCAGTTATGGCCAATCCTTGTCTTGTGCCATAAATTGTCTCCCCATATATGGATAACCAGGCTCCCATGGCTCTTAGGATCTCTTTATGCTCTTTTTGGACCTTACCGTTTGGCATAGGTCCTACATTTAAAAGAAAATTGGCATTGTTTCCTGCCGCTTTTACCAGATACCTGACAAGTTCCGGCACAGATTTATGTTTGTCATCCTGTAAATTAAAGCCCCATGAATGGTTAATGGTTTCGCAGGTTTCCAAAGGCAGTTGTCCAATATCAGCTCCGCCAAAACCGGTGGTATTCTTTCCCGGAAGGTCTTTTTCGAACATTTGAAAATCTTCGCCCTCAAAAGGAAGTTCATGGTGGTTATTGCCGATCAATAATTTCGAATCAATATCGTGGATCATGTTATAGGTCCTTTCCAAATCCCAATCAATTCCCTTTATTCTAAAATCAACCGTTTTGTGCCAATCTTCTTTTTCAGGTGCCTGATCCCACCAGCCATCAAACCAAAACCCTGCGATGTCATAATTTTCTGCAAGTTCTTTTATTTGGGCATTCTGATAATCCAAATAGGCACTCCATTCCCCGGCTTCCGGTCTTCCCGTTTTCCTGCCCGTCCAACCACGGGGAAAATAGTCCGGATGGTGCCAATCTAATTGCGAATAGTATGCAAATAACTTTATCCCCTGCTTTTTGCACTCCTGCTCAAGCATCCTGAAAACATCCTTTCCATAGGGTGTGGCATCAACAATGTTATAATCTGAAACTTTGGAATCGTACATCGCAAAGCCGTCATGGTGTTTGGTGGTAATGGTAATATATTTCATCCCGGCATTTTTGGCCATTTCCACCATTTCCTGTGCATTAAAATCAATAGGGTTGAAAAAGGTGGGTAAGAGTTCATAGCGATCTACAGAAATATCCTGATTTTGCATTACCCATTCGGCATCACCAAGGTTACTATAAACCCCCCAGTGAATGAACAAGCCAAATTTTGCATCCTGAAACCAAGTTCGCGCTTCCAGATTCTCTTTGGAAGGCATATATTTTTCTTGTGAATTTATTGCCTGACAAACCAGGGTAAGGCAAAACAATACCAATAATTTTTTCATGATGTTTGTCTTAACTAGTTATTAATCTATGTATTATAATCAAATTTTGCCATTATGGAATTTCATTTCCAAAGGGCGGCCAATATAAGTGTCGCTTTGAAATAATTAAAGAAGCCATCCCCGGCAATCAGCCAAATTCATCCTTGCCTTCAATAAGATAATGATTGCTTACCGAACCTTCAGTTCGGGCATTTAGGTGAGGAGTATATTCTTCGTCATTCATAAAAGCAATCGCGGCTTCTTTGGAGGGCCACTGGATAATTACACGCAGACCTACGGCACTGCCATCTCCTTCAAGCTGCTCATGGCTGGCCGTTCTGGCCAGGTACTTCCCCCCGTGTTTGGCCATAAGTTTATTGGCTACCGGAAGATAGGCCGGAATCCAATCTTCGCTTGTTGGTGTTACATCGAGTACGGAGTAAAAAGCTGCTGAATTTTCCATTGTTTTGTTAATTTTTGATTTAAATTTTTAGGCTGTTTGTTTATTGCAGGAATCATTGTATTCCTAATCTCAGAATATAAAATAACCCAACCTGCCAGGTAAGTTACCAAAAAACTAATTATCAGATTACAAAAAATTACAATTAGAAAAACATGCATTATTTTCACCTGATTACAGCTAAATGGGCTATTTAGTGCAGCAAGTAGAATATCCTCTAAAAAATAATATAGCCCTCAACTTAAAAATACTTAATTTTATTCCTGGCTTAATTTTAGCCTTCTTCACACATAGGAAAGGGTCCCATGCTTAAAAAACTCTTAAAATTTGGTTCAGGATTATTAGTTATTATTACTATGCTTTTCCTTGCAACCTACTTTTATGTAACGAGCCATAAGGAAGAGGTTGCCAACTTTATTGCAAATACGATCTCAGAGAATCATAGGGGTACCGTGAGTTTTGAAGACATGACCATGAAGAGCTGGGGCAGATTTTCAAATCCCGCATTCCACATTACAAATATGGTTCTTCTGGACTCAACTGAGCATAAAATAGCCCGTTTAGAAATAGAAGATGCATATGTGAACATCTTCGTCAAGAGCCTTTTAAAAAACCAGATTCAGGTAAAATCTGTTGAAATAAACAAGGCAAAATATACTTCAATACTATTACAGGAGGCTTTTTCAGATACTATTATAAAAAAAGAACCACCGATTCCCAATAAAAAAACGACTGAACCCTTTGCACCATTTAAAATGGATCTGGACATTAAAGATTTTACCGTAGCTATTCAAAATCTTCCGCGCAATAAAGCCATAAAATTTAAAATAAACACAGTATCATCAGCAGTTAATTTCGAACAGGATAAGATTACCTCCTCATTGGATTTGGACGCTACGGTTGAGCAATTGGGATTTAACCTGGAGAAAGGGAGTTTTCTAAAAGATTCTAAAATTTCCGGCACAATGAATCCTGTGATTGATTTGAAATCCAATAAGATCCATATTCCAATTTTTGATTTAGCTATAAATGATCAGTTGTTTAAACTCACAGCCGATTTCAATACTGCGAACAAGGGTAGTTTTGTATTTAAGATTGAGAATGAACAAACAGCATATTTACCTACGGTAAACCTTGTGTCCGAGCATATTCAGCAAAAACTCAGCAATTATGCCGTTGACAAGCCTTTTTATACCCATACCACCTTGGAAGGAAGTTTTGCGCCATTTACCAATCCGTTGGTCCATATTGAATTTAAGGCAGTCGATAATTCGGCAAAAATAGCAGATCGGTATACCCTGGATTCATTGGCATTTAATGGAAGTTTTAAAAACAGGATCTATGAAGATGACCGTGCAAAAACCGAAGACAAAAAGAACTTAAAATTAAGCTTCAATAAAATTGATGGTAAATACAAAGAGACAACTTTTAAGATACGTGATGGCCTCTATAAAAGTACACCTGAAAACAAAGCTTATATTGAAGCAGCAATTAATGCGCATGGTGACCCGGAGAATTTAATTTCAATATTTGATGACCCCATTTTTAGCCTTAAAGGCGGTAGCTTCAACTTTATAGGGGATATCAAAGGGGATGCCAGTTCGGCAGCTGCATTGCTATCCTCATCCGCCACGGAATTGCAGGTATCAAACACCTCATTGGTTGACCATGAAAATAAAATTACTATTCCTGTGGATGAATTAAAACTTCATTTAAAAAAGGATAATGCAGTTTTAGATATAATGAAACTGCAAATGACATCGGGAGACAAGCTGATAATAGAAGGGCAAACAAGCCCCTTTTCGGCCCTTTTATCGGAAGAATCTAAAAACTTGGTTTCCTCAAATTTAAATTTCATATCAAATAAATTGAACTGGAAGGACTTCCTTGAAATTTTTGATGGCCCCCAAATAAACAGCACAGGAATGGCAGAACATCCGGAATTTGTATTGCATGATGTTTTTAAAAAAATCTATCAAAAATTCAACCCCGATATTGACATAGCTATTAAACAATTTCAATATGAAAACCTGATTTTAGACAACTTCTCAACCGATTTGTCTTTTAGCAATGAAAATAATCTCCACCTAACCAATATGGGGTTTGATATTCCCTCCGGGAAAGTAAAACTTATTGCTGATTTGAATTATGAAAATGCCGAAGAGATTTTAGTAACTGCCGCTTTTGACGCTTCTGGCGGTGCGGTTTTTTTAAATGATTTATTTAACAATGATACTTTCCTCTTCAAAAGCGGGCATTTTGATCTTAAGGCAGAAATGAATGGGGACCTGATGCAACTGGAAAGCCTGATACTGGAAGCCAACAGTTCAATAACCCTATCCGAGGGAAGTGTTTTTTACAAACCAATGGATCTGATAGTGCCAATTGATCTCCTGGATGTAAAAATAAAAGACAATCGTGCAATTCTTAATTCTTTAGAAATTTCAGTAGGCTCAGAAGATAAATTAAATTTTTCGGGTGAATTAGATGATCTATTGGCCCTTATTTCTTCCAATTCAAAAAATCAGGTAAACTCATCACTCCTATTGCATTCTGACAAATTACAATGGGATGATTTTTTACAGGTATTTGCCCATGATAGTGAAAAGCACCTGAGTCAAAAGAAGGACCCGGAGACCAGGCTAAAAGAAACTTTACGTGGAATCTATTCCGATTTTAACCCCCGTATTGTTATTAACGTTGACAAGTTTGCGTATAAAGACCTTTTCACCCTGGAAAATTTTAAGACCGGGTTACATTTTCAGGACAGGAATAACTTGATACTAGAGGAAAGCGGTTTTAATTTCAATTCTAATGGGCTGGCAGATTTTTCAGCACAATTAGACATATCAGAACCAAATCAAACCCATGTAAATATAGATTTTGAAGCCAGGGCAGATCCATCACAACTGAATGAGATGCTCAATTATGATACTTTTTTACTTCAGGGTGGGGCTTTAAAACTGACTGCCAATATTACCGGTGCCATTGAAAAAATAAATGAATTGATAAGCGCTTCAAGTAGTACATTCCTGATTGAAAATAGTTCTTTGATTCATAATTCAAGTAAAACCAAGATTCCGTTTAGTATCCTGGAAATAGATATTCAAGATGATGATGCTATCCTTAAAACCCTTAAAATTGAATTGCCTTCCGGAGACCAATTGGAGTTTTCTGGTGAACTGGATAATATTACTTCCATTCTACCTTTCAATGGCACGAACAATTCAGGAATGAGTTCAAAACTTAATATTTATTCAAAAAAACTCCGGTTTGGCGACTTTTTGGAACTGTTCAATAGCACAGATACCATAGTCCGTGAAAAAGTCACAAACCGCAATAGGGCGCTAAAAATTGCGGTTAAAGACTTTTATACCAAATATAAACCGGAACTGTCTATTACTATTGATGAATTTTTATTCAATAAGCTACTGGTTAAAAATTTTAATTCCGGTTTTTATTTTGAAAATAAAGATCTTCTGTACCTGGAGAATACCGGTTTTGATTTTTATAAGGGTAAGGTAATTCTCGACGCGCATTTAGATATATCCGATCCATATGAAACTGCTTTTTCAATTGGCTTTGCTACGGATAATCTGGATTTGGAAAAGCTTTTAACATCCTTTGATTATTTTAATGTTCCTTCAATAAAGGAAGCAGATAAAATAGATGGAAAAGTAAGTGTCAATACATATATAGAAGGCGATTTAATAGATAGTACAGGCATAATATCCAATTCGCTAAAAGGAACCATAGGTTTTGACCTTGAAGAAATGGAAATTAAAGGCTTCGATCCCATAATTAAGCTGGGAAATATAGTTTTCAAGAAAAAACGATTTGAAGATATTCGTTTCGGGTCTATTGAGAATGTACTCTATCTTGCCAACAATACTGTAGAATTCCCCCTGATGGAGGTGAAATCCACGGCATTCGATTTTTTTGTAGCAGGGCATTTAGGTTTTGAAGAAGTCCCAACCAATATTTGGACAGGAATACCCCTATCCAATTTCAAAAGCAGAGATCTTGTTAATATACCCAACAAAACAGGATATGTGGAGGCCGGCAAAAAAATTTATATAGAGGCAAAAAGCGATAAAAAAAATAAGATTAAATACAAACTTCATTTATCTGAAAAGCAATATTTCAAAGAAAGAAGTTCCATTAGTACATACAGAACGCAGATGAAAGAAGACAGATTGCTGCGAAGAAAATATAAGCGAGATACAAGAATGAGTGAAAAGTCAGGTTTACCCAATGCCATTAAAACAAATTAACTACATCCTGAACTTATACCAAATATAGATTGCAAAACACTTTTTAGAAATAAACTTTCGGAACTCAAATTTTGATACTCCTTTTAACACTCCTATTTACTTTGTTCCGCCAACCATTCCATAATTGTCACTGGCCTGTTATTGAGCATTACAGGATTTCCATCAAAATCTAATTTTGCATGGTTTGCATGAGAATAGATCCACGACCAATGCCCGGTGTAATGATAATTATCTCCTCCATAAAAACCCGTAATATCCGTAACATGATCATAGAAGGAAAAATGGACGTTATTGGCACCCGCGCTAATTAAGCGCTTATATAAGGGTACTACCGTCTTTTCCGGCAAAGTTGTACCATCGTCTTTGGAATGCACAAACCAAATAGGCACATCTTTGATTTTCTCGACTTGCGCATTGGTAATGTATTCGTTTTGATATGCCAAAGCACTGATATAACCCGCAGCGAAATAGTCAGGGTTTAAAAGAATCAGCTTTAGTGCCATATAACCCCCATTGGAACAGCCTCCAACATATATTCTGTTTGGGTCAATATCAGGATGGTCAGCCACATATTTCTTTATAAGCGCCAGCAGGGCTTCATTATAGATATCATTCTCCTTACCCCTGGTGTAGGCCCCACTTGAAGATTGCATCCAAAAAGTCGGACTCTGGGGTGCCAAAACATATGCGCCTTTAAAAATTCTTTGGATCTCGTCCGATGCATAGTTAGCGGCCTTATTCGCGATCAAAGGAATACTTGGATCATTTCCTCCCTCCCCGCCACCATGCAGCCAAATGATCAAAGGCAATTTCTGATTAGTACTCTCAGGTTCAAAAGAGGCAAAAGGGAGTGTCACCTCATTGTGCGAGTAGGTACCTGTTAAATCAAACTTGTCTATTATAGGTAAAAACCTTTTGGATTCAGAATTCCATACCTTTTTTGAAGTCGTATCGGTTATAGTCAATTCATAATTTATCCATTTATTACTACCTCTGTTATTTGCCCGAATATATTTAATAGGCGAGCCCAGGATTTCTTCCGGGCCAACAAACAGCACCAGGGTTACATAATTTCCCTGCTCTAGCCTGTTACCTTTTTCATCCGATACATAGGCGTAGATTACTTTTCGACTTCCACTGGCTTCGCCGGGATTCATTTCAACACCTTCATAACTTCTCGTTGCCTTCACCGTATAATTTTCCGCTTTGACCTCTATAGCCGGTTCCTCCATAGAGAGGATTATTTTACTAACAGCAGGTCCCCAATCATATCCCTCAATAATCAGGTTATATTCCCCATCATTATTACTATGTGGAGCTACTGAACTTTTGGTGTGAGCACTATTTGCCAAAATGTTTAAGGAAAGGGTCATTAAACCAATAAAAATGAGTCGAAAAATTGCCTTGTTATTCATATTGCATATTTAATTGTGAGAATATTTGTTTTGCCTGTAAAATTGATTATTCTGAGTCCTGCGCACTAAAAAAATATCGTTACGTCATTTATTGGAGCCAGCCTCTCTTATAAGTTCTTTGCTTCGGTTACCTTCTTTTAATCGGTTTTTATGCTAATAGCCAGGCCACCACCGGAGTTGTCAACTGTTGTGGTAAAATTTTCCAGCCCCATAACATACGATAAATAAGCCTTCGTTCCAGAAATGCCCCCTGCTCCCGGCGGGCGCACATTATGCGCAGCGAAACAACCCCCGGTCTTTAATTTAGGAACTACATCCATAAAGTAATTCGTATACCAATCCTTGTCCGCATCACTAAAAACAAAATCAAACGGACCCTTAAGTTCCTTTACAAGATCATGGGCATTAGCCAATCTTGCATCAATGTATTTTGACAAACCGGCCTCTTCAAAATTAGAAATGGCTTCCTCGTAACGACTTTCGTCAATCTCAATGGTAATGAGTTTTCCTTTGGTTTTACTCATTGCCCAGGCGATCCAAATTGCAGAATGACCGGTTGATGTCCCGATTTCCAGTCCGCTTGTATAACCGTTCTTAATTATTATGTCATAAAGTAATTTGCCATCTGTATCAGGCACGTTTAAATCGTGCCACCGGTTTTTTTTACTTTTCAGAAATGCCTCCACTTTCCTATCCAGTTCCGGATTACCATCAGAGTGCTGTGCAGGGAGGTAATTCGCTGAAAAAATTACCGTTATTAAGTAAATAAAAAACGGTCCGTGTAAAAATGAAAATATCCTTCCCATAATCAAAATCCATTCCTGTTACAATATAACACTTGCATTGCTAAAAATTGTTAGAAATTAAACAAAAAGCAGAATTACGGTAAGAACAATACCTCCAAGTGCGAAGTAGAGCCCTTTTTTGAATATTGGTGTTTTGGGTTTGAACATCCAAAATGCTGAAACAGCAAAAAACAGTAATGCTATACCAAAAAATATATTCAACCAATACAAAGGATGCCCGGAATGCATTTTGTGCAACTTATTCATATTATCCAAAATAAGCGGCATCTTCATCTCAATATAGCTCGCTTGTCCTGTAATTTTGTCGTAGGTTCCTCCTTCAAAATAGACCAGATTGCCTTCTGTCTTGTCTACCTTAAAGGCTCTTTTTCCAAGGGCGCGGCCTAAATCTTCGTCTTGCAAACCTATAGCAAGTTTGCTTTCAACAAGTACTTCCTTTTTTAAATAATCCGTGTTTCTATAAGTTAGTACAATACCGCTAATGGCATATACTGCCATAATACCGGCCAAAAAGAATCCAAGATATCTGTGGTAGGTTCGTACTTTTTGTTCTGTTTTTCTTCCCATTATTTACTGATTTTTAAATAGAAATGCGGCTCTGTTTCCAAATCACTCTGAGCTAAGCTATTTTACTAAACCAAAGATTGATTTTTATTTAAAGAACAGGAAATAATCTGCTGTAAACAGCAAAAGGTTAAAGGTAAACAGTATGTTATAATCTCAAAGCAGAACAATTGTCGTTGGCAGGTTTGTTTTTGCAGTTTGCAAGCAGTCTTTTTTGGGAATGTGTCTAATAGTGTAGATTTGTGGTATTAGCATGAATATGAATAAGATATCTCCACATATTAGCTGGCAAGAACTTTTCTTTCAATTTGTATTGTATATTTTGGTTCTCCTTTTTTATTCCTTTGACAGGAATGACCCGGGTATTACCCTGGCGCAGTTGGTTTTCTTTTTGGTATATGCCTGTGCATCTGTTTTTATCACCTACTTTTTAATGCCTAAATTTTTATATAACAAGAAATATTGGCATTTTTTTGGTTTTGTTATTTTAATCCTGTTACTCGTAATTATAACAGAAGAGTTACTGGAAGTCGTCTTTTATCCCGGCACTCGAAGAGCATCCATAGTTCCAGGTATTTATTATGCGATATTCGATGTACTTCCCATAATTGCAATCTTGTCCGGATTTAAATTTGCATGGGATGCCATAGGTAAACAAGGCGAAGTAGAGAAATTAAAAACCACAATGCAGGAAAGTGAACTTCAATTTTTAAAGTCTCAGATTAATCCCCATTTTTTGTTCAATAACCTTAACAACCTCTATTCATATGCCATTGAACTTTCTCCTAAAACTCCGGCCATAATTTTGGAATTAAGTTCGGTTTTGCGTTATATGCTATATGAATGCAAGGAAAGATTTGTGCCCTTATCCAAAGAAATTGAACAACTGGAACATTTTACGCAACTCAATCAGCTTCAGATTGAAGAAAGAGGTAAGGTAAGTTTTACCGCTACTGCCATTAAACCAGGCTATCAAATAGCTCCTTTGATCCTGCTCGTTTTTATCGAAAATGCATTTAAGCACAGTCAATCCGGGCAGTCCAGCAATATCAGAATAGACGTAGAAATTAAAATGGAAGGGGATACTCTTTATTTTAATTGTAAAAACAATTTTCAACCAATAACCGAGACAGAAAACCTAACCAAGGGCATTGGTTTGGATAATGTAAAAAAACGATTGCAATTGCTATACCCTAAGGCACATGAACTAATAATCAAAGAAACTTCAAATCAATTTGAAGTTTCTTTGAAAATGGAATTGCAGAAAATTAGTTTGAAATGAATTGTATAATTATTGAAGATCAGCCCCCGGCTCAGCGTATCCTCAAAAAATTTATAGAGGATATTGGAACCCTTCATCTTAAAGGCGTTTTTTCAGATGCCATCGAGGCAATGGAATTTTTAAAATCCAATTCGGTTGATCTTATGTTTCTGGACATTCATTTACCTAAGATATCCGGGATAGACTTCTTAAAATCCATGCCCAATCCTCCACATGTTATATTAACAACTGCCTTCTCGGATTATGCCTTAGAGAGTTATGAATTTAATGTTGTGGATTATTTGCTGAAACCTTTTTCATTTCAGCGTTTCGTAAAAGCGGTCGCTAAAATACCTGTAAAAAGCACTTCGAAAACAACGGATTTCACAGAATCCGGAATTCAGGAAAATCGCAAAGAAATCTATATAAAAACAGGCTATGAGCACATCAAAATAACCTTAGAAGACATTATATATATTAAATCCGATACGGACTATACAGAAATTATAACCGCTGAAAAAAAATATTTATCTTCAGAGCCGTTACGATTCTGGGAAGAACAATTAAGCCAAAATCATTTCTTCAGAATTCATAAGTCTTTTATCATTAACACCTCTAAAATTGAAAAAATAATTGGCAACCAGGTCCATTTAAGCAGAGCTATTAAAGTGCCTATTGGAAGAGCCTTTAAAGAAAATTTTATGAAAAGTTTGTTGAACTAAACAAGAACGCTATTATGAAATCACTAAAGAAAGAAGATATTGAACAGGAAGTCTTTGACCTGTATGATGACTACGCGCACAACAAATTACAAAGGCGTGAATTTATTGAAAGACTTTCTCTTTACGCTGTGGGAGGTATAACGGTGGCATCACTGATGAGTTTCCTGATGCCCAATTACAAGGATACTATGCTGGTGCCGGCCAATGACCCAAGGTTGGATTCTAATTATATCAACTATGAATCTCCAAAAGGTGGGGGAACAATAAAAGGACTGCTTTCGAAACCTGTTGATGCCAAAGGAAAGTTACCGGGCATAGTTGTGGTTCATGAAAACAGGGGCCTCAACCCGTACATTGAAGATACGGCCAGAATGGCGGCTTTAGAAGGTTTCATCACTCTGGCACCAGATGCGTTGACGCCTCTTGGCGGATATCCGGGAAATGATGATGAAGGCCGCGAAATGCAAAGAAAGCGTGATCGAAATGAAATGCTGGAAGATTTTATTGCTGCTTATGAATATTTAAAGGCACATAAAGACTGTAGTGGTAAAATTGGTGTTGTTGGTTTTTGTTTTGGGGGATGGATTTCCAATATGATGGCGGTAAAAGTACCCGGTTTGTCGGCAGCAGTTCCCTTTTACGGAGGGCAACCCAATGAAGATATTGATAAAATAAATGCCCCTTTGTTGTTGCAGTTCGCAGGCTTGGATAAGAGAGTGAATGAAGGCTGGCCGGCTTATGAAGAGGCGCTGAAAGCAAATAACAAGGAATATGTGGCCTATACCTACCCTGATGTCAATCATGGTTTTCACAATACAACTACACCGCGATACGACAAAGAAGCAGCGGAACTGGCATGGAAAAGGACCATTGATTTTTTTAACAAAAACCTGAAATAAATACCCTTGTTCAGATAAAATACCAGAAAATACTTATCATTTGAACTTTATAATGCACAGAAAAAAAACCCGCTGAAAAGCGGGTTTTTTGTCATTTGGCCTTTGGTTACTTATTCGCAAAAAGTGCATTCAATTTCCATAGGTTTTATCCAAAAACTCATAACGCGCATCATTTACGGCATTTTTGGCTACGCTCTCCGTGTTTAGAATCATAACCGGCGGAGCTGTATCATTAGCTTCCGCAGAGGGCCACTCAGGCAGATCTTCCCCATTTGGATTGCCGGTTTTAACGAAATTGGCAAAATAATTCTGCATGGTTTCTGAGACTTTGAAATCATCCTCTGTCCATGCATAGTCATCCACCAGCTGCAAATTGCCCATACAATATTCTATCTCGCAAGCATGGGGTGCGCCTATTGGCTCAGGCCTTTTTGGGGCATCCGAATTTTTTGCAACCGTACCTCCTGCCAAACCAGGTTCCAGATTCTTATCCCTGAGTGATGGTCTGATTTTGCTATAAAGATACCGGTAAACAGACTGGTTACTATTTTTGCGATGCAGGTCGAACCACTTCCATGTGCTATATGCAATAAATCTGTCGGAGGCCAGGTCCGTGGCCAGGGCC